>Ga0308161_1001730_pt1 | contig 25292 bp, 24 predicted proteins | sample PhyFR2_FD_201034 | JGI IMG/M metagenome (GOLD analysis project Ga0308161, IMG submission 201034) | Phyllosphere microbial communities from UC Gill Tract Community Farm, Albany, California, United States - DLSLF.R2 | ecosystem: Host-associated > Plants > Phyllosphere > Unclassified | place: USA...
ACTTACACGATTCTTTCTGGCGCACAAGCAGGAACGCAAGTGTTTGGTCAAGATCCATTATGGTTGGCGTGGGCGACTGATCTAGTTAATATGCGCAATGCCGGAGACACATCGCAGTATCAATTTTTGTTGGAAAACTTTGTGCCGGCCCGCTTTAAAGTGGGGCAAATGATTGGTTCTTCGGGTATTTTGATGGGCTTGTCTTATGCGATGTATCGCAACGTCGATGCGGACAAACGCCACAAGTATACGTCGATGTATTTGTCGGCAGCCATTGCTGTCTTCTTGACAGGGGTAACAGAACCATTAGAATTCATGTTTATGTTCGCGGCTGTACCGCTATACATTGTCTACGCGGTTGTACAAGGTGCCGCTTTTGCGATGGCGGATATCGTTCATCTGCGTGTGCATTCCTTTGGCAATATTGAGCTGTTGACACGAACCCCAATGGCAATCAATGCAGGTTTAGGGCAAGACTTGATCAATTTTGTTCTCGTGACCATTGTTTTTGGTGTCGGTATGTACTTCCTGGCGAATTTCTTGATCAAGAAGTTCAACTTTGCTACACCTGGCCGAAATGGCAATTATGAAGTCGAAGGAGCTGCAGATACGCCGGCAGCAGCAACGGCAGACGGCACGCTTGACCCAAATGCACAAGTCGTGAAAATCATAAACTTGTTGGGTGGGCGCGAGAATATTCAGGATGTTGATGCTTGCATGACACGGTTACGAGTGACCGTGAACGATCGGACAGCTGTCGGTGATGAGCGATCTTGGAAAGCTGCTGGTGCATTAGGTTTGATCGTCAAAGACAATGGCGTTCAAGCCGTCTATGGACCGAAAGCAGATGTCTTAAAATCAGATATCCAAGATCTGTTAGATTCCGGTGTTACGATTCCAGCAGCAGTCATTTCCGAGCCAGCAGATACACCGAAGGCGCATCAAAGCCAAGGCTTGACGATTGACATGGTGTCGGTTGCAGATGGAGAAGTGGTTCCAATCGAGCAAGTGAAGGATCCAGTTTTTGCAGGTAAAATGATGGGCGAGGGATTTGCAGTCATTCCTGACCATGAAACAGTGTATGCACCGGTATCTGGGAAAGTCACTAGTGTTTTCCCCACCCAGCATGCCATCGGTCTGTTGATGGATGAAGGCGTCGAAGTCCTCGTGCATATGGGATTAGATACAGTTGATTTAGATGGCAAACCATTCAACGTCCATGTGTCAGAGGGACAGCAAGTCGCGCTAGGCGAGGCAATAGCCGAAATGGATATTGCTGCGGTGGCCGCTGCAGGAAAAGAAACAAGCATCGTGGTTGTCATCACAAATACAGATCAGATTGATGCATTCACATTGGAACAAACTGGCCAGCAATCAGGGAAGAAGGTTGTTGGAACGATCAAATTATAATACAATAAACCATCGGGTCATGTTGATTGACCCGATGGATTTTTTCGCAATGATTCGATATTGAAAGATAGGAGCTATCATGAAAGTTTTAACGTTAAATACCCATAGCTGGTTAGAAGAACAGGCAGAAGAAAAGCTGCAGATACTCGCCGATGAAATCGCAGCGGGGGACTATGATCTCATTGCGCTGCAGGAAGTCAATCAAAGTATGACGGCGCTAACGATATTCCCTGACGGTTCCTACTGTCCAACGCAAACCTTTGTTGAGATCAAGGAAGATAATTTTGCGTTGCGTTTGGTTGAAGCATTAGAGATTAGGGATATTGAGTATTATTGGTCCTGGAGTTATAGCCATATCGGTTATGATCGCTATCACGAAGGAAATGCGCTGTTATCAAAGCAGCCGATCGTAGCAACGGACTATCTGGCGTCAAAAACCAATGACGTATTAGACCATACCACTAGGAAAAATTTGAGCGGATTGACAGAAGTCGCTGGCAAGATGGTCCGTGTCCTAAGCTGTCATTTCTCATGGTGGGAACAAGACAAATTTGCTCATGAGTGGCAGCAAACGGAAGCATTCTTAAAAGGAACAACGGAACCAATCTTGCTTCTTGGCGATTTTAACAATGATGCGGCCAGTCCAGGGTATCAGCTTGTGTTGGATAGTCCATGGCAATGGCAAGATGCGTTTGCCGCAGCACAGCAAACAACTGGCGCAGCGACGGTGAATAAGAAAATCGATGGGTGGCATGAAAACGAAGGACAGTTGCGGATCGATTATGTCTTTGTTACAGGGCACGCAATTGTCCAAGAATATGAGGTCGTTTTTGATGGCAACCGTGTACCGGTCGTTAGTGATCACTTTGGTGTGAAGGTCGTTTTGGCGTGGAAAGAAGAGTAGCAAAAAAGGAATCTCCCACAGAGATTCCTTTTTTTGTTTATGCAGGCATACCGTGATGCAGTAAACAGGAGGCGCATGCCCTAAAAAATCATTCAAATAGTCAAATTCTATTTAGAATCAGTAAAATGAGTAAAGTTAAGCTGATACAGATTGTACATGAAACATACACAACCCCTTTTTCTAAAGAGGTTGGATTTTCTGAGTGATTTTCTAACTGATTTCGATAAAAGAAAACCAATCCGGCACCAATCAAATTTCCTGTCATTATTTGTTGGAATAGTAAAACAAAGAGATACCTACCTAATAAACCATTTTTACTTTGCGAGAGGCGGGCGATGTAGTGGAGAGACCCCGTTTGAAGCATCATGATGCTTGTCAATAATATACCTAATGTAAATAAAGGATTGGCTAATAATAGTGAATGTAGTGAAATGTTTTGGGTTGTGATCGTAATAGATACATATAAATAATACAAACAAGAAACAATCATCCAGTAACCCAACAAAATAGGATGGAATGGAAACTTTCGTTTAGTCATAGTCACTCTCCTTTAGCGTAAATTGTCCATAAGAGCGAATCAAATAATCAATCAAGCAGTTTAAGCCAATCAATGACTGGCTAGGGATTTTTTTTCGTCCTATTTGAAAGAAATCACAGAAATAGGTTAGGTGATAGGTCGTATGGCGGGCAAAATAATTATCACCTGGCGCAGTTAATGAAAGTACGGGAATCTTGCGAATAGAAAAGGTACTGATATTTTCTTTGATATTTTCTGTTTCGCCACTCAATGATGCAATAATTACACAATCTTCTTTTGTGATCATTGGCATCACCATATCAAACTCAGTTTTATTTGGTAGTACGATGACTCTTTTTTCCATTGACAACATCATTTTTGAAAACTCTTCGATGGCTTTTTTTTGAGAAAAACCTGTCGCGTAACAATAAATTGTTTTGCTATCATCAAACAACTTGTTGATCACACGCAAATCTACTTTATTCATATAGTTCAGGGTAGCGAGAATATCATCCATTTGTTTATCGAATATAGATTTATCGTGGCGTTTCACTTGTTCTTCTTTTTGTTGATTTCGCATGAAATACTTGAATTCGGAATAACCAGAGAATCCAAGTTTCTTTGTTAGGCGCAAAATAGATGATTTAGACACATGTACACGTTCAGCCAAATCAATAATATTCAGTTTTGAGATCGTGTCCTCATTTTTCAGGATGTAAGATAGAATTTCACGGTCAAGAGTGCTTAAATCTGAATGATGTTGGTGAATCAAAATCTGTAATTTCAAAAAAATTCCCTCCTTTTATTTAAGTATAACTGAAAAAGAGGGAATTCGGTGGACGTACTAATCAATGGAGTGTAGGCCAGAATGATTGATTCGCTTCAATCAAATCATCTAACAATTCTTTTGCTACTCTTGCATTCGGAACTACTTTAGATAAAATCAATGCTTGCCATAATTTATGATAAGAATGTTCTTCCCATGCTTCAACCACTAATTTCTCTACGGCGACTTGCTGTTCCATCATCCCTTTTTGAAAGCGGGGAATACTGCCTTGTGTGATGGGCTCAGGTCCATTGCTTCCTACGATACAAGGGACTTCAACCATAGCAGTTTGATCAAAATTGACGATCGCTCCTTCATTGGGTACGATCAACAACATCCTTTCTTGTGTGTTGTAGGCAATAGCACGGGCTAAATCAACAATATAACTGGCATGCTCATCCACTTCTAAGGAAGTATCTTTGGCTGTTTGGTTTTCAATGATTCTTTGACATTCACCAAATACATGTTTTTCACGACCGGCCATAACCTCATTCGCTCGCGTGAAATTTGGATTGGCATGAGCAACTTCATCTTGTGGGAAAAAGTAGTACTTCAAATACGTATTGGGTAAGGTAGAGGGATCAATTTCGTAAACTTCTTTTGCTTTAGCAAAAGTATGTGACCAACTCGCATCGGTATGTTGTGATGCTTCAATTTCTTCTGCTAAAGAGTAACCATACTTAGCTACGTGCGCTTTAATAGCTGGCATCAGATCCTTTCCTGACTTATCACGAATATCTGTCCACCATCCAAAATGGTTTAAGCCATAATAGCGGACAATTAGGTCCTTGCGGGATGCCAATCCAATTGCTTGCGCCATCCGTTCTTCAATGCCCACAGGCATATCGCAGATATTGATGATTTTCGCATGTGGTCTTAATTTACGGGTTGCTTCTGCAACGATTGCTGCTGGGTTTGAGTAGTTTAACATCCATGCTTCTGGTGAATATTGTTCCATGTAATCAACCAATTCCAATACACCGCCAATAGACCGCATACCATAGGCTATCCCGCCAGGACCACAAGTTTCTTGACCAACAACACCGTACTTCAAAGGAATTTTTTCATCTTTCTCACGCATGGCATACAACCCGACACGAATATGCGCCATCACGAAATCAACATCAGTAAATGCCGTTTCAGGATCAGTAGTCGCTAAAAAATCAATCTCAGGGGCACGTTCCTTCAATAAAATTTCACACGCTTGAGCGACTTTATCTTGTCGCTCCTCTAAGTTGTCATAAAATTTGATTTGACGAATTGGAAAACGGTCTAAATGTTCAAGTAACATCAAAACGATTCCTGGCGTAAATGTACTACCGCCTCCTGCAATAACGATTGAAAATTTTTTCATTTATAATTCTTCCTTTCTATTCATCGATCATTAATAATTTTTCGAATTGTTCCCTTACTTGTGGCACATCTAAACCAACTATGACTTGAAAAGCATTCCCATTTCTAACAACACCGTGGGCACCGCCTTCTTTAAAGACATTGTCTGGTAATACCTGATTTTGATCTCTGACTGTGATGCGGAGGCGTGTGGCGCAATTCGTCACTTTATCGATGTTATCGCGCCCGCCAAAACCCTCTAGATAAACAGCGGCTTGTTCTGTATATCGATTTGCCCCGGCAACTAAGGGGGTTCCGTTGGCTGCTTTTTTCTCTTTATACTCTTTTTTCGAATATAGTTTTACCTCTGCGTTGCTGTCTTCTCTGCCTGGTGTAGCCAAGTTGAATTTCAAAATCAAGAAACGGAAAACGATAAAGTAAATTGCAGTGAAGGCTAGACCTATCAATAATTGTGTGAAAATCATTGATTTATGATTTTGGAACAATGGAATCCAAACTTTGGCTAATAGATCAATGAACCCACCACCCATATCACCAACAACACCAAAGGCAAACATCGTTGCAGCCATTGTAGCTGCGAGAACAGCATGTACGGCAAACAGTGGCGGAGAGATAAACAAGAATGTGAATTCTAGTGGTTCCGTAATACCAGCTAAAACAGCTGTTAATGTTGCAGGAATCAAAATCGCTAATACTTTCTTTTTATTCTCAGGTTTAGCTGTAAAATAAAAGGCAGCTGCAATACCTGGGGCAGCAAAAATTTTGGAATTTCCATGAAGCGCGAAACCACCTTCAGGAAATAGCTGTTTTAATGGCGTGCTTGATTGTGCAAATTCTTGCAAATGTGCCATCCAGTATTTTGAAATACCTTCTTCAACAACAGCAGGACCAAAAACAAAAGGTGTATAAACGAAGTGATGGAGGCCTGTGGGAATCAATATTCGCTCTAAAAATGTATATAGCCACACCCCAAAGACACCGGCACTTGCTAAGAATCCTTGCATTGAACCAATACCTGCTTGAACTTTTGGCCAAATCAAAGCAATCAGAAAAGCAACTGGCAACATAATGAAAAAACCTAGAATAACAATGAATGAAGAACCTTGAAAAATACCAAGAAAATCTGGTAGTTTTGTATCAAAGAATCGATTATGCAAATAAACGACGATTGCAGATATAAAAATTGCACCGATGATTCCTGTATCTAATGTTTTGATTCCAGCTATTAGCTTCAAACCACTCTCCCCACCAGCATCCGCGGCGAAGTTCACACCAAAAAAATCTCCAAAGTATTCAATCATACCAGATATAAAATAATTACATGTAATATACACGACAAACGCCTCCATGGCAGCGCGTGCGTTTGCTTTTTTGGCTAAGCCAATTGGTAAGCCTATAACGAAAAGCAATTCCATTTGATTGAATACAGTCCAAGCGCCATTCTCAATAATCGTCCAGATGGCATACCAGGTAGTACCTTCTGTAGCGATACTGCCAACCAACATTGGGTTTTTGAAAATAATACAAAGTGCTACCATAATACCTGAAAATGAAAATAGAAGAACGGGTGTAAACATGGCGCCTCCGAAGCGCTGAATCTTTTCCATCATTTTTTTAAACATCCCCTTTCAATTTTTACTACATTCTTAGTATAAAAAAATGTGATAGCGGTTACAACGGTTCTTTAATGAGTAGGCACTTGGATTCAAACGTTGAGAAAAGGTAGCAAAGTCAGGGAATTTTCCCGCAAAAAAAGAACAGCACTAAATTATGCTGTTCTATACACTATAAAAATAAGTTTAGCTTGATGATGAAAGGCATGCTCTACACATCAATCTCCCCATAACGATTGGTCAACGCAGTACGGATCAATCGTTCCGCCAAATGTTCGTTGCGGGCAAGTAATGGACCATGGAAATAAGAACCGAAAACATTCCGGTAAACGACACCTTCTGATTGATCTTCCCCATTGTTGCCATGGCCTTCAATAACAGTACCAAGGGGTTTTTCGCCTTTTCCTAAGAATGTCCGACCATTGTGATTCTCAAAACCATAATACGTTTCGTCAAATGCTTCATTGTGGATCACGATATCACCGATGAAACGGTTGTTGTCTTGGCTAAGAGTATAGTGATCCAGCGCACCGATACCCTCGATTTTCTCGCCATTGGCCCCCATATAGTAATGCCCTAACAATTGATAGCCGCCGCAAATGGCCAACATGACCCCATCGTTTTCAATATAGCGGGTCAAATCGTCCTTTTTGCTTTGGATGTCTTTTGAGACAATCAGTTGTTCAAAGTCTTGCCCGCCGCCAAAGAAGACCAAATCATATTTTTCGGCATCGAAAGGCTCATGGATACTGACAACTTCCACATTGAAGGCAACACCCATTTTCTCCGCCACATAGCGCAGCATCAGGAGATTGCCGTTATCACCATAGGTATTCAGCAAGTTGCCGTATAAATGGGCAACCGATAGACTGTATTTAGTCACGTCCCATTCCTCCTTTGATATAGCCTTTTTCTGCTAATTTTTTGCGCAGTTGCAAGACTGCAGTATACGTGGCTAAAATATAGACTTTTTCTGTTGGAAGATCAGCTATATCCTTGATCACTTCATCTAAGTCTTTGGTTTCAGTGATCGTTTCTTCCGGAATGCCGGCAACTTTCAAGCGTAGTGCCATGTCTTTATGGCGATCACCGCCAGCAATCACTTGCGGGATGCCCATTTGTGCAAAAGCTTCATGGTCACCATCCCAAATCCAGCTGACATCGATGCCATCTGCATAATTGGCATTCAAAAGACAGACCAGAGAAAATGGGTAGGGTGAAAGACCGATCATATCAATGACTTGATTGAGGCCAACTGGGTTTTTGACCAAGACAAGGGTGCATTCTTTGTCACCGATCCGGATCACTTCTTGACGTCCGAAGACTTTCTCATCATAGGCTAAACCAGACTTGATTTTCTCAGGTGCTACATGATAGTATTCCGCAACAGCGGTTGCCGCCAATGCGTTGTAGACATTGTACATGCCGCCAACTTCGATCCGATAGGGATTGTCATCGATCACAAAATCAGCTGAAGTATTGTCCATCGCTGAGATCGCAGTCAATCGATAGTCTAAGTTTGGCCGATGGAAGCCGCAATTTGGACAGTAATACTTGCCCAAGTTGGCATAGGTGATCATTTGGTAATGCAGCAAGTGATGACATTCTGGACATAAAACACCATCCGTATTGTAATGAGCCATCTGCTCTTGATCAGGCAAATGATCGAATCCATAATATTTCCGAGGATTGACCGTTTTGACAGAATTGAATAGCGGAGAATCACCATTGCATAATATCGTCGCTTCAGGTGCATTTGCAGCCCCTTCAACGATCATCTTATATGTTGTATAGATTTCTCCATAACGATCCATCTGATCGCGAAAAATATTGGTAAAGACAAATAGTTCTGGTTTGATATAGCGTGTGACTTTGCTTAAGCTGGCTTCATCAATTTCTAAAACAGCAAATTTTTTGCCTTTTTTTGGCTTTGCAGACAAGAACGTCGAAACGATCCCTTGCACCATGTTTGCGCCAGTTGGATTGGTGAGTACTTCATCAAATTCCTGACGCAGAATGTTGACTGTTAATGCGGTCGTTAAGGTTTTGCCATTCGTTCCTGTGATAACGACCACTTGATAATCTTTGGCCAAATGATCCAAGATATGCGGATCGACTTTTAATGCCAACTTGCCTGGCAGACTAGATCCGCCTTTGAAAAAGTTTTTTAATACCCACTGAGAGGTCTTACCGACTGTGACCGCCAGTTGACTTCGTATACCCATAATTTACCCTCCATTTAGCGCACTGAAAAGATCACGCAAATTCAATTTATCATACCATATCCAACCAAAAAGGTTAAATTGCTTTTGCTATTCTTTAAGTTTCTGCTAAGGAGAATAAAAAAAGGCCAGCAACAAAGCTGACCTGTATGGTACAAGCAATCTAATGAACAGGAAAAAGACATCTGTTAACCAATAATGATTTTCTCAGTTGGATATTCATAGCCGATGTCGCGGGTTTCTTTCGGTACGAACAGCATCAAGGTATAGAGCATGCCAATCCGTCCGATGAACATCAGCAAGGCAATCACCAATTTGCCAATCGTAGATAAATCCCCTGTAATCCCCAACGATAACCCGGTCGTTCCAAAAGCAGAAGAAACTTCGACAATGATCGCAATCAAAGGAATATCTTCGGTTGCGGTCAAGAACAACACGCAAAAGAAACACATCCCCATAGATAGCATAAAGACGACCACTGATTTTCGCACATCATCATCGTCAATGCGCCGACCAAAAATACTGATGTTGTCTTCACTTTTCAAGAAAGCATATAGATAAAGACCAATGATAGCGATCGTTGTTGTCCGAATGCCGCCGCCAACAGAACTTGGACTGCAGCCGATAAACATCAACAAAGAGAAAACGATCAATGTCGTCGTTTGAAAATTTCCTAAATCATGGATCTGCAAACCAGCATTCCGCGTGGTCATTGAATAGAACATGCTGTTTACCCACATTCCGCTAAAGCTGTAATCTTTGAACAAATGATCTTTTTCAAGAAAGAAGATGGCCAGGGTACCGCCAACAAAGAGGATCACAAAAGCCAAGACAGCGATTTTGGTAAATAAGGAAAAACGAAACGGCAATTGGCGGCGCCGTTTTTTTAGTTTAAATTGGACCCACTCGCGAAAATCCATAATGACTGGAAACCCAATCCCGCCAATAAAAATCAACAGCATGATGGAGATCAAAAAGAAATAATCATGGGCAAAAGGTAAAATGGAGTTGCCTGTGACATCAAAGCCAGAGTTGGTGACTGCTGATATGGCTTGATAAAAACCATAAAAAATTGCATCCCGCCAATGATCGTAATAGCCATACAAGTGAAAATAGATGGCAAAGACCGTGCCAGCTATGACTTGGCACAACAGAATGATGGTGAATGTCGTACGAATCATGCGCACGATCCCGCTTAGTTTAGGCTGGTTCATATCCGTCATGATCAGCTGTCGTTGTTTTAAGCTGATTTTTCGTCGAGAAACGATCGCAAAAAAAGTAGAGATCATCATAATACCCAATCCACCTACTTGAAAAAGGACTTCAAGCAGCACCACGCCGCGGTCATTGAAAATATCATTGATCGGAAATGTGGTGAGCCCAGTCACGCTGACCGTACTGACAGCCATAAAAAAGAGGTCGATGAAAGAGGCATGAGAACCCGGTTCACGAAAAAAAGGCAGATAAAACAAAGCCAATGAGAGAACGGTCATCACAATATAATAAAAAACGATCACTTGGATCGAAGAAACATTTTTAGATAAAAATGTTTTGCCGCGACGTTGTATCAGGCGGGCAAAGCGGCTGATGTTCATCTTGATTAACCCCTTACTTGGTAAACTAAGAATAGTATACCAAAGAATAGGGGGTTTTTGAATGGAAGTGATAAGGCAGGACATGGTTGCTGTTTATCTTTACCGTTAGAGAGCTTCAACAGCAAGGATCGCTTGGTAGACTTTTTCGGTCGTGATTGCTGGATCAATCAACACGAAGGTTTCTTCCGGCTTGATCGCATATTGTAAAACATCTTCAAAATATGCTTGATCGGTGCGGGTGACATGGATATCTTTTAACTTCATCGGTAAATGCAACGCTTCATAAAAAGGGCGCAATTCTTCAATCACCGTAAAGTCATTGGTATAAGCGAGTTGGACCCAGATGCAATAAGCGACTTTATTGCCATGCAAAACAGCATGTGTTTCTGCCAAGTAAGACAAGCCGTCATGGAGCGCATGTGCGCCAGATGTACGACCGAAATCAACTGCAAAACCGCCAACTTCGCCAGCCAACGCAATGATCGCATCTGTGATACGGGCAAATGCGGGGGTCAAATGTTGGGCTTGCAAATCAGCGACTGCTTGTTCGGCATCTTGAATCAGCAGTTCTTTGATCAAACAAGCACTTTGAAAACCTAAGCGAACCAACGCTGTTTTTTGATCCTCGGTCAGATGACGATAAATGGCTTCCATTTCATAGTATTTTGCCAACGTGTCAGCGATACCGGCGATAAAATAATCGACTGGTGTCGCCAATAAGAAGGCCGTATCAACGAGGGTCAGATAGGCTCCTTTTTTTGCATAATCGATTTTGTTGATGGTATGGTCTGGATGGTAGACAACGATCACTGGCGTGAACGGCGCGCAGTTAGACACAAGTGTAGGAATGACGATCAGTTCAGCCCCTAGCCTTTCTGAAGCAATCTTTGCTGTATCTGCGACACGACCACCACCGATCGCTACGACAGCATCTGCACTGCCAATCTGATCTGCAAGAAATTGGCCATTCTCATAGCTGGAAGAACCATCATAACGATAAACTGGGTAATCAAAATCATGGGGATAATAGGCTTCAAATGCAGCAAAGGATTGGTTGCCAGTAATCACTGCAACTTGTTTGAACGCTTTTAAATAGTCAGGCAGATCCTTTAATACGTGTTCACCGGTCACATACCGGTTAGGGCCAGGGCGAACTTCATTGGCTAACATACACAACACTCCTCAATAATCGTCAGAATTTTCAACCATATTAACGCGTAATCAAGCCTATTGTCAATTTTTTTTGATAGAAGAAAAAGCCGGTCTATTCATCTGAGATGAATGGATCGGCTGATAGCTGCTATTTGCGACAATGATCGTGTTGCGCGTCAAAGCCAAGTCTTACGAATAAATCCGGCACGACCAGAACCTTCGCTGTAGGCATTGTAGTGGGCGGCATTTTTCTTGTAAAAATCTTGGTGGTATTCTTCAGCGGGATAGAATGGTTCAGCTGGCTCAATGCTGGTCACGATTGGTCCTTCAAAACGGCCGCTGGCTTGCAGGTTGGCTTTTGATCGTTCAGCAATATCTTTTTGTTCTTCACTATTGTAGAAAATCACCGGTCGATAAGAATCACCGCGGTCCGCGAATTGACCGAAGGCATCGGTCGGATCGGTTTGTTGCCAGTAAATCGACACCAATTCATCGTAAGAAATCAGCGCAGGGTCAAAGGTGATCTCGACTGCCTCCGTATGTCCTGTTGTACCAGTGGTCACTTCTTGATAAGACGGATTGGGGACATGCCCACCTGTAAAACCGGAAACGACTTTTTCAATGCCAGGCAATGAATCGAAGGGCTTGACCATGCACCAAAAACAACCACCTGCAAATATTGCTGTGTCTTTCATATTAAATGCCTCCTTTTTCTACTATGGTAAGCTTCTCATGGCGAAAAACAAATGATATGCTTGAGGTAAAGGAAAAGTGAGGAATCAGGATGCTGGATAAAACAATCCCCTATGTGGAGATTTGGATGGCCCGTTCCAATCAAGCGGCAATCGCGCAACCCACATCAAAGCGTGTGTCAATCAGGACCTATCAAAGTGGAGATGCAGAGAAATGGGCGGCTATCGAAACGGCAGTAGGAGAATTTAAGGATCAAACAGAAGCAGTACACTATTTTCAAAAAACATTTATACCAGAGGCAGAAGCATTGTCGCAACGGATGTTTTTTGCAATAGATGTACACGGTGAGCCAATTGGCACTGCTACTGCATGGTGGAAGAAGCGTGTAGATGGCTTTTCCGTGCCAATCGTTCACTGGGTTGCTGTCCACCCGCGAGCCCAGCGGCAAGGAATCGCACGACAATTGTTGTATCATGTACTTGAAGTCTGTCAACGATCAGAAGCGCCAACGATTTATTTGCATACACAAACTTGGAGCCATAACGCCATTGCTTTGTATCGTTCTTTAGGTTTTGAAATCATTGAAACGGATATCAATGGACATCATCATTCTGATTATGCTCGTGCGATCGAGATACTTGATCACATTGCGCACTGACAAGTTATTGTGAAACCTGCTATGCATTCCCCCAACTTGACTTCATGGATGGCAAACACAGCTGCATGAATTTAAGTCTGTAAAAATTTCGCTTTTTCAAGTATAATACCAAAGGAGTATGAGGAAGGATGGGCGAAATGGCACAGCTTTTTTTTAAATATGGCGCGATGAATAGTGGGAAGACCATTGAGATTTTAAAAGTGGCACACAATTATGAAGAACAAGACAAGCCAGTCGTGATCATGACGAGCGGTTTAGATACTAGAAGCGGTATCGGCAATGTATCCAGCCGAATTGGCTTAGAACGCGATGCGATCTCGATCTTTGATGAAACGGACCTTTACAATCTAATCAAAGATTTAGGCTATACACCTTACTGTATTTTGATCGATGAAGCACAATTCTTGAAAAAGCATCACGTATTGGCTTTTACCAAAATCGTCGACGACTTAGGTATCCCTGTGATGGCTTTTGGTTTGAAAAATGATTTTCGCAATGAGCTGTTTGAAGGCTCGAAATATTTGCTCTTGTACGCAGATAAAATAGAAGAAATGAAAACGATCTGCTGGTTCTGTCACAAAAAAGCGACAATGAATCTGCATTACATCGATGGCAAGCCAGTCTACGAAGGAGATCAAGTCCAAATTGGCGGCAATGAAGCCTATTATCCGGTTTGTCGGAAACACTACTTTCACCCTGTCATGAAAAAAGAAGGAGAATAAATCATGTACGATCAGTTACAATCAATCGAAGACCGTTATGAAGAGTTAGGCGAATTACTGAGTGATCCAGCTGTTATATCAGATACCAAGCGGTTCATGCAGCTGTCCAAAGAAGAAGCCAATACCCGTGATACGGTTGAAGTATACCGCCGCTACAAAGAAGTGGTGGAAGGAATCAAAGATACAGAAGAGTTGCTTGGCGAAAGTTTGGATGCCGATATGGCAGAAATGGCGAAAGAAGAACTTTCCGATCTAAAGAAAGAAAAAGACGTCTTAGAAGACCGTATCAAAATCCTATTGTTGCCAAAAGACCCGAATGATGACAAGAATATCATTATGGAAATTCGCGGGGCTGCTGGTGGAGATGAAGCGGCTTTATTTGCTGGTGATCTATTTAATATGTACCAAAGATACGCGGAAAATCAAGGCTGGAAAGTCGATGTGATGGACGCCAATGTTACGGGTATCGGCGGGTACAAAGAAGTCATCATGATGATTACTGGGGATAGCGTCTTTTCAAAATTGAAGTATGAAAGTGGTGCCCATCGTGTGCAACGGGTCCCATCAACTGAATCTCAAGGACGGATCCACACGTCAACAGCAACCGTCGTTGTCATGCCTGAAGCCGAAGAAGTAGAGATCGATATTGCCGATAAAGACATTCGTGTCGATATTTACCATGCTTCAGGTGCGGGTGGACAGCACGTCAACAAAACGGCTTCTGCGGTTCGCTTGACCCACTTGCCAACAGGGATCGCGGTTGCCATGCAAGATGAACGTTCTCAGTTGAAAAACCGTGAAAAAGCGATGAAAGTGTTACGGGCGCGGGTCTATGATCAAATTTCGCAAGAAGCGCAAAGCGAATACGATGCCAATCGTAAATCAGCAGTCGGTACAGGGGATCGTTCTGAACGGATCCGTACTTATAATTTCCCGCAAAACCGGGTAACCGACCATCGAATCGGGTTGACTATCCAAAAATTGGATCAAATTTTGGCTGGTAAGTTGGATGAGATCGTTGATGCATTGATCGTGTATGATCAAACATCGAAGTTAGATGAGATGCAAAATGGCTAAAACCTATCGAGAAGTCCTTTCACGGGCTTCTTCTTTTTTAGAATCTGCCGGATTGGAAGGATATGCGATCCACTATCTTTTTTTGCGGCGCAAGCATTGGCAGCAATTGGATTGGCTGCTGCATATGGATAAAGAGATTTCGCCAACGGATGAACAGCAAATAGCTGCCGATTTGACACAATTATTGGCCCATCAGCCACCGCAATATCTGCTAGGATACGAAGAATTTTATGGGCACACGTTCAAAGTGACCAAAGATACGCTGATTCCCCGACCAGAAACGGAAGAATTGGTTGAGGCCTGTTTACACGTGACGTCAGCACAAGGCCCATTGCGGGTGGTCGATATTGGTACAGGCACAGGTGCGATTGCGGTTTCCTTGAAAATGGCTCGGCCTGATTGGCAAGTGGCAGCAGTGGATTTGTCCCCTGCCGCATTGGCCGTAGCCAAAGAGAATGCGGATGCCCTTGGCGCAGAGATCGATGTTTATCAAGGGGATACATTGGCGCCAGTCATCGAACAGCAATGGGATTTGATTGTGTCTAATCCGCCTTATATCAGTCAAGTTGAATGGCATTTGATGGATGTAAGCGTCAGGGAAAATGAGCCTAAGATGGCACTTTTTGCAGAGGACAACGGATTAGCGATGTATAAAAAAATGGCCACCCAAGCACAACAATGTTTAGCAGTGAATGGGCAGATCGCAGTGGAGATCGGGTTTCAACAAGGCCAGGCTGTCCAAGAAATCTTTGCCAGTGCTTTTCCCCACAAACAGGTCACGATCAAAAAAGATTTAGCTGGTCAAGATCGAATGGTTCTCGTCACTCATCCACAGTTTGTGGATAAATAATTTTTTTGCGGGGATAATTTAAATGAAAAACCTATGATATGAACAAATTCAAGTGGAATCGAGTTATGAACAGACTTGTCCACACTTGACAAACGATTTATCCACAAAATGTGGATAAAAAAGCAAAAAATGTTGATAACTATGGAAATGTACAAAATAAGGATGTGGATAAACTGTGGAAACCAAAATATTTGATCAACAACATATTGCCGAAGCTGCCGCCGTTATAGCCAACGGAGGGTTGGTTGCTTTTCCGACTGAAACTGTCTATGGGTTAGGGGCCAGCGCACTGTTGCCAGATGCAGTGGCGCAAGTTTATCAAGTCAAAGGACGACCAAGTGACAATCCTTTGATTGTCCACGTTGCTGCACCGACACAAGTTGAAACATATGTGGATAACTTATCCCCGGTGGCTAAACAGTTGATGCAAACATTTTGGCCGGGTCCGCTGACGTTGATTTTTAACATCAAGCCCAATAGTTTACCCAGTATCGTCACAGGAGGATTGCCCACTGCGGCCTTTCGGATGCCCGACCATCCTCAGACGGTGGCATTGATCCAGCAAGCACAGCAACCCCTCGTTGGGCCCAGTGCCAACACTTCTGGGAAACCCAGTCCTACATCAGTGGACCATGTATGGCATGATCTTCATGGGAAGATCGCCGGAATCTTGGATGGGGGCGCAACGCGCATCGGTGTGGAATCAACAGTACTTGATTTGAGTGATCCGTCAGGGACACCCATCATTTTACGACCAGGCGCGATAACCAAAGAGCAGCTTGAAGCAGTTTTAGAAAGAGACGTTTTGTTAGATAAACATTTGGTATCTGCTGGAGAAACACCGAAAGCGCCTGGGATGAAGTATAAACATTATGCGCCAAATACCAGAGTGATGATGGTGAAGGATGCAGACTGGGCGGCAGCGACCGCTTGGGCGCAAGCCAATCACTTCAAAGTTGGGGTACTAGCAGGTCCTGCGATCGCTGAAAGGGTCCGCACGGAAACAGCGGCTGTGTATCAATACTTCAACGACAGCGCTGAAGCCGCAGCGAGAGGTTTATTTGCCGGCTTGCGGGCTTTGGATGAATCGACTGCGGGGCTTGATCTCTTGTTCGCAGCCGCATTTCCGGAGGAAGGAATAGGCGCTGCTTATATGAATCGATTGAAAAAAGCGGCAAACCACGAATATTTCCAAGAAAAATAAAGGAAATCGATCATTCGTTATAGGTGGCTTTTAGGAAATATGATACAATGCAACCATTAAGGTTAAGGGGTGTTGTAAGCATGGATTATCAAACGTTTGATCCCGAGTTGTGGCAAGCGGTCGACCAAGAAGCAAATCGTCAGCAAAACAATTTGGAGTTGATTGCGTCAGAAAATATCGTTTCTGAAGGCGTAATGGCTGCTCAAGGCAGTATTTTGACCAACAAATATGCTGAAGGGTATCCTGGGCGTCGCTACTATGGTGGTTGCGAATTTGTTGATGTTGTAGAAAATTTAGCGATTGAACGTGCGAAAGCAATTTTTGGTGCAGCATATGCCAATGTGCAGCCACATTCAGGATCACAAGCCAATACGGCTGCTTATCTAGCGTTGATCGAAGCCGGTGATACGGTTTTAGGAATGGATCTATCCGCCGGTGGTCATTTGACCCACGGTTCACCAGTGAATTTCAGCGGCAAGACCTATCATTTCGTCAGTTATGGCGTTGATCCTGCCACTGAAGTCATCGACTACAATGTCGTTCGAATTTTAGCCCGCAAGCATCAACCTAAGTTGATCGTTGCTGGCGCTAGTGCATATTCCCGAACGATCGATTTTGCGAAATTCCGCGAGATCGCTGATGAAGTTGGTGCCAAATTGATGGTGGACATGGCGCATATCGCGGGTCTGGTAGCAGCAGGTCTTCATCCAAATCCAGTGCCATATGCAGACATCACCACTTCAACCACCCACAAGACCTTACGGGGACCACGAGGCGGTTTGATTTTGACCAATGACGAAGCGTTGGCCAAAAAAATCAACAGTGCTGTTTTCCCAGGGATTCAAGGCGGTCCATTGGAACATGTGATTGCCGGCAAAGCAGTTGCTTTCAAAGAAGCACAAGAAGATAACTTCAAAGTGTATTCTGAGCAAGTGATCAAAAATGCCCAAGCAATGGCCAAAGTCTTCAATCAAGCACCGCAAGCCCGATTGGTTTCAGGCGCGACAGACAATCATTTATTGTTGATCGATGTCCGTGGTTTTGAATTGAACGGCAAAGAAGCAGAAGCATTGCTGGATCAAGTCAATATCACTGTCAACAAAAATTCGATTCCCTTCGAATCATTGAGTCCTTTTAAAACCAGCGGTATTCGAGTAGGCACGCCAGCAATCACGAGTCGCGGATTTAAAGAAGAGGATGCTGTGGAAGTGGCGAAGCTGATCGTCAAAGTATTGGAAAAACCAAATGATGAAGCAACAGTGGCGGAAGTCAAAGCCCAAGTCAAAGAATTGACCGACAAATATCCGCTTTATCAAAACTAACAGAATAGGACTGTGACAGATGATTGCCTAGACACCCCTCGTATATACGAGGAGGTGTCTGCAAAAAATCTGGCACAATCCTTTTTTTTGAGGGAATCACCCTGCAAAAAAAGTGCAAGGTTGTATCAAAGGACAATATGCTTTAAAATAAAAGAAAAACCAAAGGAGATTTTTTAAAATGGGTAAATTTCAAGTAATCGATCACCCGCTGATCCAACACAAATTGACGATGATCCGCGACAAGAACTGTGGAACCAAAGTTTTTAGAGAAGTAGTTGATGAAATCGCGATGTTGATGGCATACGAAGTGTCACGAGATATGCCGCTAGAGGATTTAGTGATCGAAACACCGATCGAAGAATCAACACAAAAAACCTTATCTGGTAAAAAAGTTGCGATCGTACCGATCTTGCGTGCCGGCTTAGGCATGGTAGATGGTATTTTGGAATTGATCCCAGCAGCGAAAGTGGGACATATCGGTATGTACCGTGATGAAGAAACATTGGAACCTCACGAGTACTTCGTGAAATTGCCTGAGGATATCGATGAACGCCAATTGTTTATTGTTGATCCAATGTTAGCAACTGGCGGTTCAGCGATCATGGCAATCGATGCCTTGAAAAAACGCGGTGCGTCAAATATGAAATTTGTGTGCCTCGTTGCAGCACCAGAAGGGGTCAAAGCTTTGCAGGATGCACATCCAGATGTAGATATCTATACAGCAAGCTTAGATGAACGCTTGAATGAAAATGGCTATATCGTCCCTGGATTGGGCGATGCTGGCGACCGCTTGTTCGGCACAAAATAAATAAAAAAGGGAAAATCTTCAAGATTTTCCCTTTTTTTGATGCTGAGTACGGCTCAGTAAAGTTAGATTTTGGTTAACTGTTTGTAGTTGATGATCAGGACACCATTGCTTTGGGTCACTAATTTTTGGTTGTCCGCAGTTTCGTTTAGTTCAACGACAGCGGAATTTTTTAACTGTTTCGTGATCGTACCCGTTTGCTGGATACCATGGATCGTGAACGTGACAGGAGTGGCGACCTCAAATGTTGAACCTTCTTGTGACGGGACAATCGTTGTTTCAAATTTACCAAATGTAGCCATGTAAAAACCTCCTTGATACCTTCATTATAACATATTTTTTGAAAATTTTCAGCAATTGGAATTTTTCTCCCCAAACCTCTTTACAAAACGAGCGTTATTACCTATAATCGTCTTTGTGTGAGTTGCCAGCTTAGCTCAGTTGGTAGAGCAACGCACTCGTAACGCGTAGGTCACAGGTTCGAATCCTGCAGCTGGCATATTGAAAAGACGATGATCTTCTCTTTAAACAGAAGATCATCGTCTTTTTTTGTTTGAGGGGTGTATGCAGATACAGCAGCCGAAAAATATCATTAATCCCTCCTTTCAAGAAAATCATTAAAGTTTCTAAATTTTTTATGAATGCGGACGGAGAATCCTTTCTTTTCTAGGCAAACATCACTATAATGGATAAAGATTCTACAGAAGAGAGTGTGGGCATGGAAAATACACGAAAAAAGAGTGACAATCGAATTGACTACGGTGTGATTTTACCCGTATTTTTATTATGTCTGATTGGGGCGGCTTCGCTTTATGTAGCGTTGACCCATGACCCCAGCAATCCGTCGGTATGGCGGATCTTAGGCTTCCAGGCGTTATGGTATGTGTTGGGGATCGTGGCGATCATTATTATTATGCATATCAAATCAAAATGGCTTTGGAAATTGACCCCATATATATATGGCGCAGGGCTTGTAGTTATGTTGGCGCTGGTCAAGTTTTATGATCCAGCCATGGAAGCTTCCACAGGCTCGAAAAACTGGTTCCGATTTGGCTCCTTTACCTTGCAGCCGTCGGAATTGATGAAGATCGCCTTTATTATGATGTTGGCGCTGGTTGTGACGAGGCACAATGTGCAAAATCGCGAACGTACGCTGAAAAGCGACGGCTTGCTGATTGCTAAAATGTTGGCAGTCACGATTCCAGTCCTCATACTGATCACTTTGCAAAACGATTTTGGTACCATGCTGGTCTTTCTAGCAATCTTTGGCGGGGTCTTCTTGATGTCAGGGATTTCCTGGCGGATCGTGGTCCCAGTGATTGCAGCTTTTGTCTTGATTGGCGGAGGAACGATTTTTCTTGTAACGACAGATACGGGGCGAGAGTTGTTGTATAATACTGGGATTTTCAAAGAATACCAATTTGCCCGGATCGATTCTTGGCTGGATCCTTTCCATGATACACAAGGACAATCTTTTCAGTTGGCGTATGCGTTGATGGCTATTGGCTCTGGCGGCATGTTTGGTAAAGGGTTCAATGTCAGTGATGTCTATGTGCCCGTACGAGAGTCAGATATGATTTTCTCCGTTATTGGAGAAAACTTTGGTTTTGTGGGGAGCGCCTTCGTGATTTTGCTCTATTTTATTTTGATTTATCGCATGATTCGCATCTGTTTTGATACGAATAATGAATTTTATGCCTATTTGGCGACGGGGATCATCATGATGATTCTTTTCCATGTATTTGAGAACATTGGTGCCAATATCGGTCTATTGCCGTTAACAGGGATTCCTTTGCCGTTTATCAGTCAAGGTGGTTCCGCACTATTAAGTAATATGATTGGGATTGGGTTGATTTTATCCATGCGGTATCAAGCAGAAACCGCACCTAAAACGTTATAAGGAGTATGTGATGGTTGAATTATATTGCTATCCCAAATGTGGGACCTGTAAAAAAGCACAAGCGTGGTTAGAAGAAAATGATGTCGCATTTGAACATATTGATATCGTTCAAGATACACCAAATGAAACACAGATAAAAACGTGGATCGAAACGAGCGGGTTGCCTTTGCGCCGGTTCTTTAACACAAGCGGCATGAAATACCGCGAGTTGGGTCTAAAAGATAAGGTACCTCAAATGACAATCGCCGAAGCAGCAGCGATTTTAGCGACTGATGGGATGCTGATCAAGCGACCATTGATTGTAGCAGGTGAACGATTTTTGATCAACGGGTTTAAAGAAAACGAATATGAAGGAGTTTTACTAGAATCATGGAAAAAAGATGTTTAAGAAAAAAAGACAATTTGTGGATTTTGTTTAATGGCAAAGAATATTGCGTTGGTTTGACCAAAGAAGCCCAAGAAGAACTAGGTGCAATCACTTTTGCTTCAATCCAAAAAGTTGGTACTGCGTTGCAACAAGGAGATACATTGGTTGAATTAGAAGCCGAAAAAGCAGTCAGTGAATTTACAAGCCCGATCACAGGGGTGATTTCTTCTATCAACGAAAAAATCGACCAATCTATCGATATCTTAAATGATGAAGACGAGATGAATGCTTGGTTAGTTAGTTTCAAAGATGTCGATCCGAGTCAATTCGACGCCCTCTAAACAGGTCTTTACAAATAACTAGTTTTTTACAAAAAGAATTGACAGGATCATGAGACGTTGCTATAATTTGCTCAATAAATGAATGCTTTGAAAAGAAGAGTACATCCTTTTGACATATACAGAGAGCCTTGTTCGGTGCAAATAGGCGATGAAGAAACGGTGGAAGATGGTCTTTGAGCAGGATAGGTGAGTTTGTATGAGCCTATCACGGGAAGCACCCGTTATCGTGCAGCAGTATGCGAAGCAATTCAAGTACTGAACGAGGTTGTTGATGCGAGTCAATAACAAATCAAGGTGGTAACGCGGAAGTTGTGCTTTCGTCCTTTGTAACAGTATAATGTACAAAGGACGGAAGCTTTTTTGTATGCAGCCGCCTAAAGCAAAAGAAAGATGGGAGTACAATGGCACTAATCGAATTAACACATGTGAAGAAATCATATGCCCAAAAGAAAACAGCCGTTCACGCGGTCAATGATGTATCATTGCAAGTCGAAAAAGGGGATATTTATGGGATCGTCGGCTACTCAGGCGCAGGCAAAAGTACCCTGGTCCGATTATTGAATGGACTTGAATTGCCAACCGATGGCGATGTCGTGATCAATGGTCAAAATATCTTGGCATTAAAAAACAAAGAATTACGCAACTTTCGCAAAAAGATCGGGATGATCTTTCAACATTTCAACTTGTTGTGGTCCCGTACAGTGATCCAGAACATCGAATTGCCATTAGAGTTGGCCGGGGTCAAAAAAGCACAACGTCGTCAAAAGGCCAAAGAATTGGTGCAGTTGGTGGGCTTAGAAGGTCGGGAAGATGCCTATCCATCCCAGTTATCTGGTGGACAAAAACAACGGGTCGGCATTGCCAGAGCTTTAGCCAATGATCCTGAGATCTTGTTGTGTGACGAAGCAACGAGTGCTTTGGATCCTCAAACCACAGAAGAGGTCTTGGAATTGCTCTTGTCTATCAACAAGAAATTACATTTGACGATCGTTTTGATCACCCACGAAATGAATGTGATCCGTAAGATTTGCAATAAAGTTGCTGTGATGGAACTAGGGAAAATCGTTGAAGAAGGATCGGTTCAAGCGGTTTTCAGCAATCCGCAACAAGCAGTGACCAAACGGTTTGTTCAGCAGGATCTTGAACCAGAAGAAGATCCCGAAGAGCTGCGACAAGCGTTCTTGCGAGAAAATCCCCACGGTAGATTGGTAACATTGACCTTTACCCAGGACAACGCCAATGAGCCAGTGATCTCACAAGCGATTCGCCAATTCAAAATCGATGTCAACGTCGTCTATGGCAAGATCCAGCAAACCAACGAAGGCTCTTTTGGGGCGTTGACTGTATTATTGACAGGCGATACGAAGGAGATCGACCAAGCAGTCGCATTCTTCGGTTCGCAACAAGTCGCTGTGGAGGTGATCGAAGGTGGGGAATAAAACATTTTCAGAAACCTATTTGAACTTTGAACAAATTGATTGGGGCAATATGCAGCAAGCAACGATCGACACCTTGTTTATGACGTTCTTTTCGATGGTTTTAGTGATTATTATCGGTTTACTATTGGGATTGGCGTTATATTCTTTAGGGCGCAAGTCTACCACAGGTGCAAGTGTGGCTTATAACATCGTATCCATCGTCAGTAACGCGTTTCGCTCAACACCATTTATGATTTTGATGGTCTTAATCATTCCCTTTACGACATTATTAGTCGGTTCTTTCTTAGGAGCAAAAGCAGCGATTCCTGCGTTGGTATTATCTGCAGCGCCGTTTTACGCACGGATGGTTGAAATTGCCTTTCGTGAAGTTAGTCCTGGCGTGATCGAAGCTGCGGAAGCAATGGGCGCTAGTTATTGGGAAATCATTTACAAAATCGTGATTCCTGAAAGTGTACCAGCATTGATCTCAGGGATCACCGTAACAACGATCTCAATGATCGGCTATACCGCAATGGCGGGGGCAATTGGTGCCGGCGGCCTAGGATCACTGGCCTGGCAAGAAGGATTTCAACGTGGAAATTACACTGTGACGCTCGTCGCAACAGTGATTATTTTACTCATCGTATTTATTTTACAAGGCTTAGGCGACTTCTTAGCCAAAGCCACCGACAAACGGTAAAATAAGGAAGATGGATCAAGATTAAAAGTGGAGAATATGGGAGGAAATAAAAATGAAAAAGATTTTAGGTTTTGCAACAACAGTTTTGTTAACAGCAGCATTGGCCGCATGCGGCACAGGATCAAATTCAAGCAGTTCTGATTCAACGACAGCCAGCAGCGGAGAAAATACCAAGTTAGTTGTAGGTGCTTCTGTCACACCGCATGCTGAAATTCTAGAACAAGCCAAACCATTATTGGCTGAAGAAGGAATTGATCTTGAGATCCAAACGTTTGATGACTATATTTTACCGAATAAAGCGTTGGAAAATGGGGACATTGATGCCAACTATTTCCAACACATTCCTTACTTGAACAAGCAAATCGCAGACAATGGGTATGATTTTGTCAATGCAGGCGCGATCCACATCGAACCAATGGGTCTATATTCTCAACGTATCGATGATATTGCTGACTTAGAAGATGGTGCGACTGTCATTACCTCCAACTCTGAGTCTGACTGGGGCCGGATCTTGACTATCTTGCAAGATGCTGATTTGATCACATTGAAAGACGGCGTGGATACGGAAACAGCGACTTTCGATGATATTGCGGAAAACCCTAAGAACTTAGAATTCAAACATGACATCGACCCTTCATTATTGGCAACTGCTTATCAAAATGATGAAGCAGACTTAGTAGCGATCAATGCCAACTTTGCTTTTGGGATCGATTTGAATCCAGTGGATGACTCTGTCTTATTAGAAGCAGACAATTCACCTTACGTGAACGTGATCGCAGTACGTAAAGGCGATGAAAATACCGATAAAATCAAAAAATTGGTCGAAGTACTGCACTCTGACGAAATCAAAGACTTTGTTGATCAAGAATGGCAAGGTTCTGTCAAAATCGTTGATGCAGATGCGCAATAATCCAGCATAGATCGTTGAACACATCACCCTAGTTTCTTATACTAGGTGGTGTGTTTTTTTATCGTCAGCATAGGCTGAAAGATGGATTGTTTGTGCCAGATACATTCGTAAAGCAAAGGTAATTCGGGATGCTTTTTTAGTAATTTTTCATAGTGGGGCAGTTGCAATAAGAAACTTTGAATCAATTGTACCGTTGTTTCTGAAAGTGAAAGAAGCGCTGGTTGAAAGACAAAAATATTGCCTTCAAGCAAAGCACACACTAAATGGATTTGGTATATTTGGGATAAACTGTCTGCCAAAGGCTGATCCACATGATCTTGAAGAACGGAATCAACGATTCGGCTGATCAATGTTGCATCATGGGGTGGGACAAAGAATGTTTCTTGGGCCAAAAGCTGCTTCCATAAAAAAAGATAGGCAGTGTCAGTGGTCAAATAATAATCCGGCACAAAGCACCTAGGCCTAATTTCCTCCACAGTGATACAGGAAGCCGAAGGATAAATTGCCTGCTGGCGCAAGGTATGGATATCAAAAAAATGTTGATAAAGCCTGGATGGAGAATCATATAGAGAAGGCAGCAAAAAAGTTGTCAGTTTGAACAGCAGGAAACGAATCTGACGTTCATTGCCTTTAACAAATGGATATGTCCGACGGTCAATGGCGATCAAATAAGGGGAGAGAAACTGGGCAAAGGAAACAAAGCGTCGATGAAGGGTCGCTGTACTCATATACG
>Ga0308161_1001731_pt1 | contig 25291 bp, 26 predicted proteins | sample PhyFR2_FD_201034 | JGI IMG/M metagenome (GOLD analysis project Ga0308161, IMG submission 201034) | Phyllosphere microbial communities from UC Gill Tract Community Farm, Albany, California, United States - DLSLF.R2 | ecosystem: Host-associated > Plants > Phyllosphere > Unclassified | place: USA...
ACGCCGCCGTCCGCCGCGCGCGTGCCGGCCGAGCCCCCGGCCGCCGTTCGTGACACGGACCCCGACGCCGAACGGCCGAAGACGCGCGCCGAGCGCCGCGCCGAACGGGAGCGCCGCGCGGCCGAGCGCAAGGACGAGGCGGCTGCTGCGCGGCGTACGGACCGCGCCGACCATGTCGCCAAGCCGGACGCGGCGGCCGCCGTGCGCGCGCAGGATGTGACGCCGATGGAGCCGGACAGCGCCGAAGCCCGCGCGGCGCGACGCGCGATGGCGCAGATCCTCGCGGACCGCGCCACGAGTCCGAAGAAGCGCTCGGCCGCCATGCTGGCCGCGGCCCGCGCCGCCGCGCACGAGGAAGCGGCGCCGAAGCCGAAGCACGCGGCCCAGGGTCGCCAGGAAAGCGGCGCCCAGCGCGCGGAAAGCGAGTACCGGCGCGCGCTGGCCAGCCTGCAGGAAGGGCGCACGAACGACACGGTCGCGGCGCTGGAAGCGGCGCTGAAGATCGATCCGGCGCACGACGCGGCGCGCCAGACGCTGGTCGGCGTGCTGATCGAAGCGAACCGCACGGACGAGGCGATGCGCCAGCTGCAACTGGGCCTGACGCTCGATCCGCGCCAGCCCGCGCTGGCCATGCTGCTCGCGCGCCTGCAGATCGAGCGCGGCGCCGGCGGCATCGAGACCTTGACCCGCACGCTGCCGTACGCGGGCACCGACCCGGACTACCACGCGTTCCTGGCGGCCGCGCTGGCGCGCCAGGGGCGCCACCGCGAGGCGGCGGAGCAGTACGTGCAGGCCGTGCGCGCGGCGCCGGGCAACGGCGTATGGTGGATGGGCCTGGGCATCTCGCTGCAGGCCGACAGGCGCAACGCCGAGGCGCTGGAAGCGTTCCAGAAGGCGCGCGCGAGCGGCGCGCTGTCGCAGGAATTGCTGGGCTTTGTCGAGCGGCGGATCCAGCAGCTGGGGCGCCAGGGCGCGTCCGGCTGATGCATGACGAGAGCCAGGCTCTCTTTCCGACTCCAGCGATCTTCGAAGCGTCGCCCCCGCGCAGGCGAAGGTCCACGTTTCTATCTTGAAAACATGGCCGCGCGCAGGCGGGGTGGCCCAGGTGTCAGGCGCTGCCGGTCTGCGCGCCGACCGGATCCCCGCCTGCGCGGGGACGACGTTGGTCATCGATCGTGCCGGTATCGTCGGCGCAACACACCGTGGCGCCCCCGGCGCGCGTCACACCCCGGCCAGGCGCTCCAGCGCCAGCGCCAGCGTCTCGTCCTTCTTGGCAAAGCAAAAGCGCACGATGCCCGACTCGGTCGGCCGGCTGTAGAACGCCGACACGGGAATCGCCGCCACCTTGATCTCGCGCGTCAGCCATTGCGCGAACGCCGACTCGTCCAGGTCCGAGATGCCGTCGTAGCGCACGCACTGGAAATACGTGCCGTCCGCCGGCAGCAGGGTGAAGCGCGTCTTCGCCAGGCCGGCGCGGAACAGATCGCGCTTGCGCTGGTAGAACGCCGGCAGGTCGCGCCACGGCGCCGGATCGCGCATGAACTCGGCGAGGCCGGCCTGCATCGGCGTGTTCACGCTGAACACGTTGTACTGGTGGACCTTGCGGAACTCGGCCGTCATGGACGCCGGCGCCGCCACGTAGCCGACCTTCCAGCCCGTCACGTGATAGGTCTTGCCGAAGCTGGAGACGACGAACGCGCGCTCGGCCAGGGTCGGGTGGCGGCTGACGGAGGCGTGCTGCTGGCCGTCGAACACCATGTGCTCGTACACCTCGTCCGACAGGATCAGGATGCTTGTTCCCGCGACGATGCCGGCCAGGGCGTCGAGGTCGGCCTGGCGCAGGATCGTGCCGGTCGGGTTGTGCGGCGTGTTCACGACGATCATGCGCGTGCGCGGCGTGACCGCGGCCGCGACCGCATCCCACGGCACGCTGTAGCCGTCGGCGCCGACGCGCATCGGCACGGGCACCGGCACGCCCCCGGCCATGACGATGGCCGGCTGGTAGCTGTCGTAGCAGGGTTCGATGACGATGACCTCGTCGCCCGGATGCACGGCGCACAGGATCGCCGTGATGAGGCCTTGCGTGGCGCCGGACGTCACGGTGATCTCGCTGTCCGTGTCGTAGCGGCGGCCGTACAGGTCGGCGAGCTTGGCGGCGATGGCCGCGCGCAGCACGGGCAGGCCGGTCATCGGCGCGTACTGGTTGTGGCCGGCGCGCATGGCGGCGTCGACGGCGTCGATCAGGCGCGCGTCGCACGCGAAGTCGGGGAAGCCCTGGCCCAGGTTGACGGCGCCGTGTTCGTTCGCCAGGGTCGACATCAGGGTGAACACGGTGGTGCCGACGGCCGGCAGGCGCGATTGCAGGACGGGTGTGGTCATGGTGCGGTTCGTGATGGTGGGACGTGGTCGGGAGAGGATCGGATCATTCTACCGTTGCCGGCGCTTCCGCCTGGACCCAGGCCTCGGGCTTCATGATGCGGAACAGGCCGTCCCGCGCCGTGCGCTTGGCAAGTTTCAGCAGTGCCTTGTCCTTCGTGACGAGGATGGCCGCGTCGGCGTCGCGCGCGATCTCGAGGAATTTCTGGTCGTCGCGATCGGTGCAGACGGGCAGGCGCAGCGCCCGCGACGTCGGCGCCACGACCTCGATCAGCGCGTCGAAGCGGGCTTCGGCGTCGGGCCGCGTCGCGTCGTCGAGCGGCAGGTGGGCATAATGCAGCACGATGCGGTATTCGTCGCGGCAGTCGGCGCGCGTGACGGCGCGCACGCGGCCGGATTCGAGCGCGGCGAGCAGCGGCGCCCAGCGCGGGTCGCGGAAAACGAACAGGTCGAGGCAGACGTTGGTGTCGATGACGATGGGTTTTGCTGGAGCAGGTATCATGTCAGCAATTTTACCCGTTGTGCGTGCTCCAAGAATGCTGATCGTCCTTTCCCCTGCCAAATCGCTCGACCTCGATTCCCCTCCCACCACCCCTGACCGCACGACGCCGCGCTTCATCGACGACGCGGCCGAACTGATCAAGGTACTCAAGCCGAAGTCGCCCGCCGAGATCGGCGCGCTGATGGCCATCTCGGACCCGTTGTCCGTGCTGAACGTGACGCGTTACGGCGACTGGCATCCCGACCATGCCGCTGCGCGCCAGGCCATCATGTCGTTCGACGGCGACGTCTACACGGGCCTCGCCGCGCGCACGCTCGCGCCCGACGCGCTGGCATACGTGCAGCGCCGCGTGCGCATCCTGTCCGGCCTGTACGGCGTGCTGCGTCCGCTGGACGGCATGCATCCGTACCGCCTGGAGATGGGCACGCGCCTCGCGAACCCGCGCGGCAAGGACCTGTACGCGTTCTGGGGCGACCGCGTGACGGCCGCGCTGAACGCCGACGTCAAGGAGGCCGGCGCGCCGGTGCTCGTGAACCTGGCGTCGGAAGAGTACTTCAAGTCGGTGCGGCCGAAGCTGCTGGACGTGCCCGTGATCGCGCCCGTGTTCGAGGACTGGAAGAACGGCAAGTACAAGATCATCTCGTTCTTCGCCAAGCGCGCGCGCGGCATGATGGCGCGCTATGCGGCCGAGCAGGGCATCACGGACGCCGAGGACCTGAAGGACTTCGACGTGGACGGCTACGCGTTTGATGCGGCCGTGTCGACCGAGCGGAACTGGGTGTTCCGGCGCCGGGTCGAGGCCTGATCAGGCGGCGCCTGCGCACGTGCGCCGGGGCGCGCGCGACATGCCCGCCCGATATGCGCGCAGATCGACGGTCGCGCTCGCACGGAACGACCGTGGCGCCCGAGCGGCACGACCGTCGTCCCCGCGCAGAACGACCGCGGCACCCGAGCAGAACGACTGTCGTCCCCGCGCGGAACGACCGTGGCACCCGAGCAGAACGACCGTCGCCCTCGCGCAGAACAACCGTCGTCCCCGCGCAGGCGGGGACCCAAGTTTCGACGCGCTACCGTCGCGTTTGCGAAATGAGGCCCCTGCCTGCGCAGGGGCGACGCTGTGGCGCAGCGAACACGTGCTCGCGCCGGCACGGCGGAGCGAACCGCGGACACGTCTCCGGGGCGCACAAAAAAATGCCCGCATCGCGCGGGCATTTCCTGATTACTGCATGGCGTCCTTCGGCGACGGCTTCGGCCCCGCCTTGGCCCAGAACTTCCACCACGGCGCGTCGCCCGATCCCTTGCCGCCCATGAAACGGCTGTCCGGGTAGTTCTTGGTGAAGATGCGCTGCGTGTCGTCGCGCAGGTCGAACATGCCGAGCTTGTCGTAGCAGCGGATCATGATGAACAGCGCTTCCTCGCGCGCGCCCGACTGGCTGAACTGGGTGACGGCACCCTGGGCGCGGTTCAGCGAGGCCAGGTAGGCGCCACGGCGGTAGTAGTAGTTCGCCACGTGCACTTCGTACTGGGCCATCGCGTCGATCAGGTAGTTCATGCGCGCCATGGAATCCGGCGCGTACTTGCTGTTGGGGAACTTGTCGACCAGTTCCTTGAACGCGGCGAACGCCTCGCGCGTCGCCTTCGGGTCGCGCTCGGTCGGGTCCTGCGAGTAGATGAAGCTGAGGAAACCGATCTGGTCGTTGAAGTTGATCAGGCCGCGCAGGTAGTACATGTAGTCGACCTGCGGATGGTTCGGGTGCAGCTTGATGAAGCGCTCGACGGCGGCCAGCGCCTCGGCCTGGTCCTGCGCCTTGTAGTGGGCGTAGGCGATTTCCATCTGCGCCTGGGCGGCGTAGGTACCGAACGGATAGTTGGATTCGAGGCGCTCGAACAGCTTGATTGCGGCCTCGTAGTGGGCGCCCGCCATTTCTTCCTGCGCGTCAGCGTATAATTTCGCTGCTGACACGTTCTTGTTTTCGTCGGTTTTATCCGGTAACAAACCGCAAGCTGACAAACTTAGCAGAACGCTAGTCACGACCAATACAGACAATTTTTTTTGCATAAGCTCTATTGCAAGAAAGTTTTACCGAGATTCAACGAACGGCTGATTATAGCCGATGGGACTGATGTGATATTAACTGCTGCGCCGAATTCGGCGGAAAACCTTTTCGACCCCGACCTGGACGAGGACCTCGACGCCGAGCTCGACCCCGCGCTCGCCCCCGGCTTCGGTGGCCCCGACTATTCGCCGATCACCCTGGAACTGGTGCCGGAACACTGCGGCCAGCGGCTGGACAAGGTCGTCGCCGGCCTGGTGCCGCAATTCTCGCGCAGCCGCCTGCAGCAATGGTTCGACGAGGGCCACATCGCCGTCGACGGCAAGCCGGCCAAGGGCAAGGGCACGGCGTACGGCGACGAGACCGTCGTCGTCGTGCCGCAACCGGCCCCGGAAGACACGGCGTTCGCGCCGGAAGCGATGGAGCTGAACATCGTCCACGAGGACGATGCCATCATCGTCGTCAACAAGCCGGCCGGCCTCGTCGTGCATCCGGGGTCGGGCAACTGGTCCGGCACCCTGCTGAACGGCCTGCTGCACCACTGCCCGCAACTCGTCTCCGTGCCGCGCGCCGGCATCGTGCACCGCCTCGACAAGGACACGAGCGGCCTGATGGTCGTCGGCAAGACGCTGGAAGCGCAGACCGACCTGGTGCGCCAGCTGCAGGCGCGCACCGTCAAGCGCGAGTACTTCGCCCTCGTGTGGGGCACGCCGCGGGCGTTCGGCACGATCGATTCGCCGATCAGCCGCGATGCCAAGGACCGCGTCAAGATGGCCGTGTCGAACAGCCCGTCGGCCAAGCCGGCGATCACGCATTACGAAGTGATCGAGACGGGCGAGCTGGACCGCCGCCCGGTCAGCCTCGTGCAATGCCGCCTGGAGACGGGCCGCACGCACCAGATCCGCGTGCACATGCAGTCGCTGGGCTACAGCCTCGTCGGCGACACCGTGTACGGCAAGCAGCACCTGCGTTCGTTCTTCCACCGCCAGGCGCTGCAGGCGCGCCGCCTCGGCCTCGTGCACCCGACGACGGGCGAACACGTGGAATGGGTCGTGCCGCTGGCCGACGATTTCGCGGAACTTCTGGAGCAGGCCGGGATCGAACAACCGGAAGCGATCTGATGGCGGGGGTGACGCTCGACCACGACGCGTTGATCCACCCCGCGACCGCCATGGAGTGGCCCGATCTGCCTGACGCGTTCGGGGCGCTCGCCACGACGCGCCGCGGCGGCGTCAGCGTCGGGCCGTACGGCGACGGGCGGGACGGCGGCGGCCTGAACCTCGGCCTGCACGTTGCCGACGATCCCGCGGCGGTCGCGGCCAACCGCGCGCGCCTGCAAGCCCACCTGCCGGGCCGCCCGGCGTGGATCGCGCAGGTGCACGGTGCCGACGTCGTCGACCTGGCCGACGTGCAGCCCGGCGGCCCCGTGCGCACGGGCGACGCGAGCATCGCGACGGTGCCGGGTGTCGTGTGCGCCATCCTGACGGCCGATTGCCTGCCCGTGCTGTTCGCGGACATGAACGGCAGGGTCGCGGGCGCCGCGCATGCCGGCTGGCGCGGCCTGGCCGGTGGCGTGCTGGGGCAGACCGTCGCCGCCATGCGCGCGGCGGGTGCCGGCGCGATCACGGCCTGGCTCGGGCCGGCGATCGGGCCGGACGCGTTCGAAGTGGGCGAGGACGTGAAGGCCGCGTTCGACGCGGCGCTGCCGGGCGCGGCGGCGGATGCGTTTCGTCCCTATCCTGGCCGCCCGGGCAAATATCTGGCGGACATGAACCTGCTCGCGCGGCGCATGCTGGCGCGCGACGGCGTCACGCGCGTGCACGGCGGCACGCGCTGCACGGCCACGGAGGCCGACTGGTTCTATTCGTATCGCCGGGACGGCGTCACGGGCCGGCAGGCCAGCCTCATCTGGCTGAAGTAGCGTCACGCGCGGCGGCCGCCTGCGCCGCCCGCGCGCGCCGGCGGCGCGATCCGCCGAGGTAGAGGACGATTGACAATGGCAACACGCCATAGCCGAAAAAAGTCATAATGCCGCCAACCACAGTCGGCTCCGTCGCCGCCATCAGGGTTACGACGTACATCCATCCTATGGCTACGATCCACATGCGATGCTCCGGTTGCTGTCGACAAATCGATTCTACACAATGGACGCCCTATGAATACGCCTGATGCTACCCCGCAGATGCTCTCCGCGCCCTGGATGGCCCCGTTCGCGCAGTTCACCGATCCTTCGACCTGGCAATCCTTCATGAAGTTGCCCGATGGGGCCGACGGCACGGCCGCGTTCGCGCCGGTGGCGAAGATGCTCGGCGACCTCGGCGCCGGGCTGTCGCAGGCGAAGCTGGAAGCGCTGCGCGACGACTACCTGCGCAAGGCGGCGCAACTGTGGCAGGACTTCGTCATGGGCAAGCTGCCGTCGTTCAGCGACCGCCGCTTCTCGGCGCCGGAGTGGACGGCGCACCCGATGGCCGCCTACAGCGTCGCGTCGTACCTGCTGAATTCCGAATTCCTGCTGGCGCTGGCCGATGCCGTCGAGGTGCAGCCGCGCGACAAGCAGAAGATCCGCTTCGCCGTCCAGCAGATCGTCGACGCCATGTCGCCGGCAAACTTCCTGGCGACGAATCCGGAAGCCCAGCAGAAAATGATCGAGACCAAGGGCGAAAGCCTCACGAAGGGTCTGCAGAACATGCTGGCCGACCTGCAGAAGGGTCGCATCTCGCAATCGGACGAGTCCGCGTTCGAAGTCGGCCGCAACGTCGGCATCACGCCGGGCACGGTCGTGTTCGAGAACCAACTGTTCCAGCTGATCCAGTACACGCCGGCCACGCCGACCGTGCACGCGGTGCCGCTGTTGATGGTGCCGCCGTGCATCAACAAATTCTATATCCTCGACCTGCAGCCGGAAAATTCCCTCGTACGCTACCTGGTCGAGCAGGGCAATACCGTCTTCATGATGTCGTGGCGTAATGCCGACCAGAGCCTGGCCGCCACGACGTGGGACGACTACGTCGAACAGGGCGCCATTCGCGCGCTGGACGTGACGCGTGCCATCACGGGGCAGGACAAGGTCAATGTGTTCGGCTTCTGCGTGGGCGGCACGATCGCCGCGACGGCGCTGGCCGTGCAGGCCGCGCGCGGCCAGAAGCCGGCCGCCAGCCTGAGCCTGTTCACGACCCTGCTCGATTTTTCCGACACGGGCGTGCTGGACGTGTTCGTCGACGATACCCAGGTCCGGCTGCGCGAACAGACGCTGGCGCGCGGCGGCCTGATGCCGGGACGCGACCTGGCGACGACGTTCTCGGCGCTGCGGCCGAACGACCTCGTCTGGAACTACGTCCAGCAGAACTACCTGAAGGGCAAGACGCCGCCCGCGTTCGACCTGCTGTACTGGAACGCCGACTCGACCAACCTGCCGGGCCCGATGTATTGCTGGTACCTGCGCAACACGTACCTGGAAAACAAGCTGAAGGTGCCGGGTGCGCTGACGGTGGCGGGCGTCAAGGTCGACCTGGGCACGATCGACTGCCCGGTGTTCCTGTACGGCTCCAAGGAAGACCACATCGTGCCGTGGGAAGCGGCGTTCGCGTCGATGGGCCTGCTCAATCCGAAGAAACCGAAGCAGAACCGCTTCGTGCTGGGCGCCTCCGGCCACATCGCGGGCGTGATCAACCCGGCCTCGAAGAACAAGCGCAGCTACTGGGTGAACGAGGGCGCGCGTACGAAGCCGAAAGCGGCGGCGGACTGGTTCGCCGGCGCCGTCGAGAAGAAGGGCAGCTGGTGGCCGGAATGGGCGACGTTCCTGACCGAGAACGGCGGCGCCGAGGTGGCCGCGCCCGCACAGCCCGGCAGCGCGGCATTCCCGGCCATCGAGCCGGCGCCGGGCCGCTACGTCAAGGCGCGGGCCGAATGAGCGTGGCGTTGCGAACGCTTGTCAAATAAATAAAGTCGTTGCCCGATGAATAATTGCTGCACCTGCGTTCGCAACGTGGTATTTTTAGCGGATATCCTCTTGGAATCGGAGACGCCGCGGGAGATCCCCGCGGACGCCGCATAATAAATGCGCTACGGCGCTGTACATGGAAATGAGATGAGTAGTGTGAAAAAAAGCACTGAACGCCTGATCAAGAAATATCCGAACCGCCGGCTGTACGACACCCAGACCAGTTCCTACATTACCTTGTCCGACGTGAAACAGCTCGTCCTCGAATCGGACGAATTCACGGTCGTGGACGCGAAGACGAACGAGGACCTGACGCGCAGCATCCTGCTGCAGATCATCCTGGAAGAGGAAGCGCACGGTGTGCCGATGTTCTCGAGCGGCGTGCTGGCCCAGATCATCCGTTACTACGGCCACGCCATGCAGGGCATGATGGGCTCTTACCTGGAAAAGAACGTGCAGGCGTTCACCGACATCCAGAACAAGTTCGTCGGCTCGGCCACGGGCGCGCTGGAAGGCAAGCCGTTCAGCACCGAGATGTGGACCCAGTTCATGAACATCCAGGGCCCGATGATGCAGGGGATGATGAACAACTACATCGACCAGAGCAAGAACCTGTTCCTGCAGATGCAGGAGCAGATGCAGAGCCAGAGCAAGGCGATGATGTTCGGCGCGTTTCCGTTCGGGGTGCCGCCGGAGAAGAAGTAAGCGCGATCCGATGGGCGGCGATGGGCGACCGTAGCCGCGCAGCTTGATTCGTCGGTGCCGGCACGCCCGGAAACGACTCGCCGCGCAGGCGGGGATCCAGGTTTCCACGCACCGCGTCCACGCTCGCGGCAGCCCCGCCTTCGCGCGGCGACGTTTTTCTGGTGCGCCGCATGGTACCTGCGGTAACCGCTTTTAAAACCCTCGATTTCCCTCCGCCCCCGCTTCCTGTACAATCGCGGATTGCCCCGAACGTTTGCCGCAATCCGACAATGCAAGAACTCCGCCGTAATCCGCTTCCCGCCACCCTCGACGCCACCGGCACCGCGACCCTGCCTGCGCCGGCCGCGCCGAAGGTCGGTTTCGTCTCGCTCGGCTGCCCGAAGGCGCTGGTCGACTCCGAACAGATCCTCACGCAGCTGCGCGCCGAAGGTTACGACACCGCCAAGTCGTATGCCGGCGCCGACCTCGTGATCGTCAACACGTGCGGCTTCATCGACGCCGCCGTGCAGGAATCGCTGGATGCGATCGGCGAGGCGCTGGCCGAGAACGGCAAGGTCATCGTCACCGGCTGCCTGGGTGCCAAGAAGGATGCCGCCGGCGACGACATCATCACCAAGGTGCACCCGAAGGTGCTCGCGGTGACCGGCCCGCACGCCGTCGCCGAGGTGATGAATTCCGTGCACACGCACCTGCCCAAGCCGCACGACCCGTTCATCGACCTGGTGCCGGACCACGGCGTCAAGCTCACGCCGAAGCATTACGCGTACCTGAAGATCTCGGAAGGCTGCAACCACCGCTGCAGCTTCTGCATCATCCCGTCGATGCGCGGCGACCTCGTGTCGCGCCCGATCCACGAGGTGCTGCAGGAAGCCGAGAACCTGTTCAAGGCCGGCGTCAAGGAACTGCTGGTGATCTCGCAGGACACGAGCGCCTATGGCGTCGACGTCAAGTTCCGCACCGGCTTCTGGAACGGCCGCCCGGTCAAGACGCACATGACGCAGCTGGCCGAAGCGCTGGGCCAGCTCGCGCGCCAGTACGGCGCGTGGGTGCGCATGCACTACGTCTACCCGTATCCGCACGTGGACCAGGTGATCCCGTTCATGGGCGAGCACGTCCTGCCTTACCTCGACATCCCGCTGCAGCATGCGCACCCGGACGTCCTCAAGCGCATGAAGCGTCCGGCCAGCGGCGAAAAGAACCTCGACCGCATCCAGGCCTGGCGCAAGATGAATCCGGACCTGACGATCCGTTCGACGTTCATCGCCGGCTTCCCGGGCGAGACGGACGTCGAATTCGAATACCTGCTGGACTTCCTGAAGGAAGCGCAGATCGACCGTCTCGGCTGCTTCGCCTATTCGCCGGTCGAAGGCGCGACGGCGAACGACATCGCCAACCCGGTGCCGGACGAGGTGAAGGAAGAACGCCGCGCGCGCGTGATGCTGCTGCAGGAAGAGATCTCCGCCAAGCGCCTGCAGGCGAAGGTCGGCAAGACGATCCGCGTGCTGGTGGACGACGTCGGCCCGCGCGAAGCCGTGGGCCGCTCGGCCGCCGACGCGCCGGAAATCGACGGCGTCGTCCACATCAAGCGCGCCCTTGCACCGGGCAAGGCCAAGCCGGCCGTGGGCGAGTTCATCGACGTCGTCGTGACGAAGGCGGACGCGCACGACCTGTGGGCGACGGTCGTCTGAGCCGGCGTCCGTTCGACATTGCCGAATGGCGTCACGAACACCGCACGACATGACGAACACCGGACGGCATAACGAGCACCGCACGGCGTCACGAGCACCGCACGGCGTAACGAGCACCGGACGGCGTAACGAGCACCGGACGGCATAACGAACACCGCACGGCATAACGAACACCGGACGGCATAACAACGTCGTCCCCGCGCAGGCGGGGACCCAAGTATCGACGCCCGCGGCAGCGCCATATTGGGTCCCTGCCTGCGCAGGGACGACGGTTCATTGGCGCGGCCGACGTCGTCATTCGCCCTGTCCTTCGCCTTTTGCGGAGCCCTCGACGTGACCAAACGATCCATCCAGACCACGCTGACCCACAGCGACTACACGCCGCCGGCCGGCTTCGCCGCCTACCCGACGGCGATCCACCACGCGTCCACCGTGCTGTTCAAGGACGTGGCCAGCATGCGCGCCGGCGACTGGCGCAGCAAGGCCGCGTACACGTACGGCCTGCACGGCACGCCGACGACGTTCACGCTGGAAGCGCGCCTGGCCGAGATCGAAGGCGGCAGGCACTGCCTGCTCGCGCCCTCGGGCCTGGCGGCCATCTCGATGATCCTGCTGGCGCTGCTGAAGTCCGGCGACGACGTCCTGCTCCCCGATAACGCCTACAACCCGACACGCGAGCTGGGCCGTTGGCTGGCGAGCGATTTCGGCGTCAGCGCGCGCTTCTACGATCCGCTCGTGGGCGGCGCCATCGCCGACCTCATTCAACCGAACACGAAGCTGGTCTGGACCGAGGCGCCCGGCTCGGTATCGATGGAAGTGCCGGATCTCCCGGCCATCTGCGCGGCGGCGCACGCGCGCGGCGTGCCGGTCGCGCTGGACAACACGTGGGCCGCCGGCCTCGCGTTGCGCGGCTTCGACGTCGGCGCGGACATCGTCATGCAGGCGCTCACCAAGTACCAGTCCGGCGGCTCGGACGTGCTGATGGGCGCCGTCATCACGCGCGACGGGGCGCTGAACGACCGCATCGCCATGTCGCACATGCGGCTGGGGATGGGCGTCGGCGCGGACGACGTCTACCTCGTGCTGCGCGGGCTGGAGACGATGAAGCTGCGCTTCGACGCGCACAACGCAGCCGCGCGCCGGGTGGCGGCGTGGCTGAAGGGCCGACCGGAGATCGCGAAAGTGCTGCACCCGGCGTTCGCCGATTGCCCGGGGCACGACGTCTGGGCGCGCGACTTCACGGGCGCGGCCGGACTGTTTTCCGTCGTGTTCGACCCCCGCTACGAGGGCGCCCAGGTCGACCGTTTCGTCGACGCGCTGACCCTGTTCGGCATCGGCTTCAGCTGGGGCGGCACGCACAGCCTGGTGACGCCGTACCGCATGCGTGGCATGCGGCGCGACTGGAACGAGGCCGGCGCCCTCGTGCGCTTCAACATCGGGCTGGAAGCGCCCGAGGACCTGATCGCCGATATCGAGCAGGCGCTGGGCCGGCTGTGATACCGGCGCGGGGCCGGCTTACACCGGCATCGCGCGGTTGTTGTTCAGGTCGAGGAAGCCGCGGATGATCCGGTACGCCATCCACACCCATGCGCCCGCGCCGATGAGCCACGCCAGCGGGATGGCGATGATGGTGAGCGCGAGGATGAACGCCAGCACCATCAGCGCCGCGTAGATCCAGAACGACCGGATCATCCACGTATGGTGGCTGTACACCATCGTCCCGGCCGTTTCCGGCCGCCGGATGTAGTTGACGATCAGCACGAGAATCGACATCGTGCCGAAAGAAAAGAAGAAGGTCACGGCATGCGCCATGTACAGGATGCGCGCGAATTGCTTCGCATCCTCGATGCCGTGTTCCTGGACGAGTTCCTGGGCCATGCTGCTCTCCCGTGATTTCAAGTTGTCGTAACGATAACCGGTTTGCGCGTCAGGCGGCGCGCGTCGTACCCTGCACCCAGGCGACGAGCCGGTTCGCGTCCATCGCACCGGCCTGGCGCGCGATCTCGCGGCCGCCCTGGAACAGCGCGACCGTCGGGATGCTGCGGATGTTGTAGCGCGCGGCGAGGTCCTGCGACGCTTCCGTGTCGACCTTCAGCAGGCGCACATGCGGCTCCAGCCGGCCCGCGGCCTGCGCGTACGCGGGCGCCATCGTGCGGCATGGCTTATACCCATAAAAAAATATAATAAAACCGTAGGATCCTGTTGTGGTAAGGGAAGCGCCGTACGAAAAAATATTACATATAACTTTTTGTATAATACTTGGCCATCTGCAGCACAGAGATCGGACAGGTCGGGGAGACCGATATTAGTGTGCCGCCACAAGCGGCTTAGGAGTTCAGGCGAGGCCTCGCAACTGCCTTGCAGAAGCGGAATGCAAACCACCTTGAGCCGCATTGGTCAAAAGCTCTTGTCATTAGCGTCATGAGAACAGGGGCGACTAAGAGCGCCTAACAAAACCCTCTAGTTGCTCTGCAGTCAACAGCCGAGTACACTGAGCCGGGCCGACCGTCCGCAATCGGCCAGAAGCAGTCATAGCTAACGCGCAGTTGCCCCTGTACTTACTGTAGGTAGAATTGCAGGCGTCGAACTGATCTAACTGGATAAAATGATAAACATGCAACTATGGATCGAACCTCTCGGCAATGTCATCATGGTTCGACTGCGAGGGAGCTTGACCAAAGAGGTGCTTGAAGAAATCCATGAGCGAGTATTACAGCTCCTACAGGATACTGGCCATACACGCGTGCTCTACGATAGTTTGGAAATGGAGTCGCCTCATGTCGAACTCGCCCTAGCTCAACAAAAGCTCGACAAGGAAAAGAAACAACTGCTCGACGGTCGAACTCTACGCAAAGCCATCGTGGTTACAAATACACGACTAGCTTATTTGTCACGGATCGCTTTCGGCGAGTTTGGCGAAGGAGAATACCGTGTTTTCTACAACGACCTCAGTAAAGCCTTGCATTGGCTTGAGGAGTAAGCGCACCGTCCGCTTTGGGTCGACAGCAGAAGTTCGTGACACTCGGTGAGATTTTTCGACTTGGCAACATGCTATGCTGGCCCGACCGGCTGCAACCGGCCAGAAACGGACATTGCAATCTGAGAAAGAGGAGCCTAATTAGAAAGCTGTTTAGCCATGTCTCTCGCGTAGGGCGCGCACGCCGCGACCTAGCTTACGGCGCAACAAGGTGCGCAAGGTGGTGCCGTCCGAATAGCCGACCAAGCTGGCGATGCGCTCAATGCTTTCCTCAGTCGTCTGCAATAAGTGCACTGCGCGTTCCACGCGCAAGTCCTGGAAATACGCCAGCGGCGACTTGCCCAACACGGCCTGCAATCGCCGTCCCAGCGTCCGTTCGCTGCTACCGACGGCACGCGCGGCTTCGCTCATCGAAAAGCCCGAGGCCACTTGCGCCCGGGCCCACTGCTCGAAGCGCTCGACGATCGGGTCGGCATGCGCTATTTGGTCGGCAATCATGAACACTGCCTGCGAAGCGCGTGGCTCGATCAGCAGGTATCGCGCGCACAGCGCGGCCAACGTCGGGCTCTGACCGCGCACAACGCCCAGTCCCAGATCGAGGTGGGCCAGCGCTGCGCCCGCTGTGGTAAAACCGGGCGAATTGACCAGCATCCGCGATTTGTCGAGCGCTACTAGCGGGTAGCGCTGATGAAACAGTGCCGACAGCCACCAGGAGGTGGTCGCGCTTTGCCCGTCGAGCAGTCCCGTTTCGGCCAGCACGAAGGTGCTAGTGCAGGCGGCACCGATATGCACGCCTGCTGCGGCCCATTTCCGCAGCCAGGTGCCTGCCTCGATAACGTCGGGGCGGGCCAGTGCGGCCAGCAAGGGTTGCGGCATTTTGCTGCCCAGTGCCGGGAGCAGAACCACATCTGGCCTAGGCAAGGTCGTCACCAACTTGACTGGCACACTCAAGCCCTGCGCTGTGCTTACCTCCTTGCTGACGCTCACTAAGCGCATGTCCAGCCGAGGGGACGATGGTTCCCGCTGGCCAAGCTCGCTGGCAGTACTGATGACGTCCAGCAGGGATGCGAGGCCGATATCGAATACCCCATTGAGGGCAAGTATGTATATAAGCATGGCGGGAATTATATCCTTAATGGCGATCTCGCCACTATCCTCCAATCGCGCTTGGCCGTACGATGTGGTCTTTAATCAACCTTTCAAGGTACACATCATGCTAAAACTCGCCATTCTCGCTACGCTAGTCGCCAAACCTGGCAAGGAAGTCGCGGTCGAAGAATTTCTCAAAAGCGCATTGCCCCTGGCCATGCAGGAGATCGGCACCGCGCTCTGGTTCGCTCTCAAGATCGCGCCATCGACGTTTGGCATTTTCGATGCCTTCGCCGACGAGGCGGCCCGAGACGCGCATCTGGCTGGGCCAATCGCTGCAGCGCTGATGGCAAACGCCGCCGAACTGCTTGAAGAGCCGCCATCCATCAGCAAGGTCGACGTGCTGGCTGTCAAATCACCGGCAGGGTGCTAAAAAGCTTACGAAAATCGTATAAAAATGAGTTCGACTTGTCCGCTACCTGGTCCGGACGAGAAGGGCGATGGTTCCAGCGAAGGGCAAAAGCATATTATGCTCAGCTTGAACGGCGGCTTCGGGTCGATAGCGGACGTATGCAGCCTCAGTCTCGGCACTAACGTGGCGTCCGTGTTCGTAGACGGACTGATGCCATGGCCCGAGCACTTCTTCCCGAAGACCTGTGGTCCCTTATCGCAGCTCATCTTCCAACCCGTCGTCCATCGCCGAAAGGCGGCCGCCCGCGCATCGATGATCGCGCGGCGCTGACCGGAATCCTGTTTGTTCTCAAGACTGGAATACCGTGGGAGTATCTGCCGCGCGAACTCGGCTGCGGCAGTGGCATGACATGCTGGCGGCGCCTTCACGAATGGATGCGAGCCGGCGTTTGGCAGCGCGTCCACGAGGCGATTCTTCGACGGCTCCGAGAGCACGACCAGATCATGTGGGATCGGGCTTGCGTTGACGCTGCGAGCGTACCAGCACCTGCTGGAGGCGAACACACGGGCCGAAATCCCACCGATCGCGGCAAACTCGGCTGCAAACACCATTTGCTGGTGGATGAGCGTGGGCTTCCCCTAGTGGCCCAAATCTCGGGCGCGCAAGTGCACGACTCGCGTTTCCTCATCCCGTTGGTAGAGTCAATCCCGGCGGTTAAGGGACTGATAGGCCGTGCCCGCAAACGTCCAAGTAAGCTGCATGCCGATCGAGCGTATGCTTCGAGAGCCCATCGGGCTTGGCTTCGCAGTCGGGGCATCGCAGCTCGTATAGCGCGCTACGGCGTCGAGTCGCGCGAAAGGCTTGGTCGGTGGCGTTGGGTCGTCGAGCGAACCCTGGGTTGGCTACACCGCTTCCGCAGACTGCGCATCCGGCATGAGCGGCGAGCAGACGTGCACCAGGCGTTCCTGTCGCTAGCCTGTTCGCTCATCTGTTGGCGGTATGTCGAGAGGTTTTGTTAGGCGCTCTAAGCGACATATATGGATCAGGAGGCAGCGTCGTCGTAAGTTTGGTCAAGAAGTTAGCAGTGGATACCTGTATACTTATACAGTATGTATGACGCTATCTTGCTCCGTCTCACGAAGCTGCCCGCCACAAACACCAGCCGACATGGTGTTGCCTTGTGCAAATACCACCAGGCTGAGCGTAGGCGTTCGCTCAAAAATCTGGTACAAATTGTATTTGTGCAATTTGTGGGAGGCGAGACAAGAGCCATGGACATTATCCATGAAAAGCTGCCGCGCGAAACAGTCGGCCGGGACACCATGGTTCGGTTCCGAATGCAGTTTCAAGCCGCGGCATTCGCAGCGCTTGAAATCCTAAATGGTAGGGAAGTCGACCGCATTTACTGCGACTATCACGACGATTTCGTCGTTCGTAGGACCGTTGCTGGCGTAGTCGAGTACCACTTCTTTCAAGTTAAGACCAAAGGCAGGGCCAACCAGCAATGGGACATTGATGGGGTGTTCGCTCTCAAGAAAGCAGGAGCGCTTGATACGGCCGTCAAACTGGACGCAATTCGAAGCAGCATAGCTGGCAAGCTGTTCGTGCACACGATTGAGTTTGGCAACCAGTGTCGGGAGGTCACAATTCTCAGCAACGCGCACTTTAAAGACGAAGTACATGACCTCGTTGAAGACCTCGCTGCTGGCACGTCTAGCAGGAAGTACACTCGTCAGCTTATCGAGAAATTTGCTGCCATCGTCTCGCCCGACGTCCCGCTATCGCCCGAGCAGGTTGAAGCGGCTCGAAAAAAGCTATCCTTGCTGCCCAATGTTCAGTACATCGGAGACACCCTCGACGCTTTCGCAATGGCTGCGCATAATGCTATCTGGAAACATTCCCAGATTGAGTTGCATCAGCACGAGGTTGCGCTAATCGCCAGAAGTCTGGTGACGCTCATTGAGGAGAAGTCGTGCGCTCCGATTAGCGCACTGTCGAAGACTGATATCGACTTAGCGACTGGAGTTGGTCTTGAAGACCTGCTTCAGGTTCTGAGCATCTCCACTCAGGTGTACCAGACATTGCTGCAAGGCGGTGACCCAGCTGCAATCAAAAACGCGTCAATTCTTCAACGAAAGCTAAAAGAGGTTGGTGCTACTGAGTCTATGATTGAAGCAGCCTCGCGAGCGAAAGTTTCGTGGGACATGTGGGTCAGAAACTCGCGGCATACATTTCCGGACTTCACCTTCAACCTTTTGCTAGACGAAATCGACAAGAAGTGTAAGGCGTGGCTCCTCAGCGGCGGGGTCTTGGGAGATCTCGAGACTTTCGTCCAGGGAATTTTGGACTCGTCCATTGGTGAAAAGTTTTTGGCGCTGGACACGGACCTTGTCTTCGGCGGCTTCTGCGCCGCCATCGTTAGGAGGGCGACGCGATGATTTCCACCGAATTCTTCAACGAAGCTCGACGCCTTGGTCTCAAGTTGAACCTTTCTGGCGAGTGCCCATCGCCGATGCATACCCTTGACAACGAGGCCCTGTTTCAGCTGCCACTGCTTGCAATGACCATATTAGCCATCTCGAAAGGCAGGTCGAAGCCGAACCTTCCCGAGATTGGTCAACTGGTGGGAGAGTGCTTGGAGCGAACCGTTGCAGGCTTCAAGGGATCATCACAAGACATTGGTTGGTCTGGAAACTTGCGTATTAGAACAATCAAGGCCTTGACCTTCCTAGAATCGACTGGACAGATCACCATTGATAAGGTAACGCGAGAAATCTCAGCCACAGATTTGGGCAAGAAGGTCTACAGTGGCGCAGTGGAAGGGGATAATCTGCTGGCTCACTCCATGAAAACAATCGAACTCAGCTATCAGTACATTAGGGACGAAGCTCGAGTCAGAGGAGAAGTAAATTGAGGTTGAAGTCACTGCGGGTCGAACCGCTGGGTGAAGGAGGATGGGAAAGCCCACTTCTCGAGTTTGGGCAACGAACTACGATGCTCTTTGCACCGAATGGCAGTGGAAAGTCGCCTGTCGTGCGTATGCTGGCTTCCGCGCTCGGCTTTCCAAACAACTTCAGGGCAGAGATTCTTGAGAAATGTAATGCCGTAGTCCTTCAGGCAGAAGCGGACGGAAAGCCGCTTACGATCCGGCGTGCCATTGAGGCGAAAAACGGAATTTTCTACGCTACGATTGACTTCGATGGCGAGCAAACTGAGCATCATTCCGAAGTATCCTTTTCAGTTGCGCTTTTCCAACTGCTTGGGTTGAAACCGCCAAGGCTGGTATCGACCAAAGGGGCGGAAACAAAGCCTTACATTGCGACTCTGCTGCCGCTTTTTTACCTGATCCAAGGCCACGGATACTCGACTGCCTACCGCGCCCCAAACTCGAGCTCCTTTATCATGGATCAGTTCGCGGAGATGGTCCGCTTCGCGTTCGGCTTGAATCCTAAGCACTCGTTCGAAGTTAAGAAGTCACTCATTGAAGAGAAGAGCGCTTTGGAGGCACAGACCCGTAAGATCGTTGCTGTACAGCGCGTACTTGAATATCAGCGCCGCGGTGTGGACGACAGCGATGCAAACCAGGCCGCGCTGCAGCAGAGCTCTGAAAATCTGACGCAGCAAATCAACGGACTTCGTGTATCAGTAGACTCTAAGGGCGCGGCGAGCTCAACATTGGCTGAAATGCTGCGTCAGAAAGACGTACAGATCCGGGCACGCCAATTGGAGCTCTTTGAGTTGCAGAATCGGGTTGCAGGCATCGAAAGCATCCGCGCAGAAATTGATGGCGAAGTTAAAACCCTTAGTCTGAACGAAGCAGCTCGCGGTGTGTTTACGTCTTTTCAAGAAATCTGTCGTGCCCCCAACTGTGGACTCTTTCTTGGAAGCGCTGAGTCGTACGGTAAAAATCTTCTGTACCTTAAGGACCAAATCAAGGACCTTGAACGAAACAGTCAGCGTGCCGAAATTCGTGTCGAGCAGTTGCAGGAACGTCTTGAGGAATTAGGTGCTGAGCGACTAACCCTCGTTGGAAGCCTCGAATCTTCCGACACATCGGGTGCCGATCAGCTGGTAACCGCTGTACAGTCCTTAACAAGGCAGCTTGTCGCCATACAGAGCGAATTGGCCCAGATTTCCGGGTTAAAGGATGAGCGCTCGAAACTTTTCAAATTGGAGCAAGAACGGGATCGCATTCAGGACCGTATTGAAGAACTTACAAGCACTGGAAGAGCGGACCATGCGTTCAACGACCTCCGACGGAAATTACGCGAGTTGACAGTTAAATGGATGGACATGTTAGACACGACCAGCGTTTCAAGGAATGTAGATATTGACTTAAACCTGCGCTTTACCTTTGGGGGCGAAACTCTCGAAACCATTGGTAGTGGCGGTACTAGCAGCACTACGAGTCGGTTAGTTCTTGCAATTCATGCAGCGCTGTTAGAGACTTACCTTGCTGATAAAACTCGTCCGTTCCGCTTTCTAATTTTGGATACACCGAAGCAGGACGAGCTCCACACGGCTGACTTAGCAAGATACTTGACAGAACTTGAGAAGTTGTGTGAGGCCAACGATGCACAGCTTATCTTCTCTTCCACGGAGTACGATCACCCGACCGCGAAGCAGGATAGGCGCTGGCTTCCAGAGTACCTTGGGCCGCAAAAGCCGATGTACCTAGGAAGGCGGACCGACCTATTGTCTTAAAGTGCTAACGCATTGATGAACGTGTCTGCTGCGGATCAAGCGATGTGTCAAGAACGATCATCATGTAGCTAATCATGATGATCGCGAGGATGGCACTATGGTTTACCGGTCGCGTTGTTGTACAGGACGGGAATATCTGGTGCTGCACACTGGCACCGGTGGAGTGAACGGTCATGGTTTGCTATTCCATAGCTGATGATGGAACAACTATAACCAGCCCTTCGATCACTGATTAGAGGGGTAAATCCGTATGTCTTCATAACCTGAGCTAATGAATAGCTGAAAATATGGCCGTCGAGTTAGTTCAGACCTATGCACATGAAAGTTACGCCGACAGCGTACTCGCACCATGTCAACACACTCGGTCTGCAAACGAGCGACTGTTCCCAACGGACGTACTGCTAAGCGACGGCGCTCAATCGAGCGTCATCCATCGCATATCCGGGGATATCATTAGAACAAGCTCTCCATTCACTTAACAACGCCGGATGGGCGGCACGCCAATAATTTTGCAAACACAATGGGGATACTATGCCAAGAGTAGATATCGTTCGAGTTCAAAATCCCGACAACTTTGACCCGTCAGTCCATCACGCGGTCGAGCAAGAGGTGACTGGAAATCTGCTGTTCGAATGCGGTACCGAGAGTGAAGCCATCGCGTGGGCCAAGACGAACGGCTACGAAATCAATATTCACCGTGAGCGAAATCGGAAACCTGGGGATCAGCACGGCCGTTTTCGTCCTCGGTAAATGCAAGTACAGGCGTTTTCAACGGCGCCTTTATAATCGTCGAGTTTTTGCATATTTAGATAAGTAAGCAACAGTCTGTAATTTTTTCAGCCGCATGCTATATACTGAAGTTTGGACGACTTGCTGGTGACCGAAAATGCACGATTATAAACTTACACAAGCAGAGATTGATTCTCTCAAAGACCAACTGCAACGTGACTCCGCAGAACTCGATCAGATCTTCGATTCTGATGCAGCAGAAAAACAAATGCTTGCCGAGGCCAAAGCACACGTCATTAATAGCAAAAGCTATGCATCGGCAAAGACTTTGATAGATATCGCGGCTTCCAGTGGCTACGATATCGGCTTACATCTTAGAGATTGGGAAGGTGACAGGCTAATCTTTGCTTTCAATCATGCCGGTGTCGATTACTTCCCATTGTACGCGTTTGACCCTGAGCACGAGTTCAACCCTTACACCGCAATGGCTGAGATCTTAGTAATTTTCGGTAAGGAAAAGAGTGGCTGGGAATGCGCATTTTGGTTTGAAGGGATTAATGGATTTCTCAGCGGAAAGGCGCCTAAAGATTTAATTGCAGTTGATCCAAACTTGACAATAAAAGCGGCGGTACTTGAAATGCAGCCTGTGGTGCATGGATAAAGATCGCTGAAATTAAAATAAATTTTGATTCTTCACAGTTATTGCGGCGGTGACCTGATAAGGTAAATGATTTTCGCACGATAGCATTAAATAGCGGCCAAATCGGCCGAAAACGAACTGCCTGTGGCACATACTTCACTGCCCCACTATGCCTTTACGATTAGGTTAGATGTTTGAAAATCCGAGTTTCTTAAATTCTTGCCGAGCAACGTCTTCTGTAATTACAGGTGTCACAAGCTTCATCAAACGCCATACCGCATAGGCCACGATTGGAACGCCGATAAACATCAGTAAGCAAGCCAATACTCCGAGCTTACACAAATCTAAGTAAGGCAACCTGGCTTGTGCGCGCACGCCTCGGCTGTATGTATACAGTGAACCTATATCAGAGTGCATTTTTCCGTCTGCTGTCACGATAGCCGCTATGAACGTAAAAGGCTGGTCGTTCTTGCCATCGCCGTGGCCGGCAACATAAATAATGGTGATTGGTCTTTTAGCCCCAGTGAAAAAAGGATCAAGGGCTGGCGGCATATTGATGTTCTGCAACAAATGCTCTTCGCCGTTACCATCGCGAATGAGGATTGTCTGGTAGCTTATAGCTAATGGTCTTGTACCGACCTGGCGATAGTTGACAATTTGTCCGGTTATCTTGCCAAATATATAACTGATGCTTTGAGTGCTGCGCTTTTTCTCTACTGAGTGCTCCATGGCCATCATCCATTTTTGTATTGTTAGAAAAAATTCAAAGCCATAATCCGAGGTGGCCTTAACATCGTACTTTTTTCAATAACGTATCCGATTTGCGCAGTGCGTCTCGAAGTGAGAATTAAATGCTAGAGTTAAGATTTAATTTCTGCCACTACTCGCGCGATTTTGTTCGCTGAAACACCGGGGTAGCGTAATACACTGTATTCATCACAGACAACGTAAAGATCGTCTAATTTAACAACAGCTTCAAAGTCGGCCAGCGATATATCGAGTCGCTTGCAAATTTCTTCTGCAGTAAGCAATTCGTCATTTTCAAAGATCGTTGCTTCTTTGTTTCTTTCAATGCAGGCGCTATAGCGTCGAAGTGTCTCTGCGATGGCTTCGTCAATCGTAAGCTCACCGCGAATATATCGTTGTTGCAGCAGCCTCATCTCATCAGTGACCGGTAAGCCGGAAAGCGTAACGATAGCATTTGACGACTCGATAGCGATTTGTCGACTGCGACATTCCGCCTCGTATTTTTTCTTCCGACCTTCGATAATTTGATCGGCGATCGACGGTGGACCCGGAACTTCAGGAGCTTTGAGGGCGACTTCCAGTGCCGCTTGGTCGCGCATGGGAACCGGCCAACTTGGAATTGGGTTCAGATTGGCGTTATCGTTGACCACATAGCGACCGTCGGCGGTTAGGGTGGCTAAGTACTTTTCTTGAATACCAGGAAGAGCACCAGACTTTGCTTTTTTATCACTCACAAACCACCTCAACGAAAGATAAATGCACGTCAACCAAGCTAGTAACATTTATTAAGTTCACTTAAGGCCTTCCCGACCCGTCTTTTTGCTTAGCTTCCCGGAACCAAATTTGGCCTTCGGTGACGGAAGAATAGCTAATATATTCTCGCTTAGGGTATCGCCGTAAACTTCGAAAACTACTTTTGCATCTTGAATTCCAATTTTCTTAAAGACAGGCCAGGATCCCCATGGTGAGTCATCGCCTTTCCGCGACCTGGTGTCGACTATTACAACTTCTACTAGCGCCTTACGTGCTTCTTGCAGCAAAACCAAGAATCGCTCGGATGTGGTAGTTCGTATACCCGCAAGATGGCAAAAAGCTGCGACATTTTTTGGTACTCCTGTAAACGGAATCGCAGTGCTCATTTCAATCAGTACTCATACAGATGAGTTACCAGCGCCGGTAACCCTGTTGAATATTTTCCGGCACCGCTGTTGGATCTAAGCCTGATCCCATTACGGCATATGGATCCCGAGCAGCTGCTTTCGCAATCCAAGCAATTTCCATGTTGGATGGGTAGTGGCGTAAGAGTTGTTGAGCCCGATCCTGGATCTTCTGAAACTCATGGGGGCTTTTGGCAACCGCCAACTCTTCTAAAAATTCACCTACGTAGATCATGGCTAAAACACGCTGCGTCCCAGTTGTCATAGCTCCACCTAAACAAAGTGATTTGACGCCCCATATACATGCTCAGCCGTTGAACATACTCAGCGTCAACGTTGCATTCTTAACAAGACAACGCACTTAAACTGAACAGTAAATTTGGCTCGTGCGATCCGCGAGTCGCCGTAGTCAATGGTTTTTGATGTACTAAAAAATCGGTCAATTTAACATTTGTCACAATTCTGCCCAGCATACTGGGTAGACAGATGATACCGCATCGTCGAGATTCCTCCAACTTATATAGGGGGAACCTTGAGCGAGTCTGTAGCCGTGGCTTTTGGTATAGTTTTGAGAAGGCTTCGCCGAGAAGCTCTCATGACGCAGGAGGCCTTAGGGGCTGCAGCTGATCTGCAGCGAAAATCGATTTCTTGGTTCGAGCTTGGACATATACAGCCAACTGTGACAACCATGTTTCAGCTTGCGAGGGCACTGCAGATCAAACCGAGCCAATTAGTGAAGCTGGTTGAGGTCGAGTTGGAGTTGTTACCATAGTGCGTGCTGCGTCAGTGCCTGTTGTGTCGGACCGCTGCCGATTTCACAGACCCTAAGAGGGTGTAGACAAAATCAATAACGTAGCTGTGGCATGCTGTCTCGATGTGGAAGGAGCATGCCATGGCAACGAAACATCCACTCGAGGGCGTTGAGTCGTCAAACAACGTCGGGGGAAGGCCGCCGGCGTTAAAGCCTGAGCATATCGCGGTTTTGCACGATATCGTGAAGGAGCGCGCTCAAGCCAGCTTGCAGGGAATCGCTGAATCGCCACGAGTTTCCTTTATACGCCACGCCGAAAGCGCTGCCAATGCAGGCGTGGCTACGTCCGACCCCGGCACTATCTCATTAACCCAGCTCGGCCATGAGCAAGCACTGGCAGTCAGCAGGTACTTCGGCACTACGCCGGATTTGATCGTGTGTTCCCCCTTTCCTGCGCGCGCAGCAAACAGCTACGCCGACATTGGCACGCTTTGAGGCGGTGCCGGTCGAAGTCTGGCATGTACAGGAATTCACGTATTTGGCCCCGGCGCGCTGCGCACACACGTTGCCCGTTCAGCGGAAGCCATGGGCGGCGCAGTACTGGGATGCGTCCGATCCGCTGGCGGTTGATGGCCTGGGAGCAGAATCTTTCGCCGATTTCATGTGGCGGGTATCAACCACGCTGGATCGCCTGGCAGGGTTGACGCTGGCGTCGGTGGTAGTGTTTGGACATGGGCAGTTCATGCAGGCATTACGTTGGTCGATTGCACATCGGCCACAGGTTATCGGTGCTGACGCCATGCGCAGTTTCCGGGCGTTC
>Ga0308161_1001732_pt1 | contig 25279 bp, 22 predicted proteins | sample PhyFR2_FD_201034 | JGI IMG/M metagenome (GOLD analysis project Ga0308161, IMG submission 201034) | Phyllosphere microbial communities from UC Gill Tract Community Farm, Albany, California, United States - DLSLF.R2 | ecosystem: Host-associated > Plants > Phyllosphere > Unclassified | place: USA...
TATGAATGAAAATTAAAAGTTATGCAGCCATGCAGGCTGGCCAGGCCCTTGAACTCTATGAGTACGATGCCGCCGAACTGGCAGCCGAAGAAGTCGAAGTCCAGGTTGAATATTGTGGCGTCTGTCACTCAGACCTGTCGATGATCGACAACGAATGGGGCATCTCTCAGTTCCCGGTGATTGCAGGACATGAAGTGATTGGCCGGGTTTCTGCCCTGGGCGAAGCGGCTAAGAACAAAGGTCTTTCAGTCGGCCAGCGTGTAGGAATCGGCTGGACAGCAAAAAGCTGTCAGCACTGCGATGCCTGTATTAACGGCGAACAGGTTAACTGTCAGCAGGGCAGCATCCCGACCATCATGAACAAAGGTGGTTTTGCCGAGAAGCTGCGCGCCGACTGGCAGTGGGTTATCCCGCTGCCGGAAAAACTGGATGTGGCGAGCGCCGGTCCGCTGCTGTGTGGAGGTATCACCGTATTTAAACCGCTGCTGATGAGCAACATCACGGCGACCAGCCGTGTGGGTGTGATTGGTATCGGCGGTCTGGGTCACATTGCGATCAAAATCCTGCACGCGATGGGTGCTGAAGTGGTGGCATTCAGCTCAACCCCGGATAAGAAGCAGTCGATCCTGGATATGGGCGCGGATGAAGTGGTTAACAGCCGCGATCCTGAAGCTCTGAAAAAGCAGGCAGGCCGTTTTGATCTGATCCTGAGTACTGTGGCGGTCGACCTGGACTGGAAACCTTATTTCGCGGCGCTGGCACCTCAGGGTAAATTCCACACCGTGGGTGCTGTGATGAAGCCGATTGAAGTGAGTGCTTTTGATCTGATCCTGGGTGATAAAGCGGTGACCGGTTCATCAACCGGCTCACCAGGTCAGCTGCGTTCGCTGCTGCGACTCGCCTCGCGTGCGGATATTGCGCCACAGGTTGAGTTCTTCCCGATGTCTGACATCAATAAAGCGCTGGATCACGTTCGCGCCGGTAAAGCCAATTACCGTGTGGTACTGAAAGCCGATTTCTGATGCGAATCTGAAATGACATGCCGCAGCCTGCTGCGGCATTTTTTTATCCTCAATTTGTCAGCAACCCCTTAGCCAGCCCCGCGGCAATCACCTCATCGGCTGTCACACTGAACCATTTTTCTGTAGCGCATTCCGCGTTATCACGGTGCCATGCGGCAACCATCTGGTAGCCCAGCGTATAGCCATACCATCGGCGAAAATCACCCGTACCGAAGAACCAGGCAGAATGATCATAATGAGGGCTTTGCAGCGTGGTCAGCGGCACTGGATTAGCCTGCAATTCGCTTAACGCTATGGCTCGCTCCCAGGGCTCTGCTGCTGTTTTAAGCAGCCAGCAGACGAACTGACCAGCCAGACCTTCGCTGACCAGCGCTTCGCCCAGCGTCCAGCCATATCCCGGTCCGCGCATTCGCAAACAGTGATGGACTTCATGCACGATCTGCCGCATCAGCGTGCCATTTTCCAGCATCCCGGGCAGATTCAGATTTGCCGGGTCAATGGCCAGACCGAACAGGGTGGGACTGTAAGCCCGGCCTGCAAAACCTGTTTCTGGTATTATTGCCTCCGGCATGCACTGAACCAGAATATCCAGACGAGGGACACGCGTCACGGAGGAGAGGTGCTCGCAGGCGAGCTCAGCGGCCCTGACTATTGCCGATTTATAAGGCCCAACATCACCCGATGCCTCCAGCCAGTGCAATTTCCATAAGTCGTTCACAAACTCTCCTGTCAAAGGTTGATAATCAGCACACAGGTTCGGGACCCGCTAAGGCTACTAATACCTTAACCGGCAATGCTTTCAATAGACATCGGCAGAGAGCGTTATCGTTGTCGGCATAGAGTTAAAGCACCTTCCCGAGCTCCTGCCATTCCTGAACATTCAGGGCTGCCTCGTCGTGACTCAGGCACTGATAGATACCCTGGCACAAGAAAATATCGCAGTTTGGCCCGATTCCATCGAACACTGTCCTTTGAGCCCGTCACGAGCAGGTAAAACAGTGTCGTAAAGTGACTTCATGGTAGCCAGTAAGCCTGGCTGATTTCACTGAGACTGTTCACGGAGCCAAAATGAAGCTGACCCAGATTCGTAATGCCACCCTGCTACTGGACTATGCAGGCAAAAAATTCCTGATCGATCCGATGCTGGCCGAAAAAGAGGCCTGGCCCGGATTTGCCGGAAATGCCCGTCCCCATTTGAGAAATCCGATGGTTGAGCTGCCTGTTCCGGTCGCTGCCCTGCTGGCAGTCGATGCGGTTATTATCACCCATACGCATATGGATCACTGGGATGAGGCTGCGCAGCAGTTAGTGCCGAAGTCGATGATGATCTACAGCCAGAATGAAACGGATGCAGCGCTGATTCGGTCGCAGGGTTTTGCAAATGTTCGCGTGCTGCAGGATGTGAATCCGTTTGTTGATGGCCTGACGATTTATAAAACCGACGGTCAGCACGGAAGTAATGCCTTATATGCCGACAAAGTGATGGGCGATATTCTGGGTGACGCCTGTGGTCTGGTATTTACCCATCCGGCAGAAAAAACCCTCTACATTGCTGGCGATACGGTATGGGTTAAACCCTATGTCAGAGCGCTGCAACGTTTTCAGCCGCAGGTGGTGGTAATGAATATTGGCAATGCAACCAACGATCTCTATGGTCCGATTATCATGGGAAAAGAGGATACCCAGCGTACGCTGAATATCCTGCCTGAGGCAACGCTGGTTGCCTCACACATGGAGGCGATCAACCACTGTTTGCTGACGCGCACTGAGCTTCGTGCCTGGACTACCGAACAGGGTATTGCTGACCAGGTGCTGATCCCGGAAGATGGTGAAACAATGACGTTCTGAGCGTCGTGGCACTAAACCGGCACAATTGTGCTGTGAGTTCACAACACTGCGCTTTCACACAATAAGGGGAGAGGATGGCTGCTCTGAGAGTTGCGGTGCTGGCAACGGCCGGATTTAGTCCGTTTCATTTTTCAGTTCCCTGTATTCTGTTCGGCTCTGCTCTGCCGCAGCAGGATCTGTTTCATGTCGATATCTGCGCACTGGAACCCGGTCCGATCATCTCAGAAATGGGGTTGTCAATCATGGTTGAGCAGGGTCCTGAACCGCTTGATATGGCAGACATCATTATTATTCCTTACTGGCACAATCCTGCTGAAAAACCGGCACAGGCGCTGCTTGATAAGCTGGTGACTGCCTGGCAGCGGGGTGCGGAAGTAGTAGGGCTTTGTCTGGGCACTTACGTACTGGCTTATGCTGGTCTCCTCGATCAGCACCGTGCGGCTACCCACTGGGAATTTGAGCGTGACTTCAGCGAGCGTTTTCCGCAGGTTCACCTCGACAGTAATGCCCTTTATACCCGTGACGATCGTCTGATCACTTCTGCCGGCACCGCGGCGGGCATCGACTGTTGTCTGGATATCATCCGTCACCACTATGGCAGCGCCATGGCTAATCGGGTAGCGAGACGCATGGTGGTGCCGCCTTACCGTGAAGGCGGTCAGGCGCAGTTCATTGAGCGGCCGGTTCCGGAAACGACGCGTGACGGTAAAATCAACGCGCTGCTGGCATCACTACGGGAAAACTTGCATCAGCCGCAGGATCTGGACTCACTCGCGCGCACGCTCAGCATGAGCAGGCGTACGCTGACGCGTCATTTTCACAAGGCGACAGGCATGTCCCTGGGAGAGTGGCTGACAGCAGAGCGTCTGCAACGCAGCCAGCTATTACTCGAAACCACCGGCATCAGCATTGAATGTGTGGCAGAAAAGGCGGGTTTTGATTCGCCCGTGTCATTTCGTCAGCGTTTTAAATCCCGGTTTGGCGTCTCTCCCAGCGAGTGGCGCCGGGCATTTCGGGGGCCGCATCCGGTGATGAATGATGAGACATTACGACAGGATGATGAGTGACCAGGCCCGGATGAATAGCTGCGCCTTTGGCTTTGCCTGCCGGAATATTCCCGTGTAATGGCGGTCACTATTCCGGCAGAAATAAATGCGACTACAGCAGGAAATCATCCAGCGGCTGGCCGTTTTCAATTGCCGCCTTAATTACGGAGGGCGTTCGGCCCTGACCCGTCCAGTAACGAACCTGACCATTTTCGTCATTGTAACGGTATTTCGCCGGCCGCTTTGCGCGTTTCTTTTTGCTGGTTACCGAGAGGGATGCGCTATTCACCAGCTCCGCCGGGTTAATCCCTTCTTCCATTAACAGCTCATGGTAGAACGCCAGTTTTTCTGCTTTCTCACGGGCTTCTGCTACCCGCGCGTTTTCCTCTTCACGACGTTCATTTACCACGGTCTCTAATTTCTGGTGTAACTCTTCCAGCATATCTAAAGCCATATTGCGGGCCTCTGCACGAAGCGTGCGAATATTGTTCAGGCTGCTCAGGTTCTTACTCATAACAAATCCTCAAATACTCAACTTAATCAATAAAGTGCAAATTTTTCAGCTGGCAAGGGTAACATTTACCCATGTGATATTTGAAGTGCTAGTGTAGCCTTATTCACTATTAATTCTCTGTTAATGGTGTTGGTTGAACCAATAAAGAGGAAGTTTTAAGCAAAATCTGCTGGCTAATTGCGGATCTTCATTATTGAAACAGGATTGTGGGATTTGCATTTTTGCTTTTGATTAACTGTGTTTAAATCAGTCAACAGGGTTTATTAAGGACAGGCATGAAGTTTCGCCGGAAAAATGAGGGTCCAGCGCCAAAAATCTCGCCGCTGCTGAGAAGTATTATCCTTTCAGGCGTATTGCTCAGCGTGGCGGTAATTGGCTTAAATGTGTGGACGCTGCGGGAGGACTGGAATGAAACCGTCGATAAAGCTGAAGATACGGCGGTTAATCTGTCGCTGTCACAGGCGCGCCAGGCGGACGATACGTTTTTGCAGACCGAGCTCTCTTTGCGCGAAGTGCAACGCGAGCTCGAAAAGCAGATTGCCACAACCGGTGTAGATGGCGAGGCGCTGAGCCAGACGATGCGCCTGTTGCAGAGCCGGCTGCCGCAGCTACACGGCTTGTTCTACTATGATGCGCAGGGGAAATGGATAGCCACTTCTATGAGCCGCATACCGCCTGACATCAATAATTCCGATCGTGAATATTTCGATTATCACCGTACCAGCCCTCGCGATACCCTCCACGTCGGCCCGGTGCTTCGCAGTCGCACCACTCACGAGCTGGTGATTCCGGTTACGCTTCGTGTGAACGATGCCTTTAACGGCTTTCGGGGTGTCTTACTCGCCACTATCAAAGTGGACTATTTTCGCCGTTTCTACAGCTATTATGAACTTAGTGATGGCGATGTGCTGGTACTGATGCTGGCAGACAGTACCGTGCTTTACGCCCGTCCGATGCCGGATAGCTACATCGGCAAAAACCTCTCGGTGAGCCCCCTTTTCCTCAGGATGCTGGCCCATGCGGATAAAGGCAGCGGCCAGTGGATCGCTGCGCTTGATGGTAAAAAACGCATCTTTGGTTTTGTCCGCTCACAGCGATACCCACTGGTGGTGGCCGCGGGATATGACAAGCGTGCGCTGTTTAACCACTGGCTTAAGAGCTGGGTACATGATCTGATTCTGAGCCTGGCGCTGCTGATTGTTATTCTTCTATTGGGCGCATTTGTACTGCGTCAGGCACGGCATACGCTGCGTTATCAGCTTGAACTGACGCAATTACGCGATGAGCTGACCGCGGCTAATCGCGCACTGGAAAATCTGGCACAGATTGACGGGCTGACGGGTGTTGCCAACCGGCGCTATTTTGATCACATGCTGACTGAATGGCTGCAGAACGCGGAGCGCAGTGGCCAGCCCATGTCATTGATCCTGCTCGATATCGATTATTTTAAACGATTTAACGATACCTACGGCCATGTGGCGGGTGACGACTGCCTGAAAAAAGTGGCTACTGTTCTGAAGAACGCCGCCCGCCGCAAAAACGAACTCGCGGCCCGATATGGCGGCGAAGAGTTTGCCATTATTTTGTCCGGACAGCCGTTGTCAGCCGCGTTGAATCTCGCTGAATCGATCATCGACGCAGTTAACAGGCTCGATTTTACGCCTGGCACCACGGGACAGCCGAAAAAGCACGTTACCCTGAGTGCAGGTTGCGCCGTCTATATGGCTTCAGACTCACAACAGGAAAAAGAATCGCTGATAGCGCGCGCGGATGAGGCTTTGTATCAAGCGAAACGGGCAGGGCGTAACCAGGCCATGTGTGAAAAACGTAGCGGCTGAGCATCCGTGATCAAACCCTGAATCCTGCCTGTGGCATGGTGATTGCTCAACTTATACAGGGAACGGCCATGTCAAACGATACCGGTTTCACTCATCTTGCATTACAGGTACGGGATATAGATAAGAGCGTGGATTTTTATCAGCGTTATGCCGGGATGCAGGTGATACATCAGCGTGAACCTGGCATTCCTGAAGCACAGAAAGTGGCCTGGCTGTCAGATTTAACCCGACCCTTCGCGCTGGTGCTGGTGCAATCTGACAACAGTGAAGATACGCCGCTGGGTCCATTTGGTCATATTGGCGTGGCCTGTGCCAGCCGTGAAGAGATAGATGAAAAAGTGGCACTCGCACGGCTTGAAGGTGTGTTGCGACGTGACGCGCAGCAATCTGGTGTGCCAGTGGGCTACTGGGCATTTTTTGCCGATCCTGATGGCAATACGCTTGAGCTCTCTTATGGCCAACAGATCGGACTGGAAATTATCACAGCCCGCAATACGCAATCGCTGAATGAATAAAGCGGTTGAGAGAACAGAATGAAACCCATTGCCTGTTGCGTGACTGCGTAAGGCTTTTCAGCTATTGCGTTCAGGGGAACGCCTGAGCAGGATGATGGATGGAGAGACAATAACAAGATGAGAAAGGAAAGGGTACGGGGTGGCCGGTAATTGAGAGGCTTGTGCCTGACCATTTTATGGCGAAAAATCCGCCTGAAATCATCCAGCGATTTACCTGCATCAATGGCAGATTTAATAGCAGATGGGGTACGGCCCTGGCCAGTCCACTGCTTAACCTCACCATTTTCGTCAGTGTACTGATATTTAGCCGGACGAGGCGCACGTTTTTTCTTCACCGCTGGCGCAGTCGGCATACCATTTAACAGTTCGTTAGGATCGATACCTTCCTGCAACAGTAATTCACGGTATTTTGCCAGTTTCTCAGCTTTTTCACGATTAGCTGCTTCAGAGGCCTGCGCTTCTTCACGTCGCTCACTCACCACAACTGACAGTTTTTCCAGCATTTCTTCCAGGGCAGCAAGGTCAAGTTCGCGAGCGTTTGCGCGAAGGGTACGGATATTATTCAAGCTGTTGAGAGTATCACTCATCAAAGTCACCATAGTCATGTTCAGATAATAAAATACAGAGCGGGTTCACGCTGATGCTTTTCGTCAGACCTGCTTTTTTAAGATGCTTGCCTTCGAAGAATCAAAATAGAGAACCGATAGTTCAAGGCCAACATATTAATCGCTTTCGCAAAGAGTTTAAACTGTAATTAACGTAAGACCCTTAAACAAAAGTAAAGTTACTCTTTTTTTTTACGTTCTTAGCTCGAAATGTCAAAGGGTGCTCATCTGATGATGCTAACTAATTTAGTTACGTTATGGATAAACTGTGCTTTCACGCTGCTTTTCCAGCGGAAGCGCTTCGCTAATCGCGTACCTGCTTTGTTCTGAGAGGCAGTCACAGTTGCATACTTCTTACAGATAAAGCTGGATATGTCCAGGAGGCAACCTTAATAGTGTTGTAAAAGACGAATAGCAAAATTACTAAAGGAAAGCCATTAGCTGGCTGATTTATTCTGACTATTTGTAAGATCATGATAACAGATTAATTTATCTCTTAAATAACGTTCCGGTTAAGCCTCTCATCACCAGACAGGTTACGGGCTGGTTTTAAAAGCCTGGAGAGGTACTCCCGTAAATGGACACAAATCAGTCAGAGTCACGTCTGACCTGTACGACCCTCTATTGATTATTTACGGGCGTAATGACTTTTTTAGCCGCTGTATGGGGGCAGAGAGGCTATCCGATGATCAAGGTAATCTGAGCAACATCATCCGGGTGCCATATTGTCCTGTGCGCTGATAAAGCGGTAAAACGGTGTGATCTCAATTGCCCTCAATACTTACTCACAAGCGTTAATGATTGAGTTCACTGCTTACTAACATCACCAGTTTGTGACACAACCTATAGAATAAGAGGCTAAACAAAAATCTGGTTCGTTATCCCTGCGTTTTTAAAGGAAATGCGCTTTGTTAATCATCGTAATTAATTTGTCACTCGTATCCCTGTGCGTAAAGGAATCCAGACAGCTCAGATTTCAAAGTGCGATCTCAGATCAAATGGCAGAATCACTGAATAAACAGATAATCAGTTGCTTCGTCAAAGGAGCAGGACGCTAACTTCGCGACAATCTCGCCATCGCTTATCGGAAACGGCACTAAGCTAAACTGTATGAGACATTATTGGCAGCGTTATGAGGGTTTCTCAGGAGGGACTGAGGTGTTTAAAGGCAATAAAAAGTCATTACCGGTTCGCTACTGTAAAACGTGTAACAAACCGATGTCATGGCGAAAGAAGTGGGAACGATGCTGGGACGAGGTGTTGTATTGTTCGGAACGGTGCCGGCGGCAGCGTGCTGAACGACAAGGGGATGATACAGAAATAAAACCCGAACCTGACCTCTGACGCTGATCACAGCTGGCCAGGGGTTGGCCTGGCCTCGGTGAGGGAGATATGGCTATTGCTGTACCTCAATCTGTTGCCAGCCTTTTTTGAACATACAATCTTTCACCAGTATCTCTCGCTGGGTTTCATTGGCATCGCTGGTAGAGTAATCGGTGTCAGTGGTTTTATATTTACTCTCTTTTGAGGTGTATTTACCGCTAACGACATTGTCGGGGGGTAAATCCCGCAGTGCCTGGGCCTGACAGGCTGTTTCCGCTATTGTTTCCTGCTGTTCAGATGCATCAGGCTTGACCCATTTATACTGCACGCATCCGGTCAGACAGAGAGTAAATAACATCAGCATAAGAGGTTTCATAATCTGTTTCTCAGTGCTCCTCGCCTGAGTTGAGACGAGTGATTGAGTAAGGAAACCGATCGGTCAACCTGCAGGGTTTCCTCACCACAAAAAGGGAAGAGACATCTGACATTAAAATGTCAGGCCACCACCGATGTAGGGACCGTCGATCAGGGTGTGACCCGGACGTCCATCTTTGCCATCAACGCCCGCATAGCGATAGCCCACTTTTAAAACCAGTAGCCCTACAGGTGACCAGCTGACACCGCCATTGGCCTCAACGAAATTCTTGACGCTGTTGGTCAGCTGTTCCGGAGCGGAATAACCTTCTCCATACAACGCAAAATTAGCAGGCAGATTGATTTTCACACCACCGCCAACAGGGAACGCAACGCCATTATCCCCTTTTTTGCCACCAATGTAAGTCGCTTTAGCGCCAGCCGTCAGCGTCACCGGGCCGATTTCCAGGTTATAACCCGTACCCGCCTGACCAATCTGAACACCATCCGCCGTATTTTTGATCCACTGACCATCGACGTAAAGCCCGCCGGATGAACGGCCGATTTCTGCATCCAGCACCGAGGTGTTTTTACTTTGTTCGGCATTCAGGCCAATGGCCATTGCAGAGGAGGATGCACACAACAGTAAGCCAAAGCCAATTACAGAAATTTTCATTGCTCAGTTTTCCCACAGGATGAGATTTTCAGGATAGTGATTAAGGAGCGCTATTAAGCAGATTTACTTTTGCACAATCTCTTTAACATCGTGCTGTTGTAACTGATGCATGTTTCCGTCCGTGTCTTTATAAGAGATCATGCCTGTTTCTTTATCTTTTGCAGGTTTGCCATGAGTCGTAATCATGTGCCCATCGTTGGTGGAGATGACGTAATTGCTTGAGCAGGCGGAGAGGGACATAACGGAAGCCATGATCGCAATAGCGAAGGCGAATTTCTTACCAGAATTGAAAGATGTCATTTTTTACTTTCCTGTCGATACTTTTTAAGAAGATGCGGCATTATTCGGTATGATTGTTAAACGATATGATAACAATCCGGCAATTTGCTTCTTAATTTGGAAAAAAATGATCTCGGTCAATTTCATCGGTTGTTAAAAAGCAGGCGACATGAACGCTATTCTGATGGCTGTGTTGATGGTATAGCGACCCGCTATGCACCAATTCCCTTCAGAAAAAATATTTTTACAGGTACCAAACTGAATCTTTAAAACTGAATTTTAACAATCATTCCTGAATGGAAAGATAATTTCATGTTTCAATTTATCGCTTGTGGCTTCGATTCGCTTCGCTATATTCAACCGGCACTATAATTCTGATTAGTCTATTTTAACAAGGATTTAATATGGCTATGAAAAAAACCATTATTGCTCTACTGTTTATTTCATCACCTTTTGCCACTTTCGCAGGAACAGATTCCTGTAAAGATCAGCTGTTAGATATCGCACAAAAAAATGAAAGTGCAAAAAGCCGTGGCGACAGTGCAGCAATAGCACGTCTGAATACTGCCCGCTATTATGTTGAAACCTACTGCTCTGATGAGCAACAGGCATCACGGGCGGCCCTCGATGTCAGCAATTGTGAGATGAAGGTTAAAAGGGCCGAACTGGAACTGCAGGAAGCTCAGCAGGACCTTGCCGAAGCAAAAGCAGATGGCCGTACAGATAGGATCAGTAAAAAAACTCATAAAGTTGAAGAGAAAAAACTGAGGCTTGAGTCCGCTAAACTGGATTTGAAAGAAGCGCAGGCGGATGCTCAAAAACTGAACTAACTTTCACTTATTCGGAGGCTCACGCTACTGAACCTCCGAGTTTCGATAAATTCCACATACACTATTATCTCTTATCTGGTTTGATGGGCGCCGGGCTCACACCACTCTCTCTAAGAAAGTAGCAATATCATACAGGTCTTTAACCACGCTTCTTCTTCTGGTTTATGCATTTGCAGACAGCATCAGGCAACATTCACCCTCCTTTATCGCACCAGAGCAGGCTGCATCATGAATAGGGCTGTTGCCGTAAACTGAATGCTCAACATTACAAGATTCCATTACTATCGTGAATCAGGCATAAAAAAAACCACTCAATCGAGTGGTTATAAAAACTACAAAGTCTTTAATGAGCAAGACTGCGATACAGAATAATTTGATACTGGGATATATCTATGCAAGAAAATAGTAACCATAAACATGCAGGTGAGCGATATAATTCGTGCGAAATAATGAAAAATGTAAGCGTAAGCATAGTCATATTGAATCAGGTGTTAAAATTCCTTTCTCGGATAATTAATTCTTGAGTTGTTGTTGCGAGTATTAATAACATTAATTTAACATTTAACATTTAACATTTAACATTTAACATTTAACATTTATCTTTATTTGGGGATGATTTACCCTCACCATGTTTATTACATTTTTAAAACACGTGGAGGCAAAAACTTTTCTTAAGATCCCGTTAAGATTTGTATCGTAAATTAGACTGACAATTTAACGGAGATAAAAAGATGAAAAAGATTTTTTTAGCGGTGTTGTTTGCAGGTATGAGTTTTGGGGTTTCAGCACAGGAAGGTTTTGTTAATCCAGCAGGGCAGGGTTATTCTCAGGGTGGCTTTAAAGGTCCGACACCCGGTGTAGCTTCTGTCACTCAGGTTAAAACGCTGCGTGACGACGCCTGGGTTGTTCTGGAAGGAAACATTATCAGACAGGTTGGACATGAACTCTATGAGTTCAAAGATGCTACCGGCACTATTTATGTTGATATCGATGACAAACGCTGGATGGGACAATCGTTATCCCCGAGCGATAAAGTCCGTATCGAAGGTGAAATTGATAAAGACTGGAACAGCGTTGAAATTGATGTAAAAACGGTTCGTGTTCTGAAGTAATCTTTATTCACTCATCATCTGGCGGTGGCCTGAAGATCAGGGCACTGCCATTGTGAAAATGACATTCACTGAGCGACTCTCTCTCACTACCGCAATCTCAATTAGTTACAACACCCTTTTTAAGAACGTTACGTTACAGGTGCTATCCTGCAAGATTTTCTTTTTTTGATTAAATCCAAACGGAGTCGTTCTGTAAATCCGAGTGCTCATTGACAAGCCGCTCCGCGCGGCCCGAAGGGCCGTAATAGTTAATTATGGGATTATGAATGATGTAACTAAAAATGATTCTTGCAGAGCGCGGGTAATAATCCTGGGGTTCTACGCCGAAACACCAGATTTTTCCGTCCGTTCAAATTATCCGCGATTGAGCAGCTTGATCCCGTCTGACCGCAGTTGACCATCAGGGGAAATATGTCTGTACCGCGTTTGCCGGGTTATCCCAGGTTCCTGGCATAGCGTACTGACCTTTGTTTCTGGTCGCCCCATTGATGCCATTGCCAGTCGCAGTTTGACTGGCGTCATTTTATAAGTCCGGCCGCCGTTCCGCCGACGGGCTCTCGCTGATGCCAGACCTGCGGTCGTTCGTTCAGCAATCAGCTCGCGCTCAAACTCCGCCAGTGCGGCAAATAGACTAAAGACGAGCTTGCCAGCCGCGGTTGTGGTGTCGATAGTTGCACCGTGACCGGTCAAAACCTTCAGACCAATACCTCTCCCGGTCAGGTCGTGAACTGTGTTTATGAGACGACGAAGATCACGGCCCAGCCGGTCCAGTTTCTATACGATTAGCGTGTCGCCAGGTCGTAGTGCCTTCAGGCAGCCAGTAAGTCCTGGGCGGTCTTCTCGATTTCCCGATACACGGTCCTCATAAAGATGGGCAATATCAACACCCGCAGCAATCAGCGCATCACGCTGTAAGTCATTTGTCTGCGAACCATCTGCTTTTGAAACCCGCATATAGCCGATTAACGCTTCACACCTGTCACATATACGTTCGATTATGTGACATTTAAGTACGCTTGATGGTTAGGTGTCTAAATCGTGTTGCGATCACTCTCTGACGTATCTCCTGTAAGCACCATTCTGCTGACCGCATTAACACACTGAACACTATTTGCTCGCTCAGTTGTTTATATGCTCAAATCGACAGGGTTTGGATGCACTTAAGGGACAGAACGTTGAGCTGGGGGCAGTTGTTGTTAAAGAAGGGCCAGAGCATGAACGTTATTTTAGGGAGTGCTTTTAGGGCATGCCACCGGGCTATTTATAACAAAAAGACGCTTTAGTTTTCCAGAGACACTGAACCATACTACCTGTGCCTGAAAAAGTCGTTTTATGCAATCAATCCTTAGCGTCAGTAATTATATTATAACGATGTTTAACTGGATATAAAGGCTCATCATGATAGGTTCTGTAACGCATGCTCCCCTCAGTAACTCTGCGATTTTGTCTCGGACAGAATCGCCTGTAACTTCTCAAAACTCAGCCGAGGTCGGAAAAAAATTTATCCGCAAAATTGAACGCGTCAGTAATTCTCCCGCATCGCCAGGAATTAGAAAAAGTCATTCTCCAGTAGAACGAAAAATAAAGCAGATTAAAGAGAACATTGCGCAATCCACTAAAAATGGGATAGAGAAGAACGCAAAAGAGTTGGCGATGGCTCAGCATCCAGGAATCCGGTTTATCGCCACCGGAAAAACGTTGCACCAATCCGTTAATGGCGGTAAGCATCTTGCTGATAACCAGACCGCAAAGGTAATGCAAAAACTGGTTGCGGAAGGCTACGATCTTCAGGCTCATCCAAAAGCCGTCGCACCGCTTATCAACGAATTACAGCCGATGGAGGCAGCGTTTAAAATTGCTGCCAGAGGGAAACTGGATGTCCTGACACAGCCGGTAGCGTTGCATATTAAGGCCGGTGATAACGGTAACGTTATTACTCTGAAGGCCGCAGGCAATTTAACCGAGCAGCAATGGTTGAGAGAAAACGACAAACCGGGGAACTTCTTAGTGCTGAACGGCAATAATGATGAAACTTATGTCGCTCATGTCGCTAAAGTAGCCGGTTCAGCCAAACACCTGCAATTTATTACCAGCGGATTTGGTGGTCATGGCACCACCGACCGCCATCACATCGCAGTAAACCAAACCGAAGCGGGCCGATTTAAAGAGATTTTAGTAAATAATGATGTTGCAGCGGAAAAAATCCACACTGATCATTTCTCCACAAATAGCGGTCAGAATTCCATTAACGTGGCGGATATTCTTAATAACATGATCCGGGAGAATAAACCGTGCAATAAAATTATTATAGCCGGAACGCCTGCGGCAGTATTCCGCCAGACCTATACCTATGCGCAGCAGCTGAATATTCCGGCCTATGCTAAAGAAGATGGCGAAGAAAAAACCACGAGCACCTATTTCAAACTGCCGCAGAACACGCGTTTCGATTCAGCACCGGTCACTGGCACGCCCCCCGCGCCGATTCGCGAGAGCGATAAGCAGTTTGCGATTGAATCATTTCCGTTTGCCGATTCAGCGCAGTACACCACCACTGCCGATGACTTAGCTGTGCTTCGTGAATTCAGCACAACCTTGAATTACATGGCGACGACGGCATATCTGCCCGCGGATAAAACCGTTTTCCCGGATAGTTTCTTTCATAATGCCGTGGACAGCATTCAGATGACCGCCCAACAGTTGGAAAAAGAAACCGGTAACGTTGCTCGCCATGTTGATAATATTGCGGCTATGAAAGAAATTACTACGGAGATGATCGCTCGCCTTAAGAATGACACCCTAACGGAAAGCGATATCAGTAACATCAAAAAGGTGGATACCTTCTTCCGTAACCTTTTCAATCCGCTAGAGTTAACGTTTACGCGTAGCAATCTCTAAATTTAGTTCAACGGTGAAAAGGAGCTTAACAGGGCGTTACGTTCAATAAGCATAAGGATCAGGGATGGCCAATGAAAATAAGCTCCTTAGTCTTCTTTCGGACGCCGAACAGGAAGCCCTGTATGGCCTCCCCGATTTCGATGATGCACAGAGAATGGAGTTTCTGGCTCTGGATGAATCGGATCTGGCACTGGCCTGTAGTCGTCATGAACTCCATGCTCAAATTTATTGCAACATCCAGATCGCTTACTTTAAAGCCAGGCACCTGTTTTTGCGCTTCGGGTGAGATGTTGTTCCGGAAGACTACAGCTTTGTCCTGAGCCGTTATTTCCCAGGGAAGTCGCTGCCTGACAAACTGCCCTATAAGGGCTCCGTTTGGGAAACGGAAAATATTGTACGTTAAGGCTAAAAATTGACCATTAAGCCCAAAGGATCTTAAGAAGATCCTTTGAGGGTAATTGGTGCGTTACCAGTTTCCGTAAGGGTAGTTTTTCCCTTTGATGAAATCTTTTATATCTTTGTCATATCCATAAGAAAAATCGCTCTTGGTTACCCCTTTGCAAATATCCAGTTTATCTCCAGACACTGTTTTCATAACTGATGGCGTTACGCGATAACTAAGTTCCCCACGGGCTACCCCACTTAACCAGACAGCAACCTTCCCCCCAGGAGCCAACCCAATTTGCACAGCATTATGTGGATAATGTTCCCCATAAGGATTCTGCATTTTTTCCACGACGCTCTTAGGGAGAGTCAGATGGGTTTCATACACCTTTTTGTCTATCACCGAGTCCCAGCAAAAAAGAATATGCTTTGGGGCGCTATCAACGTGATTCCAGTGCCCATTGAGGGCGCGAGCACTATCGTTCCATTCACCAATCACGCCATTCAGGCCCTTCGTGCTATCGAGAGTATTAAACCGATAAATCGTCCCATCAGTCCCCTGGACAACGGCGAACGTTACCACTGCGGGCAGTGCTTTTGGCGTGAAAAAGTTAAATTTCCACTCCGTCGGCACATCATTTTTGACTGAGGTATTGGGCTGGTCAGTACCGTGGCAGGCCGTCAGCACAAGCACCGGGATCAGACCGGCCAGACGAATTATTTCCATATTTTTTTCCCGTCCATATCGTAGACCGTCCGCTGCCAGCGCTCGTCCGGTCGGTTGGTGAACGTCACCAGCTTCGCCGGTTTGACCGCTCCGCTGATCACCCCCTGACCGTCCCGCACCACGCTGTTCCAGTTGGCCGAGCAGTGAATATATTTTTCGGCCAGCATCAGGATTTCTGGCGTAGTGAAGCCGGGTGCAGACTTACCACTTCTTATGGCACGGCCCATCACTATCGCTTTTTCACACAAGCTATTGAGTTCTGGTCGAAGTTTTAATTCTGCATTTGTATCTCGAATAGGATCAAATACCGCTCCAGCATCCTGCGCCGCATCGAGCATCACCCGAAGCACCACCTTCGACCAGTCATTACGCGTGGGGCGGTCAATTACCAGCGAGGCACCGCTGCGCTTTTGCTGCGTGCCGTAGCGGTCGGCGGCCAGCCTGTCGTCATGCCAGGTGTCCGCATTCACCGCCACCGCATTCAGCAGCGGCGATATCGCCGGATAACCATCCATCGCTTTAAGCTGCGCACAGGTCTGCCGGTAAATTCGCGTTTCCGTATCCGGGGTGGAAAGCGGCACCGTTTCAAACTCCGGCCGGGTCAGGAAGTAGGCTTCGTGCTCGTCAGGATTGTAGCCGCCGCCAATGTCGGAGTGCGCCCCGGGAAGGGCCAGCTCCGGCCACGCTGGTTTCACACTGTTCAGCGCGAAGTTAAACCGGCACTCGTGCTGCGCGGTAATGTGGAAAACCTTCTCGGCAACGCCCGGACGCAGCACCAGATTCACATCGCCGGTGTCCGCACTGTGCGGGTTAAGCCCGTTCACCGGCGTTCCGATGGCCGCCACAGTATCAAATATTCCCAGAAAGCGGGTTTTCCCGCCGGGCGTACCGGAAAATTCAGTGCCAGCCAGTCCGGTCTTAATTGCCGCAATAATCGCGCTGTCCTGACTGAATACCCGGTTGGCAAAATGTCGCGCCGCAGCCGCTCCCCGGCTGAATCCGAAAATATCAAACTGCAATTCCCTGACGAGTTCCACATCAGTTTCGGATGGCTTGGCTAAATAGTCTTTGATAGCAGTAGCCAGTGCCGCGACAGCCTTGTCTGTTTTTCTCACCACACCGGTGTCGCCCCGTCCGGTCCCCATTCCGTAAGTGCTGTCACCTTCTCCACGTTCTGTGCCGATCCCCTCGATATAAATAGCCTGCTGCCCTTGCGTTCCGTCATCGGGGAAATCGGTGGTATACAGTGTATTGAGCCAGTGCACGTTGGTGTAATAGCCGAGATAACTGCCGGCAGCAGTGCCGCTGTAACCCCGTTTCAGCCGGGTGCACTGAATTAAAGCTGACTGGGCATCGGCATCATTAAGCCCAAAATGTTCACCGGTGCAGGCCTTTTGACGGTCTGCACTGTTATCCGCGTTGTTGCCGGTACCGTCGAAGAACACGCCTATCGTCAGCGTAATTTCCCGTTTCTTTTTCTTCGCCGCCTGCGCGTGCTGCTCAGGCTCAACGGACTGCTGCGCCTTTCTCTCCGCAGCCTGTGCCCGCTCTGCCGCAAGCCCGGCGTTGCAATCTCTCTCATAGGTGTGAGTCTCGACGGAAGGAATAAACTTCGCCCGGCAGGGACAGGAGCTGTAGCTGTCGAGAGACCCCGCCCATACTTTCAGCACGCCGCCGACTTCATAGGTATCCCCCATGCCGCCACACACGCGGAAGCGCCCGGGATGCTTCCCGCAGGTCACCGGATCGCCCTCCCTGACCTGCTGGCGCTCAATGCCGCCGATTTCATAAGTATCATCCTCCGCGCCCGACAGAATGCGCCCGCCGCAGGTGGTTCTGTCCAGGTGATACAAAAAGAATCCCGTTGCCATAATCCCTCATGAATAAAATGGTTATAAAATCAGCGCATCATACCTTAATCATGACTTAACCAAAATCTTCGGCTTCTGATTGCCGGTACAATGCCTGGATACGGCAGATTTGCGAAGGGCTGTAGCCCGTTGCGTCTGAGGTTTCGCGGATACTGAGTTTCTTGACCTGCCGGTAGTACAGGACTTTCTGATGCCGCTCCCGATCGGCCTGCTTGCCCCGGTATTTACCCAGCGTATGCGCCCGTTCAATTCCCTGTTTTTGGCGCTGGCGACGGCTCAGCCAGTCTTTATGTGACATTGCGGCCATCAGGTCGATAAGCATATTGTTGATGGCGGTTATCACAGCGCGGGTAACCGGGTCGGCCTGTGAAGGGTCTTTATCTGACAACGCCTGCCATGAGGTGGGGACATCCAGGCTGACAATCCGCAGCTCATGTTGCTCGATCTGCTTTTTCAGCGTCATCCAGTCGCTGTTGCTCAGGCGGGTCAGCCGGTCTATTTGCTCGACCAGTAATATATCATTGTGGTGACTGTCCATCAGTAAGCGTCCCAGCTCCGGGCGGTCAAGTTTGGTACCGCTGATACCCAACGCGATCGTGTATTACAACTCGGCAATCCTGTCGAGATTGCTGGAACGACTGGCTGTGGAAGGCAATGCTAAAGGCATTGAGGTTCTGGCCCGGATATCACCGGTGGCCAGGCAGCACATTTTGCTGAACGGACATTATACCTTCCAGAGCAGCAATGAGATTAGTGATCTGGATGCGCTGGTTGCCGGGCTGAAACTAAGATCACGGAAAAATATGGGGTTCCGGCGTAGGTCCCCATCCAGCTTTTTCCCGAATCCGTCTTTCTCTGCCGTACTCACGTCTGTTAACCGCCATTTAACTGCTTGTTGACCTGCCGTTGACGCTGATGGCCGTTTTCTTCTGTCTGCCCGATGCCAGATCAAAAACCGAAACGCTTATCATTTATAGAATGAGTGCTTCTTACTCAGAGGCAGGGCGTGGTATGGCAATTAATATGGGCAGCACCTACCGAATCCTTGGCTATCAGCCATCGGTAAATTCCGCCTGGCGCCAGAAATTACTGACAATGGGCATGCTACCCGGGGCAGTTATTGAGATCATTCGCGTGGCGCCAATGGGCGATCCGGTGCAGATATCTACTCGCCGTGTCAGCCTGGCGGTGCGACTGCGTGACCTGGACGACATCATCCTGGAGGAAATCGTCTGATGAAGAAGATAACCATCGGGCTGATTGGTAACCCCAATACCGGCAAAACCACGCTGTTTAATCAGCTCACCGGTGCCCGACAGCGGGTTGGGAACTGGGCTGGCGTCACGGTTGAGCGCAAAGAAGGTCAATTTTTTACCGCGCAGTCAGATGTCCGCCTTATCGATCTGCCAGGCACCCGATCGCTGACTACGCTATCAGCTGAAAGCTCGATCGATGAGAGCATCGCCTGCCAGTATCTCTATCAGGATCACGCCGATGTGGTGATAAACGTCGTCGATGCTTCCAGTCTGGAAAGTAATTTGTTCCTGACCTTTCAGCTGCTGGAGCTGGGCGTGCCCTGCATTGTCGCCCTGAACATGCAGGATATTGCCGCCAGCCAGAACATCATTATTGATGTCGCAGCACTGTCAGCTCATCTGGGATGTCCGGTCGTTTCACTGACATCAACCAAAGGTGATGGTGTTGCCCAGCTCAAAGCGCTGATTGACCAGCCTCATATTTACCGCGCACCGGAACGGGTACGTTATCCGGCCGCAATTGAAACGGCCATTGAGCAGCTCTGCCAGCAGATGCCCGCCGCCATAGCCCCACAAAAACGCTACTGGCTGGCCTTGCAACTACTGGAAGGGGATATCAACAGTCAGAAACTTTGTCCGGCGCTGGTTCCGCATTTGCCCGAGATTATGCAGCAGGCCGGAGGAGAGACCGGCGTACAGATTGCCGATTATCGCTATCGCACCATCAATGCGCTTTGCGCGGCAGTGAGTAACATTCATCAGGCAATGCCCGCCGGTCTGACCCGCAAGATCGATAAAATTGTGCTGAACCGCTGGCTGGGCATTCCGATATTTCTGGCGGTGATGTATGTGATGTTCGTACTTTCAATTAACATCGGTGCTGCGCTACAGCCACTGTTCGACAGCAGTTCGGTGGCGATATTCATCCATGGAGCACAATGGCTGGGCTATGTCTGCCACTTCCCGGCCTGGCTGACGGTTTTCCTGGCGCAGGGTATCGGTGCCGGTATCAATACCGTACTGCCGATCATTCCGCAGATTGGCCTGATGTTCCTGTTCCTCTCTTTCCTGGAAGACTCCGGCTACATGGCGCGTGCCGCCTTTGTGATGGACCGGCTGATGCAGTCGCTGGGCCTGCCGGGAAAATCTTTTGTGCCGCTGATTGTCGGCTTTGGCTGTAATGTCCCGTCGGTCATGGGAACTCGGACGCTGGACACACCGCGTGAGCGTCTGCTAACGGTGCTGATTGCGCCTTTTATGTCATGTGGTGCGCGGCTGGCGATCTTTGCGGTTTTCGCCGCGGCATTCTTTAATACTCACAGTTCAAGCCTGGTTTTCTCCCTTTATCTGCTGGGCATTGTGGTGGCCATCGCGACCGGGCTAATACTTAAGCATACCCTGCTGGGTGGAGAAGCCTCGCCGTTTATCATGGAATTGCCGGTCTATCACCGGCCTCATCTCAAAAGTCTCCTGTTGCAGACCTGGCAACGGCTGAAAATGTTTGTGGTGCGAGCCGGACAGGTCATCATCCTGGTGAGTATGCTGATTGGCGTACTGAGCAGCTTTTCCTTTAATGGACAGATGGTTAATGACATTAACCACTCTGCGCTGGCGGCGACCAGCAAAGCAATCACCCCCGTGCTGTTGCCGATTGGGGTCACTCAGGATAACTGGCAGGCAACCGTGGGACTGGTGAGCGGCATCATGGCAAAAGAGGTGGTGGTCGGCACGCTTAACAGCCTTTACACCACAGAGGCAATCCAGAGCAGTCCATTTGATCCGCAAGCTTTTAACCTGCTGGATGAGCTTAAAGAGGCGCTGACAGAGACCTGGACGGGGTTAACGGCGGCATTCAGAATAGATGCGCTGGCCCATCCGATTGATGCCAGCAAAGGCGATGGTGAGATGGCGACCGGTTCGATGGGCGTGATGTCGGCCAAATTTGGCAGTGGCTTTGCCGCTTACAGTTACTTAATTTTTGTCCTGCTCTATGTTCCCTGCGTCTCAGTCATGGGGGCTATTGCAAGGGAAGCCGGTAAAAAATGGATGATGTTCTCATTCTTCTGGGGACTCAACATCGCCTACGCCACGGCCACGCTGTTTTATCAGACCGTCACTTTTACCGACCATCCTGCATTCAGTGCGACCTGTCTGATAAGCGTGCTGGTACTGAACGGAATCATCCTGCTGGCATTGCGTAAAGTGGGAAGACGGGTGCAGTCAATACCGGTCATGCTAAGCGAGGAAAAGGGGAGTTGCCGCGGTTGCCACGGCGGCTGCGATAAGCAGAAAGGCTTTGCCCGGTAAAAATAAGCACTGATGACATTCACTCTTTCCGCCGCCGGCGATTCATAGCCGCAGCGGGCAGGTGAGAATTGTCCTTTTGATTGTTCTTATGATTTGGACGTCAGAATAGTGTGATGCTTAGCGTATGAGCAGAGATAAAGGCCGCATGAACGGCTTTATGTTAACCCAGCCAGAAGCATTATCCTTCCCGATCAAGGCAGATGCTTACCAAAGCAGGTCTAACCACGCACCGCAGCATGCCCTTATTATGGGATGGCGGCTTCTGTTTTGAAGACAGATTCGCAGCTGGCGGTATGGCAGTAAGAAGAAGTCAATTAAATCAGCCGGATGAAGTTTATATATGACCAACACAGCGGTAATTCGTACCGGCTTACACACAGGCTGTCCACTTTTTCTGTGGATAACTTTAGCGTGAAAAAGGGCTTTATTATCTTTTCAGGAGGCCATCAGTCTGGATAATCAGGGTCACCATGTTGCTCCATAAACTCCACCATGGCCCCTTTGTGGGCATCGACATGCCGGATGTAGCGCATGAGCGTTTCCGGCTTTTTCCAGGTGCCTTCCTGCATGATACGGGCAATCGGATAGCCTTTATCTGCCATATCCTGCGCAGCACCAACCCTGGCGCTGTGGCCACTCCAGCCGGTGTATCGATTTTTGTTAGCCTTCACTGCGCCCTTTTTTCCGGCAGTAAGCCATGCACGGCTAAAAATATGTTCCAGTGATCTTGTGCTCATCGGCTTTTCGGCAATCAGTGCCCGGCCAGAGCGGTGAACAGCACTAAACAGATAAGCATCAGGCTGGCTGAATAGCCCGGATGCTTTGATCCACTCTTCAAGGCGCTGGGTTGAACGGGCGCTGAGCGCCTTAATCAATCCGCCGGTCTGCACAATCGTTTTTGTCCAGGCAACATCCAGAATGATACGACCGTCACTGGCGCGCATCACGTCACGCACCCGCAATCGCGACAGTTCACTGATACGCAGCAGCGTTGCATAAGCCACATGCAAAAAAGCCAGATCACGAAGAGCCTGAAGGCTATCAGAACCTGACCATTCTTCATCCAGCGCCAGCAGATCAGTGAGCCTGAAGGGCACGGCCTGTCCAGCGCGCTCACCGTTCATTACAGCGACGCGATTTATCTTCTTCATCGTACGAAAAACCAGCGGAGAGACGTTGGGCACCGGCAGCCCGGCGTTACGGTGTAACATCGAGATCAATGCCGCGTGTGACGTTACGGTCGAAGAAGCCCGCCCGCTTTCAGCCAGAAAAGAGAGATAGTCACGTAAATCATCGGCGTTCATTGGCAGGAAGCTGCGCTGATTATCTTCCGACCATCGATTACAGATTCGCATGACACTCAGCAGCTGTCGCCAGGTATTCGGTGAGAAAGCCTCTTTATCCTGGACGAACTGCCTGAGCCGTTCAGTAATGTCGTCACTGTTCCGGCTTGCCTTCAAACGGGTTATTGGGACTAACTCACTCATATTTGCTCACTTATTAACCAGTAACAACCTTGATCGCGCTACGTGAATTCTGAGAAATAAGCAGGGGGATACCCGGTCAGAATTGACGTAGCGTTGTCATTTTCAGGGTGAAATTTACTGCTATCCATCTTAACCCGGCACCATGCCTATGTCATGACTTCGTATAAAAACAATTATACGAAGTCATGATTGGGTGCAGGATCCAGCCTGGTTTTTACCGGATCGCCAGTCACTACAATCGGATGGGGCAGGGATACGGGGTGAGTACACACTGATCCAGGCGGAACGGCATCTGCTATCGGAGCATCGGATTAAAACAGGATACTGACAAAAAACCTCAACGCGGGATAGTTTAACTTCTGAACCTGTTATCTGTTCAGGCATCACTTAATTAAATCACGTACCCTGACGCTGATTTATTTATCGCGATAAATAATAAAAATGCCACAAAAGTTTATTTAAACGAGCGCAGACCGGATTAAATATGGGGCCTATTAAATCTAATGATTATACCCGCCCAGACAACACTGCTCTGAAGGATTTTCATTTGAAGTATCTTTTACTCTTAAGATAACTAAAAAATTGAGCGGTACATATTCACATTATTGCACTACAGACTGTTTACATGCGCCACTCACAAGTCTGCGTGCTATTAAAATACAGGATAAAAAACTAAATACTGTCTTTTTGAAGATTTAAATACCTGACGGCAATTATCATCAGCTATCTTACACCTCAGCCTGTCAAAGTGTGGATGCGTATATTTCTCATATTTTTTTAATCAAATGAGACTGGCAATTTATTTACCGCATTGGAATCATTTCTGATAAGACAGCATGACCATACCGCAATAGCGAATTATTAGCACTTTTATGGCGGCGTGTGGGATGTCTTACACCACGCCGGCTACCCCCAGGGTAAAAGAGGATAGTTTTATGAAAAAAACGTTATTATCATTATGCCTTTTAGGTCTCTCCTGCGCGCCTGCAATTACGCTGGCACAACAGCCCGTGACCTGTGTTAAAACTTCAGAGCAGGATGTTGCAAGCCTGTTTAACACCTGGAATGATGCTCTGGCAACCGGCGATGCAACAAAAGTCTCTGAATTATATGTCAGCGATGCCGTTTTACTGCCAACCATTTCAAATAAGGTACGTCTGACCGATCAGGAACGTATCGATTACTTCAAAGACTTCCTGAAAAAAGGGCCGAGCGGTAAAATCGATTCCCGGACTATCAGAATCGGTTGTAATAAAGCCATTGATACCGGCGTTTATACATTTACTTTTAAAGATAACACGCACGTAACAGCACGTTACACCTTCACTTATGTCTGGAATGGTAAGGGCTGGAAAATCTCTACTCATCACTCTTCAGCTATGCCAGAGCCTGTAAGCAAGCCTTAACAGCCGCGCGGATGAAAAAAGAGCCAGTGTCATGCTGGCTCTTTTCCCTTTGCGCGAAAATAACGCTTCGGGCCGGAAGATAATAACGCCCAACTCATACTTAAATCGTTGGACGAAATGATAATTAACATGCATCGCGTTTAGCGTGTCTGTTTCCTGTATCACGGACAGTATGACCGCTATTAAATGGCCAACGCCAGTTTCCCGGGCAGATAAAATGAAAACTGTCGCTATGCCGCTTCCGTTGCAGAATGATCAATAACCACGCACAGTTACCTGCTCATGAAACAACGGTTTTATACTCCCTTTCCATTGCCTATCTGCCAGATGAAGGTCGGATCGGTGCCGTTCACCTCCCAGTCACCCACGTTACGTAGCTTGTAGATCACCGGATTATGCGACGACACCGTTCGTGCATTACGCCAGTGCCGGTCGAGTGCCTTGCTGGCTCGGGTATCAGATGCACCAAGCGCATTGAAAAATTCTGTTGCCGCACGCGTCACTAACTCAACGGCTACCGCCTGTGCCTGGGCAGATTCCACTTCGGCCAGCACGTTAGCCGCATGAAGCTGCGCCTCATCTGCGCCATTCAGTTGCAGCTCAAATGCTCGCTGCAAAGAGTGGGTCGCCCGCTCAACGGCGGCTTCGGCTGCCCATGCCCAGCTGCTTATCTGACCGACCACCTGCAACACCTGCACATCCTGCTTCACCTGGGAGGCGTTGCCATGGCTGTAAATGCGTTTACGCTTCGCCACGCCCTGAGCGGCATCGCGCACCACCGCCCGCCCGATGCCCGCCAGCGTGGCCAGTAAGACATGCTGATAGAATGCCGTCTGATAGCGGAAACGCTCACTGAAATCATAGACATGCGGCAGTTCAACACGGGCCTGATTAAAGCGCGTAGTACCGCTGCCGGTCAGCCGCTGCCCGAAGCCATCCCAGTCATCATCGCGCTCCACCTCATTCTGGTGGGTGTTCACCAGG
>Ga0308161_1001734_pt1 | contig 25212 bp, 25 predicted proteins | sample PhyFR2_FD_201034 | JGI IMG/M metagenome (GOLD analysis project Ga0308161, IMG submission 201034) | Phyllosphere microbial communities from UC Gill Tract Community Farm, Albany, California, United States - DLSLF.R2 | ecosystem: Host-associated > Plants > Phyllosphere > Unclassified | place: USA...
ATGGTCGATCTGCCCCGTATCAGTGTGGGAGCGAGCTTGCTCGCGAAAGCGGACTGTCAGGCAATGACGATGTTGACTGTGCCGCCGCCTTCGCGAGCAAGCTCGCTCCCACAGGGATTTTGGTTGCGATGAAGATGGTTGATCGGCCCCGTATCAGTGTGGGAGCGAGCTTGCTCGCGAAAGCGGACTGTCAGGCAATGACGATGTTGACTGTGCCGCCGCCTTCGCGAGCAGGCTCGCTCCCACAGGTTTTGGCTGTTTATTCAAAATCGAGATAAATCAAAAGGCTGCACCTTTGGGCCGAAGGCAGATATTCTGCGCTTCACACTGGTACGGGAACCCGATCAACTCCATGGCCAGCCACTGCCAGGATGAATTGCCCGACGCCAAAGGAGTGTTCGAATGAGCGAAAAAAAGCTGGAAACCACGGTCGATCGCGTCTACCAAGGGGTTTACGCGGCGATCAGCAAGCGTTCGTTGCGCCCGGGCATGAAGCTGGGCGAGGCCTCGCTGGCCGAGCTGTTCAATGTCAGTCGCACCTCGGTGCGTGCTGCGCTCAAGCAGTTGGAAGCCGATGGTCTGGTCACCACCGAGCCCAACAAAGGCGCTTCGGTGTCGCTGCCCAGTGACGCAGAGCTGCGTTCGTTGTTCGAAACCCGGCGGCTGATCGAGATCGGCATCGTCACCGAACTGTGCCGGCGTAAAGACAGCGTTGCCATGCAGGACCTGCGTGAGCACTTGTTACTGGAAGATGCCGCGCATGCTGCCGGCGACCATGAACGACTGATCCATCTGCTCGGCGAGTTCCACCTCAAACTGGCGCGCAGCCTGAACAATCCGGTCCTGCTCGACTGGTTCCAGAAGCTGATCTCGCGGGCCTCGCTATATGCCGCCGCGCTCGATGATGACAGTCATCAAGCCTGCCGCGACGATGAACACCTGCGTTTGCTTGAGTACATCGAAGCCGGCGATCAGAGCGCCGCGATCGAACTGACCTGTACGCACCTCAACGGAATCGAGAAGGCGATCCTCGACGTCGCGGCGAAAATGAAAACCGGCTATCACCCACTCAAGCACTTGATCGGCGTCTGAATGGCTCTGCGTCGCAAATCGGCTATACCTGCGATGAAACCAATGCGTTTTCACAGCCTCGAAACACACGGGCGTCGCGTCGTTGTAGCGTTGCGATAGATCGGAAAACCGCAAAAAAGGACACTGAGTCAGGCGATGCAGTTTTTATCCGAAAGCCACGGCTGTGAAGGCTGGAAAGGCGAAATGGCCGAGCGCATCCGTGCGTTCGACTGGAGCCACACGGAACTTGGCGCGCTCGCCGAATGGCCGGCCAGCCTGTGCAACACCGTGCAACTGATGCTGGCTTCGCCGTTGCCCATGGTGATGCTGTGGGGCCACGCCGGCTACATGATCTACAACGACGCTTATTCCGAATTCGCCGGCGGCCGCCACCCCTATCTGCTTGGCGTCCCGGTTGAGCTGGGCTGGCCGGAAGTCGCCGAATTCAACCGCCACGTCGTTGACACCTGCCTGGCCGGTGGCACCTTGTCCTATCGCAACAAAGAGTTGGTACTGCTGCGCGACGGCGTGCCCGAAGACGTCTGGATGGATTTGTATTACAGCCCGGTGGCCAACGACGAAGGCGTGCCCGGCGGCGTCATGGCGATGGTGGTCGAAACCACCGAACTGGTGCATTCCGAGCGCCTGCGCCAGGCGGCCGAAGATGCCTATCGCGCCGACAACGAGCGCGTGCGTCTGGCGCTGAATGCCGGCGCACTGCTTGGCTCGTTTGTTTGGGACATCAAGAACAATCGCTTCTCCGCTGACGAACGTTTCGCCCGCACCTTTTCCTATCCGCCGGATCAGGACTTGAGCGATCTGCAACAAGAGATCGCCGAATCGCGCATTCATCCCGACGACCACCCATGGGTCCAGGAGCGGGTCGCCCATTGTGTGCGCACTGGCGAGCCCTACAACGCCGAGTACCGTGTACAGCGCGGCGATGGCCAATATCTGTGGGTGCTGGCCAGTGGTGCCTGCGAGTTCGATGAAGACGGAAGGCCGTTTCGCTTCCCCGGTGTGCTGATCGATATCCATGAGCGCAAGAATGCTGAAGAGTCGCTGCTCAAATTCACCCGCAACCTCGAACAGCGCGTGGCCGCCGAGGTGAATGCGCGGCTCGCGGCCGAGGAACAACTTCGCCAGTCGCAGAAACTCGAAGCCATCGGCGGCCTGACCGGTGGTGTTGCCCATGACTTCAACAATCTGCTGCAAGTCATCGCCGGCAACCTGCATCTGCTAGCTCGGCATGAGCCCAACAATGCCAACGTGCAGCGCCGGGTCGGGGCTTCACTGGCGGCGGTCGAGCGCGGGGCCAAACTGTCTTCGCAACTGCTGGCCTTTGCCCGCCGGCAACCGCTGTCACCGGCGGTATGCAACCCAGAACAGATTTTCGAAGGCGTTGGCGAGTTGCTGCAACGCGCCTTGGGCGAAACCATTCAGATCGACGTGCAACTACCGCCGCAGCCGTGGCATATCAACGTCGACCGCAATCAACTGGAAAACGCGATTCTCAATCTGGCGATCAACGCCCGCGACGCGATGAAGGGCGAGGGCGTAATCGGCCTCAGTGCCTCCAATGTTTGTCTGGACAGCGAATACTGCGCCGGCAAGGGCATAGCGGCCGGTGAGTATGTTCGCGTGGCGGTCACCGACACCGGCGTGGGCATTGCTCCACAAATGCTGGAACAGGTTTTCGAACCGTTCTTCACCACCAAGGCCGACGGCCAGGGCACCGGGCTCGGTCTGAGCATGGTTTTCGGCTTCGTCAAACAGAGTGGCGGCCACGTCGAGATCGACAGCAAGCTCGGCGAAGGCACGCGGGTGCAGTTGTATTTCCCGCGCAGTCTGCGTCCGGTTCGCGAAGAGACCGCCAGTGTCGGCGAACGCAAGAGCGGCGGCCACGAAACCATTCTGGTGGTGGAAGACAATGATGCGGTGCGCGCTTCGGCGGTGGAGTTGCTGCGCGAGGAAGGCTATCGGGTGATGACCGCGTGCAATGGCGACGTGGCCATGCAGATGTTGCTGGAAGGCATCGAGATCGATCTGATCTTCACCGACGTGGTCATGCCCGGCCTGATCAAGAGCTCCGATCTCGCTGCTTGGGCCAAGGTGCAGACACCGCCGGTGCCGGTGCTGTTCACCTCCGGTCATACCCGCGACATCATTTCCCGCGACCACCAGCTCAGCCCCGATACGCATCTGCTCGGCAAACCCTACAGCCCGCAAGCGTTACTGCAGATGATTTGCGAGGTGCTCGGCACCTGATGCCGAGCGCTGCCCAGTTTTTCAATCAAGGCAGGCCGATGATTTCCAAGCGCAATTCCAAAGCACCCGCCGGCATGGTTCGCGTGCGCGGCGCCCGCGAACATAACCTGAAGAACGTTGATGTCGATATTCCGCGCGATGCGCTGGTGGTGTTCACCGGTGTCTCCGGTTCGGGCAAGTCGTCGCTGGCGTTCTCCACGCTGTATGCCGAGGCCCAGCGGCGTTATTTCGAATCGGTGGCGCCGTACGCGCGGCGGCTGATCGATCAGGTCGGCGTGCCGGATGTCGATTCCATCGAAGGCTTGCCGCCCGCCGTCGCTTTGCAACAGCAGCGCGGCACGCCAAGTGCGCGTTCTTCGGTGGGCAGCGTGACGACGCTGTCGAGCCTGATCCGCATGCTCTATTCACGCGCCGGCAGTTACCCGCCGGGGCAGCCAATGCTGTATGCCGAGGATTTTTCACCGAACACGCCGCAGGGCGCCTGCCCGGAGTGTCATGGACTTGGTCGCGTCTATGAAGTGACCGAAGCGCTGATGGTGCCGGACCCGAACCTGACCATCCGCCAGCGTGCAGTGGCGTCCTGGCCCTTGGCCTGGCAAGGGCAGAACCTGCGCGACATCCTGGTGACCATGGGCATCGATGTCGACATTCCGTGGAAGAAACTGCCGAAAAAACAGCGCGACTGGATTCTCTTCACTGAAGAGACGCCGACGGTGCCGGTGTACGCCGGGCTGACCCCGGAAGAAACCCGCGTCGCCCTCAAACGCAAAATGGAACCGAGTTATCAGGGCACCTTCACCGGCGCCCGGCGCTACATCCTGCACACCTTCACTCACTCGCAAAGTGCGCTGATGAAGAAGCGTGTTTCGCAGTTCATGCGCGGCAGCCCTTGCCCATTGTGCGAGGGCAAGCGGCTCAAGCGCGAGGCGTTGTCGGTGACCTTCGCCGGTTACGACATCGGTGAGTTGTCGCAGATGCCGTTGCTGCAAGTGGCCGAAGTGCTGAGACCGGTGGCAGCGGCGAATTATCTGGAACAGGTCGAGGAAAGCGGCGACACCCTCAGCCATGCGCAAACCCGCGAGGCGCGTCAGCAGCGTGTCGCCCATGGCGCGAGTGGTCATGCCAGCGCACCGGACGTGCGCCACACGCCGAACCTATCGCTGGAAAAACGCTTGGCGGCGCAACGCATTGCTGAGGATTTGCTGGAGCGGGTCAGCACCCTGACCGATCTCGGCCTGGGGTATCTGGCGCTGGAACGCAGTACACCGACGCTGTCGTCTGGCGAGTTGCAGCGTTTGCGCCTGGCCACGCAATTGGGTTCGCAGCTGTTCGGAGTGATTTATGTGCTGGACGAACCGTCTGCCGGTCTGCATCCGGCGGATGGCGAGGCGTTGTTCGAGGCGTTGCAGCGCTTGAAGGCCGACGGCAACACGCTATTTGTGGTCGAACACGATGTCGAAACCATGCGCCGTGCCGACTGGCTGATTGACGTCGGCCCGGCAGCGGGCGAAAAGGGCGGGCGCGTGTTGTACAGCGGTCCGCCTGCGGGACTCGCTGATGTCGCAGATTCGCAGACCCGCGCTTATCTGTTTGCCGAAAACCAACGCCCTGAGCGCGCCGCGCGCAAGCCGAGCGGGTGGCTGAAGCTCGACGGTGTCACCCGCAACAACCTGAATAATCTCAGCGCCGAATTCCCCTTGGGCTGTTTCACCTCGGTGACCGGCGTATCGGGTTCTGGCAAATCGAGTCTGGTCAGTCAGGCCTTGCTGGAACTGGTCGGCGCGCAGTTGGGCCGTCCGGTGGCCGAGGCCGAGTCGGAAGAACCGAGCCTGGAAGATGACACGCCGCCGCCCAGCACCGGGCAGATCAGCGCCGGCCTGGAGTCGATCAAACGCCTGGTGCAGGTTGATCAGAAACCCATCGGACGCACGCCGCGCTCCAATCTGGCGACCTACACCGGGCTGTTCGACAATGTGCGCAAGCTGTTCGCCGCGACTCCCGAAGCGCAAGCGGCGGGCTATGACGCCGGGCAGTTTTCTTTCAACGTCGCCAAGGGCCGTTGCGCCACGTGTGAGGGCGAAGGTTTTGTCAGTGTTGAATTGCTGTTCATGCCCAGTGTGTATGCGCCGTGCCCGACCTGCCACGGCGCGCGCTACAACCCGCAGACATTGGCGATTCTCTGGCAGGGCTTGAGCATCGCTCAGGTGCTGCAACTGACTGTCGATGAGGCGGTGTCCGTGTTTGCCGAGCAGCCAGGGATTCGTCGTTCGCTGGAGGTGCTGCGCGATATTGGTCTGGGTTATCTGCGTCTCGGGCAACCGGCCACGGAGCTCTCCGGCGGTGAGGCGCAGCGGATCAAACTGGCAACCGAATTGCAGCGCAACCAGCGTGGCGCGACCTTGTATGTGCTGGATGAGCCGACCACGGGATTGCACCCGAGGGATGTCGATCGCTTGCTGGAACAGCTCGATACGCTGGTGACGGCGGGGCACACGGTGATTGTGGTCGAACACGAAATGCGTGTCGTCGCGCAGAGCGACTGGGTGATCGACATCGGCCCTGGAGCGGGCGATCAGGGCGGCAGTATCGTCGCCGCCGGCACACCACAGAAAGTCGCCGCGAGCAAGAAGAGCAAGACTGCGCCGTTTCTGGCTCGGGCATTAAGCCGATGATGGCGGCGCCCTGCCAAACGCCATCGCTGGCAAGCCAGCTCCCACAGGTTTGAAAGGTGTACCCGGAAAAGGTGTTACGCCCGGATCCCCTGTGGGAGCGAGCTTGCTCGCGAAAGCGGTGTGTCAGCCGCAGATGAACTGACTGGACGGACGCCTTCGCGAGCAAGCTCGCTCCCACAGTTTTGCAGGCTGTACCCAATAAAGTGGTAACACAGCAGACCCCTTGTGGGAGCGAGCTTGCTCGCGAAGGCGGAGTGTCAGCCGCAGATGAACTGACAGGACGGAAGCCTTCGCGAGCAGGCTCGCTCCCACAGTTTTGCAGGCTGTACTCAATAAAGTGGTAACGCAGCAGACCCCCTGTGGGAACGAGCCTGCTCGCGAAAGCGGTGTGTCAGCCGCAGATGAACTGACTGGACGGACGCCTTCGCGAGCAGGCTCGCTCCTACACGGGGATGTATGTCAGTTCAGGCGCCATCCAGCGTGCGGCGGACCTTGTCGAGCAGTTCGCTGATCTGGAACGGTTTGACCAGCATGTCCATGCCGGTGCCGAGGAAGACCTGGCGGTTGAGCGCGGTTTCGGCGTAGCCGGTCATGAACAGGATCGGCAGCCCTTCGTGCCAGCCACGGGCAACATCCGCCAGTTCACGGCCGCTCATGCGCGGCAAGCCGACGTCGGTCAGCAGCAGATCGATCGACGGGTCGTTCTGCAAGCGCTCCAGCGCCGATTCGATATCCGCCGCTTGCGTGCAGCGATAGCCGGCATCTTCCAGCACTTCGGTGACGAACAAGCGCACCGTGGCCATGTCCTCGACGATCAGCACATGCTCGCCACTGCCTTTGGCATCAGGCACCGGCACAGGCGCGTCGGCCCCGGTCGGGTCGTTGGTGCCCGGCAGCATGATCGTCACTTCGGTGCCACGGCGGGCGACACTGCGAATGTGCGCGTCACCGCCGGACTGGCGGGCGAAGCCGTAAATCGTCGACAGACCGAGCCCGGTGCCCTGGCCCAGCGGCTTGGTAGTGAAGAACGGCTCGAACACCTTGTCGATCACGTTGTGTTCGATGCCGGTGCCGTCGTCGCGTACCGACAATGCCACGTACGCGCCATCGGCCAGATTCGGATCGCCGTGGGAATAAGCGGCGTAAGTATTGACCCAGATATTGCCGCCGGAGGGCAGGGCATCGCGGGCGTTGATCACCAGGTTGAGCACGGCGCTTTCCAGCTGCACCGGGTCGACCAGCGCAATCGCCGGTTTGTTGGTCAGTTCCAGCTTGAGGGTGATGCGCTCGCCGATGGTGCGCACCAGCAATTCTTCCAGCGAGCGGACATGCTCGTTGATGTCCACCGGGCGCGTATCCAGTGGCTGCTGACGGGCAAATGCCAGCAGACGATGGGTCAGCGAGGCCGCGCTCATCGCTGAATTCAGCGCTGCTTCGGTATAGAACTGCACCTTGTCCAGACGCTCATCGGCCACGCGTTTCTGGATCAGTTCCAGACTGGTAATGATCCCGGTGAGCAGGTTGTTGAAGTCGTGGGCGATACCGCCGGTGAGCTTGCCCAGCGCATCCATTTTCTGCACTTGCAACAATTGCGCTTCGGCGTGCACGCGCTCGGCGACTTCCTTGGCCAGCTGCGTGGTGGTGTCATCCAGTCGCGCCAGATGCGAGCGCTCGCGGTGGCGGTGTTCGGTGACGTCCTCGACAAACACCAGGCTCAGCTCCGGCGTGCGATACGGCGAAATCTGCCATTGCGTCTCGCGAATCTCGCCCTGCACGCGCATGTTCAGCGTGCCTTTCCAGCGCTCGCCGTCTACCAGACGCAGACGCAGTTCATCGAGGATCGAGCATTGATCTTCGGCGAAGCATTCACGCAGCGCCTGCTGATCGCGGTTATCGACGATCAATTGGGCAAATGCGTGATTGCACTCATGCACTTTCAGATTGGCATCGAGCACGGCGATCGGCGCCGAGACGTTGGCGAAGATCTCGCGGAAACGCGCCTCGCTCTCGCGCAGGGCATTTTCCGTGTCGCGCACCCGCAGCAGGGTACGCAGCGTGGCCAAGAGCACATCGGGGTCGACCGGGTGAATCAGATAGGCATCGGCGCCCGCGTTGAGGCCGGTGATGATGTCGCCGGTCTGGATCGACGCCGCTGACACATGGATCACCGGCAGCAGCGCAGTGCGCGGGTCGGCGCGCAACAGGCGGACGATGTCGAAACCGCTCATGTCCGGCAGGTTGACGTCGAGGATCAACGCATCGAGGGCTTCGCTCTCGATCAGGGCCAGGCCGTCGCTGCCGGTGCCGGCTTCGAGCACTGTGTAGCCGTGGCGCTCCAGGCGCCGACGCAGGGCGTAACGGGTGGCGACGTTGTCATCGACGATCAACAGGCGGATGTCACGATTCATCGACGTTCTCCAGAGCGATTGCCAGCGGGATGATGACAAAGAACGTCGAGCCCACGCCCGGCGTACTGTCTACCCCGACTTCACCGCCGAGCAGGGCGGCGAAACGCTTGCACAGTGACAGACCCAGACCGGTGCCGCGCAGACGTTTCTGCAATGGCGAATCGACTTGGGAGAAGTCTTCGAACAGCGTGTCATGCAGCTCGGCCGCGATGCCGATGCCGGTGTCGCTGACGGCAAAGCGCACCTTGTCTTCACCTTCCAGTCGCGCCGACACGCGAACTTCGCCACGGGTGGTGAATTTCAGCGAGTTGGAAATGAAGTTGCGCAGGATCTGCCCGAGCTTCTTGTCATCGGTATACAGGCGCGGCAGGCCCAGCGGCTCTTCGAAGATCAGATCCACCGCCGAAGCATCGACGATTGGCCGGAACATCCCGCGCAGGGCCGAAAACAGGTCGAACATGTCGAACCAGGCCGGCGAGATGCTGATTCGCCCGGCTTCGATCTTCGCCAGATCGAGCAGGTCATCAACCATGTCGCTGAGCTCGCGGGCAGCGGTGCTGACGAAGGCTACCTGCTTGTGCTGTTCAGGGCTGAGCGGGCCGTCGAGTTCGTCAGCGAGCAGACTGTTGATGCTCAGGATCGAGCCCAATGGCGTACGAAATTCGTGGCTCATATACGACAGGAAGCGGCTCTTGAGATCCGATGCCTGACGTAGTTCTTCAGCCTGATTGTCGAGCTCGGCGTACAGCGCCAGCACGCCCTGGTTGGTTTCATCGAGCTCTTCGCGCAGGGCAGTGGTTTCGCGCTGCAACTGAGCGATGAGCGCCGCCTGTTCGGCATGGCTCAAGGTAGTCGATTCAGCCATGGGCGGCCTCCAGAGCAACGACCAGCACCGTCACGTCATCGCGGCCGCGACAGAAGTCGCGGTGCAGGACGCTGGCTATCACGGCGGGATGGCGATGCACCAGTCCGGGGTAGTCTTTGAGATTCCAACGGGACTGTAAGCCGTCGCTGTACATGATCAATAAATGTCCGTTCACGTGAGCATAGTCAAAGGGTTTGGCTTTACGGTACTGGCCGCCAACGATACCGGGATGCGAGGCCAGCCCGCGTGACTTTGCCGGGTCCAGCAAGCTGGCGCCAATGTTACCGACACCGGCGAACGTCAGACCATCGCGCTGGCTGTCGAACTGCGCGAAAGCGACGGCGCCGCCGCGGGTGCCGAGCATTTCCTGATGCAGGTCTTCCATCAATACCACTGGATCGGCAAACGGTGCCCGGGCGAATGCCTGCGCCCCGGCCAGGCCTGCGCGCTCGGCGTCTTCGCCATGACCGAGGCCATCGACCACCAGCGCGCTGATCCGCGAGCCTTCATACGTCAGATGCCAGACATCGCCGCAGGCTGGATCGGCATGCAGCGAATGCTGGCTGACGCCGAAGCGGATATCGGCCTGACGATCGCTGCGCGGAAAAATTCGCGCCAGCAACACCGCGCCACGGTGGTCTGCGTAGACATCGAAGACATTGGTCTGCCGCGATACGGCGCCGAGGCCGATGCCTTGTGTGCCGCCAGTGGAAAAGCCATCCGCCAGACAGGCATCCAGATCAAATCCCTGCGCCCGATCCACGGTCTGCATTTCGATGCCGAAACCGTTATCCGGACGAGTCAGCACACGCAGATGAAACTCGCCGCGCTGGGCATGCTTGAGCACGTTGCTTGCAAGTTCCGTCGCGACCAGTGCCACGCGGCCGGCATCGTTTTCGTCGAAGCCATGCTGCTCGGCGAGTTTCTGCGCGGTGCGCCGGGCGTGGCCGATCTGGCTGCTGTCCTCGATCGGCAGAACCTGGGTCAACGACCCGGTGATATTCATGTCCATCGTGTGATCGTAATACGCGTGCCTTTGCCGGGCTCAGTGTCGAGTTCGAATTCGTTGACCAGGCGCTTGGCGCCGGTCAGGCCGAGGCCTAGTCCGCTGCCGGAAGTCCAGCCGTCGGTCATCGCCAGTTTGATATCGGGGATGCCCGGGCCTTCGTCGCGGAAGGTGATGCGCAAACCGACCCGGCCGTTTTCCTCGAGGATCTGCCAATCCATGTCGCCGCCGCCGCCATAGACCATGGTGTTACGCGCCAGCTCGCTGACGGCGGTGACCAGTTTGGTCAGGTCGATCAGGCGCATGCCGCATTCGGTGGCGAGCTTGCGCGTGGTCTGGCGGGCCAGTACCACGTCCTGTTCGATCAGGATGGGTTGAGTACCACTGCTGCGTACGGTCATTGCAGGCGTACTCGATCCTGCAGCAGTTTCATTCCGCGTTCGACGTTGAGGGCGGTGCTGACGCCCGGCAAGGTCATGCCCAGCTCAACGAGCGTGATCGCCACGGCCGGCTGCATGCCGACCAGCACGGTTTCGGCGTCCATGATTTTCGACAACCCCGAGATGGTGCCGATCATGCGCCCGATGAACGAGTCGACCATGTCCAGCGCGGAGATGTCGATCAGCACGCCACGGGCCGAGGTCCGGCTGATGCGCTCGGACAGATCGTCCTGCAGGGTCATGGCGAGCTGGTCGTGCATGTCGACCTGAATGGTCACCAGCAGCAAATCGCCCATTTGAAGAATCGGAATACGTTCCATCGGCTCAGACCGCTTTGCCGAGGCTGATGCCCAGGCGAGTCAGGGCCAGTTTCAAGGCGTCGGCCAGGTTGGCCTTGGTCACAACGCCTTGCAGATCCAGACCCAGGTGAACGATGGTCTGGGCGATCTGCGGACGCACGCCACTGATGATGCAATCAGCGCCCATCAGGCGAATTGCGGTCACGGTTTTCAGCAGGTGCTGGGCAACCAGGGTGTCGACGGTCGGCACGCCGGTGATGTCGATGATGGCGATCTCGGAACCGGTGTCGACGATGCGTTGCAGCAGCGATTCCATGACTACTTGGGTGCGTTGCGAATCGAGTGTGCCGATCATTGGCAGGGCGAGAACGCCGTCCCACAGCTTGACCACCGGAGTCGACAGTTCCAGCAACTCTTCCTGCTGACGCTTGATCACCGCTTCGCGGGATTTCTGGAAGGTGCCGATGGTGTGCATGCCGACCGTATCAAGCAGTTCGGAAACTTCCAGCAGTTGCTCGGCGAGCAGTGCCGGCTGGTCCTGATAATGGTTTTGCAGCAGGGCGAACAACGGGCCCTTCAGGGCAAAGATGAAATTGGCGGTTTGCTGGAAATCCTGGCCGAGCAGGGCGCGGCTCTGCGACAGCTTTTCAAGGAACTGACGGGTGTCTTCCCAGCCTGCGGCGGCAATCTTGCTGCCGTTGCCGTTTTCCAGACCGGCCAGCAGCAGGCCGAGCAAGTCGCGGGTTTGCTGCGCGAGGTCGTGTTCTTTGAGATTGCGCGTGGCGCCGCTGGCTTCGAGGCGTTTGGTCCATTCGCTCAGCAGTTGAGCCTGGTTGTTCCTGATTGCTTCAACTGTGCTGTTCTGCAGTGCTGCCATGTGCGTGTCGCTCCGTTACGTAATGGTGCCGGCTCAGCGAAATGACCGGCGCGAATTGACTGACATTTGCCGCTTGAAATAGTTGTTCACCCAGCAACGAATTTTTCTGCCTGCCGCGTCGAAGGCCCCGGTAACTCTAGTCGGCGTGGCAACAGGCAGCGATCTTTTGAACGAATCTGCGGCGTCAGGCTTCGAATCTGCATGCCCGACGTTTTCCAGTCGTGCTGGAAGAAGGAGGCAGGACTATGAATGAGGTGGATATGAACGAGCAAGCGCCGCAACAGCAAAATCAGTCCTCAGAGTCAATTAACCGCAACGACCCGGCCATCGACCCGCAGACACCGGGACAAAATACCCCCGCGCCGGCTGAAGAAGGACAGGCGGACAGCGCGGCTGCCGAGGTCGATCAGAAGCAGCATCACAGTGACAACAGCAACGACTTCAGCCCCGGTTTCAAGCCTGACCCGGACCGTCCTGAACCGGGCGAGAGCACCGACGCCGATATCGACACCGATGGCGGTTGATCGCTGAAACGCAAAAAGGCCGCATCGAAGGATGCGGCCTTTTTATTGCCGGGCGGTTACTTGCTCGGATGTTTGGCTTGCAGCTCTTTGGCGTGGGCCAGGTGTTTTTCCAGCGCTGGCAGCATCTTCTGCGCGAACGCTTTCAGTTCAGTGGCGCCTTTGGCCTTGTCATCGGTCACGGTGTTTGCCTGCTTCTTGAACAGCTCGATGGTTTCTTCGTGAGCCTTGACCTGGTTGTTGGCGTAGGCCGCATCGAAGGATTCATCGCGCATGTCGAGAATCTTTTCCTTGGCCTGTTTGACCAGGGTGGTGGTGTCCGGGACTTCGATGTCGTTGGCCTTGGCAATTGCTGCCAGCTCATCGTTGGCTTTGCTGTGATCGGTGATCATCTGATTGGCAAAGGCTTTGATGTCAGCTGACTGGCTTTTTTCCAGAGCCAGGCGGCTGGTTTCGATTTCAGCGATGCCACCGGCGGCGGCGTTATCGACAAAGTCATTGTCGGTCGCGGCAAAGGCGCTGCCCATGCCGGCAGACAGTGCAACAGCCAGAGCGAGATGACGCAGGTTGAATCCGTCCATTGGGTATCTCCACGCAGGTTTTTGTGAGCGTTATCCAATGGAGCGAAAGCAGAAGCCAAAGGTTTTATCGCATTTACGACAGGGCGACGAACGGCAACCGCTGGTCTGACAGGGTGTCGACAGAAGCCATTGCGCAAGGCCATGCTGATAACGAGTCAGCGCATCGGTCGCGCTGGTTGTCGATCAATTTGATGGAGGTGTTTCATGCCGGTTTCACATGATCTGTATCAGGACCTGGGCTGCAAAAAGGAGGAGATCGAGCAAAAACGCTCCGAGGATGCGAAGCTGGATTCGCTGCTCAACAAGTATTTCGAGGTGGATGCTGAAGTGGTCGAGGCCGAGAACGCCCAGTCAGACGCCCCCAGTGATGACGAATTGAAGAAGCTCAAAGAGAAGCGGGTCATCGTCAAGGAGCAGATCGTCGCCCGGTTGGCCGGGCAGCCGCTGACCGGTCAGTAATTATCTGACCCGTGGTCGCCATTCGAAGGGAACGGCGACCACCCACGGCACCTCCAATGTGCAGAGTCTGCAAACCATCGACTCGTTGCGAGGTGCCTCATGAACGATCCGAAATTCCCCAGTGAAGAGCAGGGCGGCTTCGACCCGATTCCGACCCGCCCTGAACCCAACAGCCCGGCGCATACCACAGCGCATCCGGAAAAAACCGTGAAAGAACTGCCGGAGGATGAAGATCCGGAGAAGTTCGACCGGTCCGGCAACTGACAGACCGCCTTCGCGAGCAGGCTCGCTCCCACATTTGGAATTCGTTTCCCCTGTGGGAGCGAGCCTGCTCGCGAAGGCGCAAGTTTATTCCCCCGCAAATCCCGCTGGCTCACTTAAGCGCCGCATCCAACCCCATCCGCCCCATATGCCTCGCCTTCAACGAGCCGAAATACAACCACTGCCCATATTCGCGCACCGTGGTAATCGGCGAATAATTGCCTTCGCTCGCGTCCTGCAGATTGGCAATCACCTTGCCGTCCAGATCCAGTCCCAGCACAAACCCACGCTTTTCGACAGGCTTGGGCAAAACCGTCAACGCCCGCACGATCATCTTGCGTACGAACGGGTGCTGCGCGGTGCCATCGAGTAACGCGTTGCGCGGCGCGTACAACGCTACCCAAAAGCGATTGCTGCCATTGAACGAGAGGTTGTCCGGAAGCCCCGGCAAGTTGTCGATGAACACATCATGGGTACCGGCCTTCGGCCCGCTCAGCCAGTAGCGGCTGATGCGATAAGCACCGGTTTCATTGACCAGCACATAGGCTTCGTCGGGGCCGAGGGTGACGCCGTTGGCGAACTGCAACTTGTCGAGCAAGACGCTGGTCTTGCCGCTCTGAAAGTCGTAACGCAGCAAACGGCCGTCGGCGCCGTGCTCGATGATCGCCTCACCGTCATGGCCATAGCCCCAGCGGCTCGAGGCATCGCTGAAGTAGGCGTAGTGGCCTGACTTGTCGACCGCCACATCATCGGTAAATCCAAATGGCACGCCGTTGGCCTCGGTGGTCAAGGGGATCACGCGGCCCTGTGCATCCAGCGACAGCAAGCCTTTGACCGCATCGGCAATCACCAGCATGCCGTTCGGATGACGGGCCAGGCCCAGTGGACGGCCACCGGTGTCGGCGAGGACCTTGCGCTGCGCGCCGTCGAGGTTGCTGCGGATCAGCCGGCCGTCATGCAATCCGGTGATGAGGAATTCGTCTTCCAGCAGCAGCGCCTCAGGCCCTTCGATGTCGCTCGGCCCGACCTTTGCAACAGCTTTTAGGCGCTGGTTGTCCGCGTAGATGCCGTCTTTCAACGAGGGCGCCGGTGGCGGCGTCCAGGCCACTGGTTCGACCTTGGTTGGCAGCAACAACAAGAAGGCGATGACCAGAACGATCAGCAGGCACAGCACATAACGTAATTTCACGCGCTGGCCCTCGCCGCGCCGATGTACTGCGCGGTCGTGTCGCGCAGGGCAAGCATGGACGCGGCAGACTCGCGCTCGATGCGACGCTTGAGCAACAGGCGATTAGCCAGACGCATGAGCAAACCGTCAAAGCGATATTCCAGCGTACGCACGAATCGCGTGCCGCCAGCCTCCGCCGAGCACTCGTAAGTCAAACGCAGGGACAGGCCCTGATCACTTTGCGCGCGTGCGCACCAGCGCCGGCCCGGCAGATATTCAGTGACTTCCCAGCGCAAGTGACCGGCACGTCCGCCGGCATGGATATCCTCTTCGAAGCGCGCACCGGCATGCAGCGGACCTTGCGGACCGTCAATCTTCAATGAGGAGGGATGCCAGTCCGGCCAGTGACTGGCGCTGGCGGCATAGGCCAGCACAGCGACCGGCTCGCCGGCGATATCGATCTGGTGCTGCATGCGCGTCATGGGCATTTGCGAATTACTCAAAGGGGCGGGTTCCGGCTCGAGGTACAGCGTGCCGAACAGGTAGTCCATCAAGGGCAGAACGATGTTGAAATTGCGCTCCTGCATGCGCTCGCGGCGGTGATGCAGTTCGTGCAGACGGCGCATCTGGCGGATCCATGGCAAGCGGGTCAACGGATTTTGCGGTGGCAGATGTTCACAGGCATGGAACACCTCATAGAGTAGATAACCGAGCACCATGCACCCGGCAAACAGCCCGGCGACATTGGCGTTGACCTGCGCGAGCAGCCACCACAGCGGCAGGGTGATCAATAGCGTATGAATGACGATTAGCCAGGCTGGAAACAGGATGACCCGCCAGTCCCGCGCGCTGTCGTAGGTCATGTGCCCGGGGGTGAAAAAACTGTGATGGTCGCCGGCATGCCGCGCGTAGAACATCTTTGCGAAGGCTTTTTTGTGATGGCCCAAATGGCGATGGGCCATGTATACGCCGAAGTTGAACAACAACAGGCTCAGCGGCACCGTCAGCCATTCCAGCCAGCTCACCGAATGCACCGTGCGCCAGAACGCAGCGACCGCGAAAATCCCGAACAGCAGCACGAACGCGCCATGCAGCCATGGGTTGTACAACGGATGAATGGCCGCCCGGTAGCGGCTGCGGAATGCCTCGGTGGTCTGCCTCAATGCGTTTCACCTGCGGGTATTGTTTTTATACCCGGCAGATTAGCCGATCCGCTGACTTGTGCAGCGCGAACCTTGCGGCCTTAAGCGCCATGCTCTGGACTGAGGCTGTCCGTCAGCTCAACGGATTCCAGCGCTGTGACCAGTCGTCATCGGTGCGGATCACTTCGCGCAACAGATCGAAGGCCTGTTGCAGCACGGCCGAGTCGCGATCACGGGAATACACCAGATAGGTCGGATAACCGAATTCCGGCGCTTTGGTGACGGCTTCCAGGGCTCCGGTCTCCAGGTAAGTGCGCACAACCCGAGTGCGGAAATAGCCGCTGCCGCCATGTTCGAGGATGTATTGCAAGGCCAGCGGGCCAAGGTTGAAGCTCAGCGCGGCTTTGGCTTTTTCCGGCAGGGCGGCGTCGTGCTGACGGCGGAAATCCGGACCCCAATCGATGTAGACGTAAGGCTCCGGACGCTCGGGCGCGCGCACCAGAATCAGTTTTTCCTCCAGCACTTGCTCGACCTGCAGACCCGGCCAGTATTCCGGCTGATAAACCAGCGCGGCATCGAGCACACCGAGTTCGAGCTGACGCAACAGATTCTCGCCATCGCGGATTTCCATGCGCAGTGCGTGGCCGGGGATTTTCTCGCGCAGTTCCGCCGCCCAACTGAGCATCAACGGGTTGCACAGGCTGACCTCGCCACCGATGTGCAGAACGTTGTGATAACCCTCGGGTAGCGGCAAGTCGCGGCGCGCGGCTTCCCAGGTCTGCACCAGTTGATTGGCGTAGATCACGAACGCTTCGCCATTGGCCGTCAACTTCGCCCCGGCGCGATTGCGCACGAACAGCGTACTGCCCAACTGGCTTTCGAGTTTCTGCACCCGCGCGGTGATGGCGGTCTGCGTGACGAACAGCTTCTGCGCAGCGGCGGCGAGACTGCCGTGACGGACGATTTCGAGGAAAGTGCGAGCGAGGTCGATGTCCATGGGGCAGGGCCGGTGTCTGGAGGTGGAGCGCATTGTAAGTCAAAAGGCTCTCTCCCCAACCTGAAAGCAGCAACGGATTGAACCGCTGAAAATTGCGTTTGAGTCCTACGGAAACAGGAGCGTTTTGATCAAATTTGGGGATATTTCTGACGACTTTTTCAGGTTGGTCGTCGGACGCCGGGTCTATAGGATCAGTCCTGACATTGAAGTCATCGAGCGCACAGATCGCTCTGGACCCGGACAAAGGATGGACTATGCGAATCCCACTGATTGAAAGCCATACGCCTGCTTACTCGCCTCGCCATTACTGGCGCGACGATCGCGCCAGGTGTCCCTCGGAGGACGTTGCCATGCCGAGCGCCAAAGTGCCCCGGCTCACGGGCTTGAAGAAGCTCGAGGGCAAACCTCTGGAGTTGCTGTTGCGTGGGCAGGACACCGGCGACGATCCGATGCTCATCCTGCGCTGCACAAGCGAAGGATTTGAGCTGCTTGATGTAGTGAACATGATCGCAACCTCCGAGCTGTACCAACAGGGAGAGATGGTCAAACGTATCACCGGCAAATCCGTGAGAACCGTGCGACGCCTGCTCAAGGAAGGCGCGTCGGTGCGCCTGGACACGCCGCAGAGCGTGATCGCCTACCAATATGCCGCTGCGCTGGAACTGGCCATCGAAGTATTCGGGCGTCAGGCCAAGGCCGAATCATGGCTGGAGCAACGCGCTACTTACTTCTACGGTTATGTGCCGCTCGATCTGGTTGGACATGCGCTGGGCTTCAGGATGGTGGAGGAGTATCTGAACCAGATCAAATACGGGGTTTATCAATGAACCCCTTGCCCTGGGATGATCGCTGGTACGCCTGGCGGCTGGATCGCGAGGTGTACAGCGAGACCTGGGACAGCGGCCTTGGATCGAAACGGGACGGCGGCCGCTGGAATACGCCCGGCCGCAGAGTCGTTTATGCGTCGGTCGACCCCTCCACGGCGATACTGGAGGTGGCCGCCCATGGCAGCTTCGATGCGCTTGATCAGGAACCCTATGTGTTGACCTGTTTTGAAATCACCCACGACGCCAGCGTCAGAATCGCGCAACCGGAAGATGTGCCTAATCCGCATTGGCTCACCCCGATCAAAACCTCACCCAACCAGCGAAAGTTTGCCGATGCACTGTTGGCTGAACATCCATTTGTTCTGGTGCCTTCGGTGGCCACCCGACACTCGTGGAATTTGCTGGTGAGTTGCGATCTGGCGGAGGGTCAGTTCAGGATGGTTTCGCAAGAGCGGTTTGGGCTGGATACGCGGTTGTTGCAGGAGGGTTGATCGTATTTGTGTGGGCCTGCGAATCCGACACGACAATTTCCAGGTTCCGGGAGCGATCAAGGGCCGATGAGTCGCTGCCAGCTACATTCGCGGCGGCTCGCATTCTACGTCTGGATTCAGGCTTTCAACCAATATAAAGATCCGGTACATTTCGCGCCCACGCTTACTACAAGGAAGTTAAAGATGGCAAAGCCTGCCGCTCGACTCAGCGATCTTAATGCATGCCCGATCACAGGCCATGGCACCAATCCCGGTAACAGCGGTTCCGGTGATGTAAACATCAATGGAATGCCAGTTTTGCGTGTCGGAGACACCACAGCGTGCGGAGACACTGTCACCGAAGGCATCAGCAATATTTGATCAATGGCAAGCCTATTGCTTTCTTGGGCAGTGCGACGGCCCACGGAGGCATGATAATCACGGGCTCTGGCGACGTTTTTGTCGGCACCCAGGTCGGTTCCGCACCTTTCTCCCCGATTATCACTGTTCCTAAACACAGCGAGCGCTTCCAACTGGTTGATGAGGCCACTGGCGAAGCTATTCCCGACATGCTCTATTGCATCGAAACGGGTGACGGTCAGCGTCTCGTAGGCCATACCGATAGTCATGGTAACGCCGCGCGAGCGTTTACGGCCAACCCGACTTCGATAGTTGTGCAGTGGGGTAAGGAAGCTGCCGCCCATCTCGACGCGCTCGGCCTAGATTACTAAGGGAGGTGGCAGGTGGCAGCCCCCAAAAAGAATCAAGCTCGAACAAGCGATCAACATACAACGACCCAAGTGAAAGGTACGCTGGCACAGGATTACGTAACGGTTGTGGGTGCGTCTTACATGTCCCTTTATGAAAAGGTTCGTGGCCAGAAGGACAACAAGATGCGCTTTATCAATCAGGGTATCCGCCAACTCACAAAGTATCCAACCGGCACTCCAAACTTCACGATCCAGCGTGTATTTCTGATTTTCAAAAATGACTATCCGGAGAACTTGCTGACGGCTTTGAAGGACGTTGTCGAAAATCAGCACGGGGCCCAGTACCGAGAGATGGACTCGATATCCGGTCTTGTGGATTTCATCGCAGCTCGGCAACGCCGCGGGCGCGAGATCAAACAGCTCGACTTTTTTTCCCATGGTGTGGTGGGCAGTATCGAGTTGGGCTACGAGCTGGATAAAAACGATAGCTACCGTCTGCGTGATGCACAGGCGAATATGTTCAAACCCGAAGCGTTTTCCTATGGTGCGAAAATTCACTCCTACGCTTGTCGCACAGGTTTGGGTATCGATGCCGACTTCAAGGTCAATGAAACAGAAGATCCTCATTACGAGCGCAGCCTGGCGCAGATTCTTGCTAATGCTACCCGGACCACCGTGTGGGCATTTCCAAGACGCAGCAACTACGACACAACTTATGGTACTGCTGCGGAACGGGGATCTGTGCCGGGCATTCGTGAAAGAGAAGCAGCTGATGGGCGAGCTATGCGGAATTATTTGAGTCGAAAAACCGCTTATGAACGAAAGCTGATCGAACATCGCAAGACCCTCAAAGACCCAACGGCGCAACTACCTGATGAACAGGCGCCGCAGGCGCCAACGCCAACAGTCTCTGAAGAAGAGCGCAATTTGCTGGCGCACGATGACAGCCGAGCATTGTATGAACGGAAGATTGGATTTCCGCTGGATGCCTTAGGCGCACATCGTGACGTTCGATCAGGTGATACACCGGACGGCGTACCCAAACACCTGCTTGCCTATAAACCGCTATGACGCTCCTGAAGCTTATAGGCAAACGTCACGTCTTATGTGTCTTGTTGATTGCTGTCAGCTTTGCAGGACTATTTATTTACGCCAAGGAAGCCCAGATGCCAGCCAAAGTAATGATGTATTACGGCCCGTGGAGTCCGGAAGAAAACCGTTTCGACGCCAGCCGGTGGTTCAGTTCAGGTATGTATCGCCCGCGTCTCATGGGTACTCCGCCTGAAGAGAGCCCAGTGACCATGCTGCGCAATAGGCCTGAAAGTTTGCGACATATTGAGAATGATGTTCTCTTGACAGAAGCGTTATTCGCTGTAGGGCGACAGTTTCCGAGGTTGGACACCGAAGACCTCATTCTGAATACGCCGGACCTGCACCGCCAGATACGGTATGCCTATAGTTCATTTGCCGAGCCTGACAGGCCGGTGGATTCCTATTGGCTTTTCATCACGTTTGCAAACAAGACTGTGGTCGTTACGATCGATTGGGACGTGACAGAAAAGAAACTCTTGCCCCGCTCGATGGCTTCGAATCTGATCGAAAAAAGTGATGAAGAGGCGGCATACCTTCAGGTAAAAAAAGAGCTTGATGGGACGGCTTCAGCCAAGCGTTAACTCACGTTGCCATGTCTTCAATGGTTGAAACGACAAATCCCGCCAATAAGCGGGATTTGTGTTTTACCAAGAAGCTTCTTACGAAGGGAACAGCTCGGACAGTTTCATCGACAGCATCATGTCGCCTTCAACGCGCAGCTTGCCGCCCATGAAGGCCTGCATGCCGTCGGTTTCGCCGCTGACGATGCCTTTCAGGGTCTGGCTGTCCAGCACCAGCGTGCAGTTGGCGTCCGGGTTTTCACCTTGCTGGATGTCGCAGGTGCCGTCTTTGACGATCAGCGCGTATTGCTTGTCTTCGTCGGTGATGTTGAAACCGAAGACCATGTCCAGACCGGCAGCGGCGGCTGGGTTGAACTTGGCTTGCATTGCTTTTACGGCATCAGCTACGGAGGTCATGGTTCGATCCTTTCTTGGTCATGGGAGCTGGGTGGTTACAGCCAGGGTCACAGTAAGCCGGACTCAGCGAAAAGTGATGAGTTCCGGGGCCTTCAGCAGTTGCAGGTGTGCGTGACTGTTGAAGGAAGCCAGAGCCACCTCGCGACCACGAAACTTCAATTGGTTGAGCGAGGTGTTGACGATTTGCCAGTTCAATTCAAAGGCCTGTCTGGCAGGCATTTGCGTAATCAGGTGGAGCAGGGCAGTGATGGTACCGCCGGAGGTAAACACGGCGATTTTCTGGTTCTTTTCCGCCAGGTCGAGGATGCGGTGCAGCCCGGCCTGAACCCGTTCGACGAAACCCAGCCAGCTTTCCAGTCCGGGTGTGTCGTAGGTGCCGGCGAGCCAGCGCTCGACGATCAGGGCGAAGATGCGCTGGAATTCACCGCGGTTCTGCGCGGCGTTACGCAGGATGTCGAGGGCTTCCGGCTCTTCCGGCAGCATGGCCGGGAGCAGAGCGCGGATCACCGCATCGGCATCGAATTCGTTGAAGGCGGAATCGGTTTCGAGGACTGGAACCGGCAAGCCTCTGGCGCTGAATTGCTCCAGTGCACTGGTGGCCGTGTGCTGTTGGCGACGCAGGTCACCGGCAAGGCAACGATCGAAGCTGATACCGAGGTCGGCGAGGTGCTGGCCGAGGATTTCTGCCTGACGCACACCGGTCGGCGACAGCACGTCGTAATCGTCTGCACCAAAGGAGGCCTGGCCATGTCGTATCAAGTAGATGCTGCCCACGTCCGCGTCGTCCCGGTACGTTGAAGGTCAGGCGAGGTTATGAGGATGGCGTAAGGCTGTCAATGAAAAAACATACGCTTGTTTGAAATGCCCGTTACAGGCGTGTTGCCAGAGGTTTCACGGCTGGCCGATGAGCCAGCGCATGGGTATGCTGGAGCCATTCCGCGTGTAATACACCGTCACGCATTGCTTTGAGGAGTCTCTGTGGATTTTTTCACCGAATACGCCAGCTTCCTGGCCAAGACCGTCACGCTGGTGATCGCCATTCTGGTGGTGCTTGCCAGTTTTGCTGCATTGCGCAGCAAGGGCCGACGCAAATCGGCGGGCCAGTTGCAGGTCAGCAAGCTCAACGATTTCTACAAGGGCCTGCGTGAACGCCTGGAGCAGACCCTGCTCGACAAGGATCAGCTCAAGGCATTGCGCAAGGGCGAAGCGAAAACAGAAAAAAGCGCGAAGAAACAGAAGAACAAGCCTGAGACCAAATCCCGGGTGTTCGTGCTCGACTTCGACGGCGATATCAAGGCTTCCGCCACGGAAAGCCTGCGCCACGAGATCACCGCGCTGCTGACCCTGGCCACGCCGAAAGACGAAGTGGTTCTGCGTCTGGAAAGTGGCGGCGGCATGGTGCACAGCTACGGTCTGGCGTCGTCGCAGCTGGCTCGAATCCGTGATGCGGGCGTGCCACTGACCGTGTGCATCGACAAGGTCGCGGCCAGCGGCGGTTACATGATGGCGTGCATCGGCGACAAGATCATCAGCGCTCCGTTCGCCATCCTCGGTTCGATCGGCGTGGTCGCGCAATTGCCCAACGTCAATCGCCTTTTGAAGAAGCACGATATCGATTTCGAAGTGCTCACCGCCGGTGAGTACAAGCGCACCCTGACCGTGTTTGGTGAAAACACCGAAAAGGGTCGCGAGAAGTTTCAGGAAGACCTCGACATTACCCATCGCTTGTTCAAAAACTTCGTCGCCCGTTATCGCCCGCAACTGGCGATCGATGAGGTGGCTACCGGTGAGGTGTGGCTCGGTATCGCTGCGCTGGAAAACCAACTGGTGGACGAACTGAAGACCAGCGATGAATACCTGGCACAGAAGGCCAAACAGGCCGAGGTGTATCACCTGCACTATGCCGAGCGCAAAAGCCTGCAGGAACGCATCGGCATGGCTGCCAGTGGCTCGGTGGACCGCGTGCTGTTGAGCTGGTGGAGCCGTCTTACCCAGCAACGCTTCTGGTAAACCGCAGGCATAAAAAAACGCCGGTCACATGACCGGCGTTTTTGTGTCTGCGACAAACGTCCGACGCTTAGCGGCGACGGAACAGCGGCAGTGGTTCGTCAGCGGCAGCCTGGTAAGTCACCGAGAAGTCCTTGAGGCCTTCCAGTGCTTCGTACGGGTCTTTATCCGCGCGAATGGCAAAGGCGTCGAAACCGCAGCGATGCATGTAGAACAATTGGTCCCGTAGTACATCGCCAATCGCACGCAGCTCGCCTTTGAAACCATAACGGTCACGCAGCAGACGGGCATTGGAGTAGTTACGGCCGTCGGTAAACGCCGGGAAGTTCAAGGCGATCACCTGAAACTTGGCGACGTCCTCACCGATTTCTTCGGCCTCTTCATCAGCATCCAGCCACACACCCAGGCCACCATCGCGGGCGAGGAGCATGCGGCTGTGCTCGCGCCACAACTGCAGAGGAACGATCAGATCGTCGCAGTTGCTGATTTCATCGATGTTGAAATCCTTCGGCAACAGGTGCCAGGTTTCGTCGACGACTTCGTTGTTCTTAATGATTCGCTGCATAGACGCGTTCCTTGAAGAGGTCGATGCCAATACGCTGATAGGTGTCGATGAAGCGCTCGTCTTCGGTGCGTTGTTCAACGTACACGTCGATCAGCTTCGAGATCACGTCAGGCATGGCTTCCTGTGCGAAGGACGGGCCGAGGATCTTGCCCAGGCTCGCATCACGGCTGGCGCTGCCGCCGAGGGAGACCTGATAGAACTCTTCGCCTTTCTTGTCCACGCCGAGAATGCCGATGTGGCCAACGTGGTGGTGACCGCAGGCGTTCATGCAACCGGAGATGTTCAGGTCCAGCTCGCCGATGTCGAACAGGTAGTCCAGATCATCGAAGCGGCGCTGGATCGATTCGGCAATCGGGATCGACTTGGCGTTGGCCAGCGAGCAGAAGTCACCGCCTGGGCAGCAGATGATGTCGGTCAGCAGGCCGATGTTCGGCGTAGCGAAACCGCCTTCACGCAACTCGCCCCACAGGGTGAACAACTGGCTCTGCTCGACGTCGGCAAGAATGATGTTCTGCTCGTGGGAAGTGCGCAGTTGCCCGAAACTGTAGCGCTCGGCCAGATCGGCGACGGCGTCGAGTTGCTTGTCGGTGATGTCGCCAGGGGCAACGCCGGTCGGCTTCAACGACAGCGTCACAGCCACATAGCCGGGTTTCTTGTGCGCCAGGGTGTTGCGGCTGCGCCAGCGGGCGAAACCCGGATGCTCTTGGTCCAGATCGGCCAGTTGCGCAGTCTGGTTGTCGAGGGTTTTGTAGTCCGGGTCGACGAAATGCTTGGCGACGCGATGCAGTTCGGCTTCGGTCAGCGTGGTCTGGCCACCGCGCAGGTGCTCCATTTCCGCATCGACTTTCTGCGCGAACACTTCAGGCGTGAGCGCCTTGACGAGGATCTTGATCCGCGCCTTGTATTTGTTGTCGCGACGGCCGTAGCGGTTGTACACACGCAGGATGGCGTCGAGATAGCTCAGCAGGTCTTGCCAAGGCAGGAATTCATTGATGAATGCGCCCACCACCGGCGTACGACCGAGGCCGCCACCAACCAGCACGCGGAAACCCAGCTCGCCAGCAGCGTTGTAGACAGGTTCCAGGCCGATGTCGTGGACTTCAATGGCAGCGCGGTCACTGGTCGAGCCGTTGACAGCGATCTTGAATTTGCGCGGCAGGTAGGCGAATTCCGGGTGGAACGTGGTCCACTGGCGGACGATCTCGCACCATGGACGCGGGTCGATCACTTCGTCGGCAGCGACACCGGCGAACTGGTCGGTGGTGACGTTGCGCAGGCAGTTGCCGCTGGTCTGGATCGCGTGCATCTGCACGGTCGCGAGTTCAGCGAGGATGTCCGGGATGTCTTCCACCGCAGGCCAGTTGAACTGCACGTTCTGCCGCGTACTGATGTGGGCATAGCCCTTGTCGTAGTCGCGGGCGATTTTGGCCATCATGCGCACCTGGCGCGAAGTGAGCTGGCCGTAAGGCACCGCCACGCGCAACATCGGCGCGAAACGCTGGATGTACAGGCCATTTTGCAGGCGCAGG
>Ga0308161_1001735_pt1 | contig 25209 bp, 25 predicted proteins | sample PhyFR2_FD_201034 | JGI IMG/M metagenome (GOLD analysis project Ga0308161, IMG submission 201034) | Phyllosphere microbial communities from UC Gill Tract Community Farm, Albany, California, United States - DLSLF.R2 | ecosystem: Host-associated > Plants > Phyllosphere > Unclassified | place: USA...
CAATGTAGGACGCCGGATCAGCGGCAGTGCCGGCAGCGACGGCGGCCGCCGCCTCATCCGCGACGTCCAGCGGGTTGCGGTCGAACTGGGGATAGAACGGCATCCAGCCCAGCCGGGCGGACTGGGCTATGGCGTCCGCCGTGTGCATGCCGTCCAGCTTCCCGGTGGATAGCGGGGACTTCAGTGCGTCAGCTGAATACCCGTCCTGCCGCTACTGGTCCGTGTGCATGTACCAGTAGCTGGTGCCGGTCATGGTCCGCGGCGGCCGCGACCAGTCCAGGGCGTTGGCCAGGGACACCCAGCCAGTGATTGGCCGGGTCTTTTCCTGGCCCACGTAATGCGCCCAGCCCCCGCCGTTGCGGCCCATGCAGCCGGTGAGCATCACCAGTGCCAGCACCGCCCGGTAGGTGGTGTCGCCGTGGAACCACTGGCAGATGCCTGCCCCCATGATGATCATGGAACGGCCCCTGGACTGCTCGGCGTTGCGGGCAAACTCGCGTGCCACGCGGATGCAGGCCTGGGCCGGAACGCTGGTGATCTCCTCCTGCCAGGCCGGCGTGTACGGGGTGGCGGCATCGTCGTAGCCCGCCGCCCAGTCGCCGGGCAGGCCGTCGCGGCCCACACCGTACTGTGCCAGCATCAGGTCGAACACCGTGGTCACCAGGTGCCCGCCCACCTCCATGACCGGGACACCGCGGCGCAGGACGCTGCCTTCGCCGGCTGCATCCTCGAAACAGGGAAGCAGGATTTCGGTGCTCTCCGCGGACACCTCCCGGAGGGACAACGCAGGTTCGATCCCCTCAAGGTCCAGGTTCCACTTGCCCTCGCCGCTGCCCGAATAGCGGAAGCCCATCGACCCGTTGGGGACTGCAGGGCGGGCTGCCGCCTTGTCGAACAGGACAGTGCGGAACGCCGCATCCTCGGCCGTGGACTCTGCCGGGACGTCAAGGGCGGTGAGGAATTTCGACGGCGTGAGGGCGCCGTCGTCGTTCTTCTCCAGCCTGACCAGGAAGGGAAGGTCGGTGTACCGCTTCACGTAGTCGGTGAAGAACGGAACCTGCCGGTCCACGAAGAATTCCTTGAGCATCACGTGGCCCATGGCCATGGCCAGTGCAGCGTCCGTTCCCGCCTGGGCGGGCAGCCATTCGTCCGCGAACTTGGTGTTGTCCGCATAGTCCGGGCTGACCGTGACCACCTTGGTGCCGCGGTACCGGACCTCGGTCATCCAGTGGGCGTCCGGCGTCCGAGTCACCGGAACGTTGGATCCCCACATCATGAGGTAGCGCGCGTCCCACCAGTCCCCGGATTCGGGAACGTCGGTCTGGTCGCCGAACACCTGGGGGCTGGCCACGGGAAGGTCGGCATACCAGTCGTAGAACGAGGTCATCACCCCGCCAATGAGCTGGATGAACCGCGTGCCCACCGCATGGGACACCATGGACATCGCCGGGATGGGGGAGAAACCGGCGCACCGGTCCGGGCCGTACGTCTTGATGGTGTTCACGTGCGCGGCAGCGGCGATCTCGATGGCCTCCTGCCAGGACACCCGCACCAGGCCGCCCTTGCCGCGGGCCTGCTGGTAGCGGCGCCGCCGTTCGGGGTCCGCGGCAATCTCGGCAAAGGCCAGCACGGGATCTTTGAGCCGGGCCTTGGCCTCCCGGTACATCTCCACCAGCACGCCCCGGGCATAGGGGAACCGGACCCTGGTGGGGGAGTAGGTGTACCAGGAAAAGGCCGCCCCGCGCGGGCAGCCCCTGGGTTCGTATTCCGGGCTGTCGGCACCCACGGAGGGGTAGTCCGTCTGCTGGGATTCCCAGGTGATGATCCCGTCCTTGACGTACACCTTCCAGGAACACGACCCGGTGCAGTTCACCCCATGGGTGGAGCGGACCACCTTGTCGTGGCTCCAACGGTCCCGGTAAAAGATGTCACCTTTGCGGCCACCCTCGCGGAACACCGCCCTGCCGTCCTCTGTCTGTTCCCACCTGGTAAAGAAACGTCCCAGTTTCAACAGTGCTTCTGATGCGGGTCCATCCAACCCCGCCTGGGGTCCGGCAGCCATTCCCCCAAGCTAGGCGTGTACGGGAAAGCCGGTATAGGGCATAAAGGCCCTGTTCAGGCGCGTGGGGCTGCCCGAATGGCTGCCCGGGCAGGCACAATGGGGGCATGACACGCATCGCCATCATCGGCGGCCACGGCAAAGTGGCCCTCCTCCTGTCCGCACTCCTCGCCGGCGAGGGCCACTCGGTGACCTCGTTCATCCGCAACCCGGACCACGCGGACGACGTCGCAGCCACCGGCGCCACGCCGTCGGTCCTGGACGTGGAAAATTCCTCAACGGAGGCCATAGCCCAGGCGCTCGCCGGCCACGACGCCGTGGTGTGGTCCGCCGGCGCGGGCGGCGGGAACCCCGGGCGCACATATGCGGTTGACCGTGACGCCGCCATCCGCTCCATGGACGCTGCGGTCCAGGCCGGTGTCAACCGGTACATCATGGTGTCCTACTTCGGCGCCGGCAAGGACCACGGGGTGCCGGAAGACAGCAGCTTCTTTGCCTACGCCGAAGCCAAGGCTGCCGCGGACGAGTACCTGCGCGGCACCGGGCTGGCGTGGACCATCCTGGGCCCCGGCGCCCTCACGGACAATCCGGGAACGGGACGGATCGACGTGGACCCCTCTCCGGACGGGGAGCGGGAAACGTCCCGCGCCAACACGGCAATCGTTGCAGCAGCGGTGCTGGACCTGCCCCAGACCGCGGGCCGGACCATCGAATTCCGCGACGGCACCCTGCCGGTGGCTGCTGCCCTGGGGAACTAGGGGCCAGCCGGGGTCCGGCGCCTAACTGCCGGAAGGTGCAGCCAGTTCCAGGTCCAGGGAATTCCTTTCCACGTAATCCAGGGCGCAGCGTACGGCTCCGACCGTCACTATGGAGTCACCCAGCGGGGACACTGCCACGCGTGCAGGCGTGGCAGTGAACTTCTTCAGGCGCTCGCTGATGTTCGCCAGGAGCACGTCCGCGGAACCGGCCACGCCGCCTCCTATGACCACCAGTTCGGGGTTTAGCATGGTGGCCACGGTACCCACCACCCGGGCCATCCTCTCCGCCAACCGGTCCAGGATGTCCAGCGCCACGGCATCCCCCTGGGCTGCTGCGGCGAAGACCTGTTCGGCCTCCACCCGCCCTGGCCGGCAGTCACGGAGGGCCGTGGGGGCGGATCCTGCCAGGGCTTCGGCCGCCCACGTCCGGGCAAGGTAGGCGATGCCGTAGGTGTCACCCACGCCCTCCACCAGGTTCAGGTACGCAAGCTCGCCGGCGCTCCCGCGCGTTCCATGGACCAGCCGGCCGCCTTCCACGATGCCGGAACCCAGGCGCTCACTGGCCAGGATCACCACCACGTCGTCGACGCCGGCTGCGGCCCCCTGCCACCGGTCACCGAGGGCAGCAAGGTTGGCGTCGTTTTCCAGCAGCACCGTCCACCCGTGGGCCGCCTTGAGGGCCGGCCGCAGGCCAAGGTCAAACAGTCCCCAGAACTTCTGCGTGGCCACCACCTCCCCGTGCCGGTCCACGGGCGCGGCCACCCCGGCGCAAACGGCCAGCACCTGGCCCGGCTTGGCGTCAGCGGAGCCAAGGGCCGCCATGGCCACCGCGTCGATGAACGCCGTGCGTTGGGCCGAGCCGACCTCTCCCGCCTGGAAGGGGCGGCTGGAGCGGCCCAGGGTCATGCCCCGGAGATCGGACACCACTACAGTGACCTTCGAGTACCCAATGTCCACGCCAAGGACTACGCCTGCCCGCTCGTTGAGCTCAAACCGCCGGGCAGGGCGCCCCTTCCGGTAGTCGCCGAACTCGCGCTGGTTCTCCAGTTCCAGGAGCCACCCCCGGCGGACCAGGTCCTCGCAGACGGCGATGGTGGTGGCGCGCGTCAGGCCCGTTGCAGCCATGACGTCCGTGACCGTCACAGCCGCCGAAGCGCGCATGAACTCCAGGACTGCACCGGCGCTGACCCTGCGCAGCAGTTGAGGAGTTGCCGGAACCGGCTCGGGCATGCTGTTGACCTTCCTGTCCGGATCACCAGATAATACTAAGGGAAGTAAATTTAGACTCAATATAAATATAACCGCACTGAAGAAAAGGGTCAGTCCTTGTCCACCACCGCCACACTGGCAACCCTGTCCGATTCCGACCGCCTGGCCGACCCCAACTGGTGGCGCCAGGCCTCCGTCTACCAGATCTATCCGCGCAGCTTCGCGGACTCCAACGGCGACGGCATCGGCGACCTCAAGGGCATCACCGCCAAGGTCCCCTACCTGAAGACGCTGGGCATTGACGCTGTGTGGCTCAGCCCGTTCTACCCTTCCGCGCTTGCCGACGGCGGCTACGACGTGGACGACTACCGCGACGTGGACCCCAAGCTGGGCACGCTGGCGGACTTCGACGAGATGGCCAAGGCCCTGCACGACGCCGGCATCAAGCTCATTGCCGACATCGTCCCCAACCACTCCTCCAACCGGCACAAGTGGTTCCAGGAGGCCCTGGCTTCCCCCAAGGGCTCGCCCGAGCGCGACCGCTACATCTTCCGCGACGGCAAAGGCGCCAACGGCGAGTTCCCGCCGTCGGACTGGGACTCCGTATTCGGCGGCCCGGCGTGGGAGCGCATCACCGAGCCGGACGGCACCCCCGGCCAGTGGTACATGCACATCTTCGCCAAGGAGCAGCCGGACCTCAACTGGTCCAACCGCGAAATCCGCGACGATTTCCTGAAGACCCTGCGCTTCTGGTCGGACCGCGGCGTGGACGGCTTCCGCGTTGACGTGGCCCACGCCCTCACCAAGGACCTCACCGAGCCGCTGCTGTCCAAGCTGGAACTGAGCGCCGCCAACACCGGCGTGGACGGATTCGACGACGGATCGCACCCGTTCTGGGACCGCGACGAAGTCCACGAGATCTACGCCGAGTGGCGCGAAGTGTTCAATGAATACAACCCGCCGCGCACCGCCGTCGCCGAGGCCTGGGTGCACGCCACCCGCCGCGCCCGCTACGCCAGCCCGCAGGGCCTGGGCCAGGCGTTCAACTTCGACCTGCTGCAGGCTGACTTTGACGCCGCCGAGTACAAGGAGATCATCACCCGCAACCTCGCCGAGGCAGCTGCCACCGGGGCCTCATCCACCTGGGTGTTCTCCAACCATGACGTGGTCCGGCACGCCACCCGCTACGGCCTGCCGCAGATTGCCAAGGCAAAGGCCGGCGCCAAGGGGCAGGACGGCAAGGACTGGCTCCTCGCCGGCGGCCCCAAGGACCAGCTGGACGTTGAGCTCGGCGAACGCCGCGCCCGCGCCGCAACGCTGCTGATGCTCGCCGTGCCCGGGTCCGCCTACCTGTACCAGGGCGAGGAACTGGGCCTGCAGGAAGTGGCCGAGATTCCCGAATCGGAGCGACAGGACCCGTCCTTCTTCCGCAACAAGGGCGTGGAGATCGGCCGTGACGGCTGCCGCGTGCCGCTGCCGTGGAAGGTTGAAGGCACTTCCTTCGGCTTCGGCGACGGCGGGTCCCACCTGCCGCAGCCGGACTGGTTCAGCAAGTACGCGGTCGAGGCCCAGGACGGAACGGAAGGTTCCACCCTGGAGCTGTACCGCAAGGCACTGAAGCTGCGCCGCGAACTGCTCACGGGTGAAGAGCTGGAGTGGGTCGGTACCACCAACCCGGATGTCCTGCACTTCAAGCGCCCCAACGGCTGGCAGTCAGTGACCAACTTCGGGAACACCGCCGTCGAGCTCCCTGCCGGGGAAGTCCTTGTCAGCAGCGAGCCGCTGGAAGACGGCAAGCTGCCGGCCAACACCACCGCGTGGCTGCGCTGATGGCCAAGGCACAGCCGGGCGGGGCGTCCTGATGCAGGAAGTCATTTACGGCTGCATGGGCCTGGGCGGCAGCTGGTCCGATGAGCCGCATAATGCTGCCCATGTGGACCAGGCCGCTGCTGCCGTGCAGGCCGCGCTGGATGCCGGCATCACCTTGTTCGACCACGCGGACATCTACCGCAGCGGCAAGGCCGAAGCGGTGTTCGGCGAGGTGCTGGCTGCCACTCCAGGCCTGCGGGAGCGGATCCGGCTGCAGACCAAATGCGGCATCCGGCTGAACGAGCGCGGCCTGAAGACCCACTACGACCTCAGCCGGGAGGCCATCCTGGAGCGGGTCGACGGCAGCCTCAAACGGCTGCAAACGGACTACGTGGACATCCTCCTGCTGCACCGCCCGGATCCCCTGGCGGACCCGGCGGAGGTGGCTTCCGCCGTCGGACAGCTCATGGCTGAAGGCAAGGTGCGGCACTTGGGCGTCTCCAACATGTCCGCCGCCCAGATTGAAGCGCTGCAGGACCGCCTGGAGACGCCGGTGGTGGCCAACCAGCTGGAGATGAGCCTGCTCAAGCGGGCGTGGCTGGAAAGCCAGGTCCTGGTCAACCACGCGGAACACCTGGACTACAGCTTCCCCCATGGCACGCTGGAGTACTGCACCCGCAACAGCATCACCCTGCAGGCCTACGGATCGTTGGCCAAGGGCATCTACACCGGTGCCGAGCCGGAGAGTCCCACGTCCGCGGAAGCAGCCACCGCGGACCTGGTGTCGGAGCTTGCGCGGGAGTACGGCACCTCCGGAGAGGCCATCCTGTTGGGGTGGCTGATGAAGCATCCGGCAGGGATCGCGCCGGTTATCGGCACAGCCAATCCGGACCGGATCCGTGCGTGCGGCGACGCTGAACGGGTAGCCCGGGCCATGACCCGCGCCCACTGGTACGAACTCTGGGTCACGGCGCGGGGAAGCAACATCCCGTAAGCGCCAACTGGCTGGCAGCAGTTGTCGTTGTGAAGCTCCACAACGACAACTGCTGCCAGCTGCTTTCCCCGCCAGGCCGGTCACAACCCGTTTAGTTCGTATTGATCCTCACAAGCGGGCCGTTTTCTTCGCCGTGCCGCTGGCGGGGCGGATACTGTAGAAGGCATGACGTCTACCATCGCCGCCGAAACCGTTAGGCCGGAACGGAATATCCCCGCCGAGATCGCCCGCTCCTGGCTGCTGGTCAATGCCATGAAGCCCGAGCTCTTTGACCAGTCGGCTGTGTCCCGCGCCGACTCGATCATCCTGGATATCGAAGACGCCGTGGACCCTTCGCAGAAGGACCAGGCCCGCAACAACGTCATCGACTGGCTGACCGCCGGCGGCAAGGCCTGGGTCCGGATCAACGACGCCACCAGCCCCTTCTGGGCCGACGACCTCGCCGGCCTGCGCGGCACGCCCGGCCTGCTGGGCGTCATGCTGGCCAAGACCGAATCGGCAGACCAGGTCACCGAGAGCTACCACCGCATGGACGGCAAGACGCCCGTCATTCCGCTGGTGGAATCCGCCCTCGGCATCGAAGAAGCCAACCACATCGCCAAGGCCCAGGGCGCGTTCCGCCTGGCGTTCGGTTCCGGTGATTTCCGCCGCGACACCGGCATGGCAGCCACCCCGGAGGCCATGGCTTACCCCCGCGCCAAGCTCGTGGTCGCCAGCCGCGTCGGCAACCTGCCCGGCCCCATCGACGGCCCCACTGTTGGCACCAACCACCCCATCCTGCGCGAGCAGACCGGCATCACGGTGATGATGGGCATGACCGGCAAGCTCTGCCTGGCCATCGACCAGACCCCGGTCATCAACGAGGTCATCAGCCCCACGCCGTCGGACGTCGCCTGGGCCACCGACTTCATGAACGATTTCGAAGCCAACGGCCGCGTCATCCGTGACGGCTCGGACCTGCCCCGCCTGGGCCGCGCCGAGAAGATCATGAAGCTCGCGGTAGCCTTTGGGGTGCAGCCCGCGCTGTAGCGCCAAAAACCGCCACTTCAGGAGACCCCGTGACCGATACCCGCTATCTGGTCCACGGGGTCTTTTGGCATGCAGCGGACCCTGCCCCAGAAACGGACGACGCCGGCAGCCCGGTCCTGCGGCTCCAGTCGCCTGAGGGGGAATTCCGCCAAGTGGGCCTCAGCCCGGGTCAGCGCCTTGGCTTCGAAGTGGTGGAGCCCGGCAGGTTTTGCCTGGGCCATGTCACGGTCCAGTCCGCCGGCTCGCGCACCCACGTGCTCTGCAGCTCCGCGGCCCCTGCTGTACGGGGAAAGCAGTGTGAGCGGTGCTTTGTGCTGGACGAGTCCCGCCTGATGCACGATTTCCACCGCGGCGGCAGGGTCACTCCTGGCTTGCGTGAGTACCTGATGCAGGAGCACTGGCTCTACGTGGCCACCTTCGCCGGCGGGGCCACCAAGGTGGGCACGGCGTCCGGCCCCCGCAAGTGGACCCGGCTCGCGGAACAGGGAGCGGCCGTAGCGAGGTATGTTGCCAGGGCCCGGGATGGCCGGGTGGTGCGGATCCTCGAGGACCTGGTGACGGCCGACGTAGGCCTGACCCAGCAGGTGCGCTCGGCCGCCAAAGCGGAAGCGCTCCTCCAACCGCTCACGGCCAGGGCGATGGATGCCGTCAACGCCCGTGCCGCCGCCGACGTTCTCTCCCTGCTGGCCCGCACCGCCGTCGACGGTTTCGAGTCTGTGGAGGAAAGGTGGAACAGGCCGGCGCCTGCTGACGGCCTGTACGGCGGCAGGCCCCGCCACGCCTATCCGCATGCCCTGGATGGCGGCCGGCATGGGTTTGGCATCGCTGCGGTGAGCGGGGCAAACGCACTGGCACGGCTGGACGGCACGGACGCCGAGTTCGTGGTGAACCTGTCCCAACTGGCTGCCCGGACCGTCGTGCTGGGCGGCTTCTCCTCCGAGGTGCCCGCCGTGCAGGAAGCGCTCTTCTGACCCTGCCCCGGGCCGTCCGGCCGGGGCCGGTAGACTTGGACGGTGCTGAACGAATTCTGGGCCACCGCGCCAACCCGTTACAAAGTCCTTGTCTTCAGCGCCATGGGACTGATTGCCGTCGGCATCGTCCTCAACCTCATAGGCAACACCGGTGGCAACCAGGGCCTGGCCATGGCTTCCCTGCCGCTGATCGGGCTGGGCCTGGTCCTGCACGTCGTGGGCATCGTGGTCCGCGGCCAGGCCATCCGCAGGCACCTCCGCCGGTAGCCACCGCAGTAAAGGCTGCGGCGGGGCTTTTTCTGCCCGCCAACATGCGGGCGATAGGCTGGAATCCATGACTATCAATCCGGATCTGCAGGGCCGAAGCTACCCTGCCGCAGAGGTGTACGACGTTGGCCGCGAAAAAATCCGCGAGTTTGCCCGCGCCGTGAAGGCCACCCACCCTGCACACTTTGACGTGGAGGCAGCCAAGGCCCTGGGCCACACCGACCTGGTGGCGCCGCCCACCTTTGCCATCATCATCGCCCAGCGGGCCGACGCCCAGCTCATCGAGGATCCGGACGCCGGGATCGACTTCTCCCGCGTGGTCCACGCAGACCAGCGCTTCACCCACCACCGGCCCATCGTCGCCGGCGACCGGCTGGTTGCCGAGCTCCATGTGGACGGCGTCCGGGCCATGGGCGGCGGCGCCATGATCACCACCCGCTCGGAGATCCTCGCCCTCGGCTCCGGGGACTCACGCGAGCCCGTCACCACCACCACGTCATCCATCCTGGTCCGGGGAGAGGGACAGTAGCCATGAGCCTTAGCATTCACGAACTCAGCCCCGGCCAGGAGATCGGCAGCCGCACCATTGAGGTCACCCGTACCGATTTGGTCAAATACGCCGGCGCTTCCGGGGACTTCAACCCCATCCACTGGAACGAGGCCTTCGCCACCAGCGTGGAACTGCCGGGCGTGATCGCGCACGGCATGTTCACCATGGGCTCAGCCGTGCAGCTCGTGACCGACTGGGCCGGTGACCCGGGCGCCATCGTGGACTTCCAGACCCGCTTCACCAAGCCGGTCCTGGTGGCCGACACCACCGGGACCGACGCACCCGGCGCCACCATCGAAGTCAGCGGAATCATCGGAAAGCTCGACGCCGAAGCCAACACGGCGCGCATCGACCTCACTGTCGTGTCCGGAGGCCAAAAGGTCCTGATGAAGGCCCAGGCCCTCATCAAGCTGTCCTAAGCTGCACCTTTTGACCACTCCTGCAGGAACCACCGCAACCGCCGCCCAGGTCACCGCCTGGCGCAACGCCGTCGTGGTGGCCTACGGCGCCAGCGGCCTTGCCTTTGCCTCCTGGGTATCCCGGCTGCCGGCCATCCGGGACTCGCTGGGCCTTACCCCGGGCACCGTCGGCGCCATCCTGCTCTGCATGACGCTGGGGTCCTTTGCCTCCGTCTCCGTCTCCGGACTGATCGTGCTGCGGCTCGGATCCAAGCAGACCATCCGCGCCGGCAGCATCATGGTGGGGGTCGGCCTGCTGACCGCGGGTTTTGGCACAACCGTGCTGTCAAACCCGGTGGCAACAGCGGCCGGCCTGGCCATCATCGGCCTTGGCACAGGTAGCTGGAACACGGCCTCCAATGTGGAGGGCGCCGCAGTTGAACGCGCGGTGGGCAGGCACATCATGCCGCGGCTGCATGGCGCCTTCAGCCTGGGAACCGTGGCCGGCGCGGGGCTGGGTGCGCTGGCCGCGGCCGTGTCCCTGCCTGTGTTCTGGCACCTCGGAGCTGCAGGGGCGGTGGTGGCGGTGTCGGTGGCGACGGCGGCATCCTGGTTCCGTGCCGACGTGACCCCGGTGGCAGGGGAGCGCAGCTACTCCCCGGACAACTTTGAGGACCCCACCACCGGGCCCATCCCCGTGATTGCTGCCGGGACAACAACAGAGGCGCCACTGGACAACAAGCGGAAGATCGCCCAGGCCTGGCGGGACCGCAGGACCCTGCTGCTGGGGGTCCTGGTGCTGGGCCTTGCCTTGGCTGAAGGTGCGGCGGGGGACTGGGTGGCCTTGGCGCTGGCGGACGGCCACGGGCAAAGTGATGCCGCGGGTGCCGCTGGTTACGGCCTCTTTGTCACCTTCATGACCATCGGGCGCTTTGCCGGGACGGTGCTGCTGGACAGGTTCGGCAGGGTCCCGGTGATGCGCTGGTGCGCTGCCATGGCCGTTCTGGGACTGGGCGTCTTCGTCTTTGCACCGGTGCCATGGCTTGCGTACGTGGGGCTCGCGTTATGGGGCCTGGGAGCATCCCTCGGCTTCCCGGTGGGCATGTCCGCTGCAGCCGACGATCCTGCCAAGGCCGCGGCCAGGGTCTCGGTGGTGTCCACCATCGGCTACGGGGCGTTCCTGTGCGGGCCTCCGCTGCTGGGCCTGCTGGCCGAGCACGTGGGTATCCTGCATTCGCTGCTGGCCGTCATGGTGATGCTGGCAGTGAGCTTCGTGCTGTCCCCGGTGGCCCGGAAGCTGGCCTAGTTACTGCGCTGTAGTGCGCCTCCACAGTACCTTTTCAAGTAACGTGGACAGGTGACTTCCACGCTGCTTTCCTCCCTGACCACCTCCGCCGTCGGCGGCCCTGCCGGCAAGTTCGTCGAGGCCCGGACCGAGGCTGAGATCATCGACGCCGTGCGCTCCGCGGATGCCGCCGGGGAACAGGTCCTGATCATCAGTGGAGGATCCAACCTCCTGGTGTCCGACGACGGGTTCCCCGGGACCGTCATCAGGATCGCGTCTGAAGGGTTCACGGTCAACGCCGAAGACTCGTGCGGGGGAGTGGCTGTGGTGGTGCAAGCCGGCCACAACTGGGACAAGCTGGTGGAGCACGCGGTACGCCACGCCTGGTCCGGTATCGAGGCATTGTCCGGCATTCCCGGTTCAACGGGCGCGACGCCGGTCCAGAACGTGGGTGCCTACGGCTCGGAAGTCTCGCAGACCATCGCCGCGGTCCGCACGTGGGACCGTGAGCGGAACGCCGTGCAGACCTTCACCAACTCGGAGCTGAAGTTCGGCTACCGGGACTCCATCCTCAAGCAGACCACCGTCAACGGCTCGCCGCGGTACGTGGTGCTCACCGCGGAATTCCAGTTGCCGCTGGGCCGGATGAGCGCCCCCATCCGCTACGCCGAGCTGGCACGGGCCCTCAACGTGGAAGTGGGCAAACGTGCCTACGCCAACGACGTGCGGCGCGAAGTGCTCCGGCTGCGCGCGTCCAAGGGAATGGTGTGGGATTCTTCCGACCGGGATACCTATTCCACGGGATCGTTCTTCACCAACCCCATCGTGACGGCTGAGGTGGCGGACAAGCTGCCCGAAACCGCGCCCCGCTATCCCGCTGGCCAGGACGGCCTGGTGAAGCTTTCGGCAGCGTGGCTCATCGACCAGGCAGGCTTCGGCAAGGGATTCGGGCTGGACCAGGACGGAGTCGCCGGCGGCCGGGCGTCGCTGTCCACCAAGCACACGCTGGCCATTACCAACCGCGGCTCAGCCAGCGCCGCCGACATGGTTGCTGTCGCGCGGGAGGTGCGTGCCGGCGTCGAACGCCAGTTCGGCATTTCGCTGCACCCGGAGCCGCTGCTCATCGGCCTCGGACTCTAGCCGCTCCCGGCTGTAACCCGGCCTAGTATGGGCGCATGGCTGCACAAGCTGTTCTGCGCGACCGAAGGGTAATGGGGCGGCTGAGGCTCGCCTCCCAGCGGCTCGCCAGGACGGCCGGCACCTCCGTGCCGGAGCTGGTGCGGTGGATGACCGCCATGCAGGCACAGGACCTGCCCGCCGCACTGTGGGCAGTGGGTGCCCGCGTACCGGGTACGGGAATTACCGATGTGCGGGCCGCCATCAATGCCGGGACGGTGGTGCGGTCCTGGCCCATGCGCGGAACACTGCATTTGGTGGCTCCCGGGGACTTGCGCTGGATGCTGGACCTCACCGCGGAGCGGCTTACCAAGAGCATCGCGGGGCGCCACCGGCAGCTTGAGATCACCTGGGCGGACATCGAGAAGGCCCGCGACCTTGCCCTGGACCGCATTCTCGCGGACGGCCCCATTAGCCGCGCCGCACTGTTCAAGGTGTTCGACGCCGGTGGCCAGCCGACGCAGGGCCAGCGGGGCATCCATCTCCTTGGTGCGCTGTGCCGGCACGGGTGGCTGGTGCTGGGGCCACTGGCCGGCAACCAGCAGTTGATCGCGGCCCTCGACAACTGGATTCCGGCGTCCCGGGCCATGGAGCGTGAGGAGGCAGTTGCGGAGTTCCTGCTGCGCTATTTCCGGAGCCACGGGCCCGCCACGCTCCACGACTTTGCCTGGTGGACGAGGCTGCCCCTGACCGAAGTGCGTGCGGCGTTGGAGAACGTCCGCCACGAGCTTGTGGAGCTGGAGTTGGAGGGCACCAGCTATTGGCTGTCCCCGCAGGTGGCGGCCCTTCTGGACTTCGGCCTGCCAGGTGCACGGTCCGTCCACCTGCTGCCCGGTTTCGACGAATTCATCCTCGGCTATACGGACCGGACGGTCGTCCTGGACCCCGCGCATTCCGACCTGATCGTGCCCGGCGGGAACGGCGTCTTCAAGAAGACGGTGGTTGCCGCCGGGAAGGTAATTGGCACCTGGGCGCTGCATGGCACGGGGCCGGGCGCCGGCGTCGTACCCGAACTCTTTGGCGATGTGAGGCCCTTGAACGCAGAGGCCCAGGCAGCTCTTGCCAAGGCGGGCCAGCGCTACACGACGTTCCTGGCCAATTGACCTCAACCGGCCCTGCCCCGCACGACCGGCCCTGCCCCGCACGACCGGTGCCGGGCAACAACGCTTATGCGGGAACGGGCCGCTCCTGCCGTTGGCCGTCCACATAGCGGTGCCCGGCAGTTTCGCCGCGCATGGCCGGAAGCGACCCTTGAGCGATGAGATCCGTTGCCGCGCGTGCCTTGGTTTACGACCGCTGGCCTGAAGGAGCTGTTGCGTCCACCCGTCAGTTGGCGGCGGCCGGGTTGGAAGACCGAGTGGTGACGGCGGCTGTCAGGAGCGGTGACCTGCTCCGGTTGCGGCGGGGAGCCTATGTCCGCAGTGCGCAGTGGAATGCCCTCAAGCCGTGGGACAGGGACCAGTTGCGCGTCATGGCGCACTTCGAGTCGACCGGCGGCGGTGCCCGCTACAGCCACGTGAGTGCGGCTGTCCTGCACGGCTGCCCCGTCTGGGGGAGTGGGTCGCTGGTCCACGTGACAACGCAGTATTCCAACTCGAGATCCAGCGCGGGCAACGACGTCCGGGCCCACCGGTTCCCGCTCACCGGAAGCGAGCTGGCTTCCTTGTGGACACCTGACGGCCGGGAGATCCTGACCACCTCGATGGAAAGAACAGTCCTGGACTGCGCCCGGATCCTGCCCCTCGACAAGGCAGCCATTATCGGTGACCGCGCGCTCCGCAAAGGCGCGTCCGTGGCCAGCATGCGGCGGTTGCTGGACGAAAGCCCTACGGTTCGCGGTGGCAGGCGTGCCGCGGACCTGCTCAATGTCCTGGATGCACGGTCTGAGTCCGCAGGTGAGACCCGGACCAGGTTGCTGCTCCGCTCCTTCGGCTTGGGCGCCTTCCAGCCGCAGGTTGAAATCATGACGTCCCGGGGCCTTTTCAGGGCAGACTTCGCCGATCCTGAGTCCCGCGTGATCGTAGAATTCGACGGCGATGCCAAGTACACGGACTACAAGCCCACGCGGGACGTGTTGCTCGCCGAGCGCCGGCGTGAGAACGCGCTGCAGGAGCTGGGCTGGGCGGTATTCCGGATCAACTGGCAGCAGCTCGATCGGCCGGGCGAGCTCCGCTACAGGCTGGTCGCATTTCTGGACACACAAAAGCGGCCCCGACCCGCATGACCGGTGCAGGGCAGCAGCGGTTATGCGGGCGGGGCCGCCTGTCAGGCAGCTGCGGGGGCTACAGGTTGCCGGTGGCGATGTTGAGCATGCGGCGCAGCGGCTCGGCGGCGCCCCAGAGGAGCTGGTCGCCCACGGTGAAGGCGCTGATGTACTGCGGGCCCATTTCCATCTTGCGGATGCGGCCCACCGGGATGTCCAGGGTGCCGGAGGCGGCCACCGGAGTCAGCTCCGCCATCGAGGCTTCCTTGGTGTTGGGAACAACCTTGGCCCACTGGTTGTCCCCGTCCAGGAGCTTCTCGATCTCGGCGACGGAGAGGTCCTCGCGCAGCTTGAGCGTCAGGGCCTGGGAATGGGAACGCATGGCGCCGATTCGGACGCACAGGCCGTCCATGACCACATGGTTTTCCTCGGAGGTGCCCAGGATCTTGTTGGTTTCAACCCCGGCCTTCCACTCTTCCTTGGACTGCCCGTTGCCCAGGTCCGCGTCGATCCAGGGGATGAGGGAGCCGGCCAGGGGCACGCCGAACTGGGTGGCGTCGATGTCGGTGCGCTGGTGGGCCAGGACCTTGCGGTCGATGTCCAGGATGGCCGACGCGGGGTCGTCCAGTTCCGTGCTGACCTCGGCGTTGAGCGTGCCGAACTGGCTGAGCAGCTCGCGCATGTGCCGGGCACCGCCGCCGGAGGCTGCCTGGTAGGTCATGGAGGTTCCCCACTCGACCAGGCCGTTCTTGAACAGGCCGCCGAGGCCCATGAGCATGCAGGAGACGGTGCAGTTGCCGCCGATGAAGTCCTTGGTGCCGTTGACCAGGCCCTTGTCGATGACATCGCGGTTGATGGGGTCCAGCACGATGATGGAATCATCGTTCATGCGCAGGGTGGACGCGGCGTCGATCCAGAGGCCGTCCCAGCCGCGGCTGCGCAGCTCGCCGTGGACCTGCTTGGTGTAGTCGCCGCCCTGCGCCGTGACGATAATGGGCAGCTTGGCCAGGGTGTCGAGGTCGAACGCGTTCTCGAGCTTGCCGGCGCCGTCAGCGAACGACGGCGCGGCACCTCCCGCGTTGGAGGTGGAGAAGAACACCGGGTTGATGTTGGCGAAGTCGCCCTCGTCCTGCATGCGCTGCATCAGGACGGAACCGACCATGCCGCGCCATCCGACCAGGCCGACGGAAGGGGTAGCTGCTGTAGTCATTGGTCCAGTTTAGACTTCGCGTCCGGTAGGGCGCAGTCGGTTACGTCACGCCGGGCGCCGGGGTCCCGTTACAAAGTACGACGGCGTCAGGCAAGTTTTCGCTAACAGCTGCCGCTACCAGTCCGGCCTGCTTGAGCGGCGGGTAGGAGGCTCAAGGGTTTTCCCGGCCGCCTTCCGGAGGCGTGCAGCCTTGCGCTCCTTGAAGTAGTAAGCCCATGACGTCGGCACAATCCAAAGCCCGAAGGCGATGGCGAACACGATTTGGCCCCAATTGGGTTCCTCTGTGCCGTCCAAAAACAGTTTAACGAGGAGCGCAGCCACTACTGCGATGATCACTGTGATCAGGATGCTGAGGAAAAGCAAGCCGCCGGCAGAGTTGACGGGCTTGACGGCACTGCCGGTTGAGCCCTTGTAAACGCCGTACTCTTCGGTGGTCAGTCCCTGCTTAGCGGCCTCCAGCTCCACCTGCTGCCGGTAGTAACCCTTCCGGCGGCCCGGTTCTGTTGGTCCAGGAACGGCGTCGTCCATTAATTTCCACTTCCGTTCTTAGTCGTTTGGGTGAGCAGCCGGGCGGTCCCTGGTTGGGCGCCAGGGAGCCCGGACTGCTAAGTGGCTGGCGCGTCCCCAGGAAACGGACGAGTGCTATCAGGGAAGTTTTCGCGGGTGATGAGAATGTAGCTTCTGTACGGCAGGATCGATCTCCCTAGGTGACTCGCGCTTCATCGGGAAGCCGTGAGCGGTCGGAGCCTGTGCGGAGAATCACTGATTGACATGTCCTGCTCCAGGTTCCGGTGCATTGCGTTCCTTGCGCAGCTTCTTGGCTCGGTACTCGTCCCTTGCCAAGCCAAAGGTGAACCAAGCCCCGAAGCCACCCAAGCCGATTGCGAACAGCGCGCCCCATTCGGGGGTCGTGCCCTGCCTGAACGAGGCGAGGAACAGCACCATCGAGCCAACGAAAATGAGCCCCAGAAAGGCGGACACAATTCCCATACCCCACCAACTTCGGACCTGGGCCTGGCCCCGGCCCGGAGAAAAACCGATCTCGTCCCCGGGATAGCTGTGCAGTTCACCCGTACTTGTCCTGCGCAGAACGCGCTTCTCACCCCGTGCGAGCGCTGCCTTGTGCTCGGCATATACTTCGTCGTTGCGGCGTTCACGGTCTCGGTCGAAGGTCACAGTCAGTCCTTACGAATGGCGCGGATCTGATCAAGAAGGAAAGCCTCATTGACGTCCTTGGTTTCGGCAATGTTCTCTTGCCTGGGGTCGGCCGTGCCGGTTGTCCATGTTCCGTGGCCACCCTTCTTCACGTAAAGGGTCTGTCCGGTGGGATCCTCCCGGCGGCGAATAGTGGCGCCGCCCTCTGGGTTGCTTTCCAGGTGTTGCTTGATGACCATGAGGTTGGCCTCGGCTCCGGTAACGTCCGGTCGCTGAGCCATTGCCCACCACGTGAAGTAGGCGCGGGGCTGGAACAGCAGATGGATGTCATCATTTTCCATGAAGACCACGCTGTCGCCCCCTTCGGCCGTCAGTAGCGAAATCTCAATGCGACGGATGGCGGACGAGAGCAGGGCAGCGACGGCGGCAGTGGGGCCTGATACGGACAGGAGCCCGTCATTTTCGGCTTTGGCCAGGCCTCGTGCCACCAGTGACGACGCGCCCGCGCTCACCATGTCCGTATTGTTCAGATAGCCGTCCACCCTCAGTGCTTCAGCGCTGTGGACCGAGGCGTCCCCGCGCTGGAGGCTTGCAAGGGTAACCATCTCGGCAAAGCCATATCCGATCGCATCGGGGATGGTGGCGGCTTCCGTCGTTATCTCAGTCATCGTCGATACCTCTCGTTGTGGGCTCAAAATCCAAAGAAGTCACCGACTTTTTCGGCGGCGTCCCCAGCGCCTTCCCAGACTTCCTTGGCACCGTCAGCGATGGACCCGCCGATGGCATTGACGGTTTCCTTGACTATCGGCACGTTGTCATAAATAGCCAACGCTCCGGATGCAACCATTGCGACGGTCCCAACGGGTGGTGGGATGAAGCCGGCCGCGCCGAGACCCGCCTTGACCAACGAATACCAGGCTTCGCCGTTGTCGTCGGGGTTTCCGTTGGCGAAGTTGTTAACAGCGTCGAGGGCATCAAGGCCAGCCCCTATTCCGCCCAAGGCCTTACCGCCGAACTCGAAGAATTTGGCCGCCTTGCCGCCCTCGGCGAGGTTCAGGGCCGTGTCCCACCTGCCGTCGAACAACTCGGAAGAGGTGTTGAAATACTGGCTCAGCATGTTTGAGTCCTGGAATGCCTTCGCCACATTTCGGAAGTCCTTGGAAAACAAGAACTCGGCCACGCTGTCTGCCTTGCTGATGAAATGGGGGAGATCGAACAACCCTGCACGCAGGTTCGGCAGGGCTTTGGTCAGACCATAAATGTCCCAGCCGTCGCGGAACGGCGAATCCGGATTAGTGAGCCAGTCCGGTCCCCAGGGACCGCTGCCGTCCTGCCCCGTTAGCGGCTGGCGGGGGCCGTTGTTGCCGGCGGGTGAACCGGCGCCGGGTCCGCCACCGGAGCCCGAGCCGCTGGTACTCGCCTTCTCCTGCTCATCGGCGTTTTTGAGCAGTACTTTCGATTCCTGCTGCAGCCGCGAGACAGTCTGTTGCAGGAGCGTGCGGTGGCTGGTGTTCCAGTCAGAGCGGAACCGCTGGGCGTCTGCGCCCTTCCAAGCCGGGTTGTTGTTGATCTGGCTGCTCAGCTGCGTCGACTGCTGCTGCAGCAGGTCCGCCGTCTTGCTGAACTGCTGCGCGAGGGTCCGCAGTTGCTCGACGTCGGCGCCCCACAAAGTTCCTGCCACCAGGATTCCCCCCAATATTCATCCAGCAGCCCCCAGAGTGCTGCGTGCCCCAGCCTAGGCCAGGACCGGGCCGCCCGCGATGGGGTGGCCTCCCCATGCGACCCGTCAGCGGGCCGCAGCTAACCCTGGTCCGACTGCTCCAGCACCGCTGCCTTCCGCGCGCGGAGCGCGAAGAACGCCCCGAAGGTGAACACCTGCGTGACCACTACGAGCACGATGGCTCCGGCGATCTTGTTGCCGCCCAGGATCATGGTGAGCCCCACGATTGCGGAGAGCAGCGCGAGCAGGGGCAGCAGCATGTAGCCCAGGACGAACAGGGTTTCCGGTTTCTTCAGCATGTTCCTAGCCCTCGGTCCGTGACCATTTGGTGAAGCGGTAGCGCGTGCCGTTGGCGGCCGTCAGCCACCCGTCAGGCGGGACGGAGGCGGATGCCTCCCAGCTGGGGCCGAGCTCGGGAGCGAACGTGTCGCCGTCGGCCTTCACGTCGATGGTGGTGACCACCGCAACGTTGGCGAGCTCGGTGGACTGTCGGAAGACCTCACCGCCGCCCAGGATCCAGACGGTTTCGCCGCCGTCGACAAACTGCGACTCAAGGAGCGCGTCATCCAGGGAAGGAACCACGACGGCGCCCTCCGCCTCAGGCGTGCTGGCCCAGCCTGCTTGCCGGGTGATGACGATATTTGTGCGCCCGGGCAGCGGGCGGTACATGTCCGGGAACGAAAGCCAGGTCTTGCGGCCCATGATGACGGGGTGCCCGGTGGTGAGGCGGGTGAAGTGCTTGAGGTCCTCAGGCAGGTGCCACGGCATGTCCCCGTCCTTGCCGATCACACCATCGGAGGTCTGCGCCCACACCAGCCCCACGCCGGTGATCGAGGCGGCCAGTTCCTCGGTGAAGGACTGCGGGTCAGTGAAGTTTCCGGTGCTCATACGGCGATCGGTGCCTTAATCGTAGGGTGGTGCTGGTAGCCGATCACTTCGAAGTCCTCCAGCGTGTAGTCGAAGATCGACGCCGGCTTGCGGGTGATCTTCAGCTGCGGGTACTCATACGGCTCACGCTCCAGCTGCTTGAGCACCTGGTCCATGTGGTTCTCGTAGATGTGCACGTCACCGCCCGTCCAGACGAACTCGCCGGGCTCAAGCCCCACCTGCTGCGCAACCATGCAGGTGAGCAGCGCGTAGGAAGCGATGTTGAAGGGGACACCGAGGAACATGTCCGCGGAACGCTGGTAGAGCTGGCAGGACAGCTTGCCGTTGGCCACGTAGAACTGGAAGAACGCGTGGCAGGGCGGCAGCGCCATGTCGTTGAGCTCAGAGACATTCCACGCGGATACGATGTGCCGGCGCGAGTCCGGGTTCGACCTCAAGTTCTCGATGAGCTCGGCGATCTGGTCGATGTGGCCGCCGTCGGGGGTGGGCCAGCTGCGCCACTGCACGCCGTAGACCGGCCCCAGGTCGCCGTCCTCATCCGCCCATTCGTTCCAAATGGTGACGCCCTGGTCCGTCATCCACTTGATGTTGGTCTCCCCGCGCAGGAACCACAGGAGTTCAACCGCCACGGACTTGAAGTGGACCCGCTTGGTGGTGATCAGCGGGAAGCTACTGGAGAGGTCAAAGCGGATCTGGCGGCCGAAAACACTGGTGGTTCCGGTGCCCGTGCGGTCCGATTTATGGGTGCCGTTGGCCAGGACATCGCGCAGGAGGTCTTCATAAGGCGTTGGGGTGCTCACGCCTCAAGTCTACTGGGACCGCTCCTTAGTCATCGAAAGGCTTGAGCTGTTCCACGGCGACCACGCGCCTGCTCCCGCTGTTGGCCACGTGGCAGACCACCACTTCGCCCGGCGACAAAAACGGCTCGTGCGCAGGCAGCAGCTTCGCCAGCTGGGACGGCATGTGGGTGCCCACTTGCTTGAGCACGGTGGGCAGGGCGGGCCGGTGCGTGCAGACCACCACGGCCCGCTGCTTGTCGAAGAGGGCCTCGATCACGGCAGCTGTCTTTTTGGGGCTGCGCTGGTGTTTGTGTTCGGTCAGGCCCTCCGCCAGCTTGACTTTGGCTCCGGTGGACCGTGCGTAGGGGGCAACGGTGGCAACACAGCGCAGCCACGGGCTGGTGACCACTCGCATGGGCTGCCAGACCTGCAGCAGCCGGCCGACGGCCTGAGCCTGCCGGGTCCCGGTGGCCGCGAGTGGACGCTCGCCCTCGGCCTTGCTCCAGGAGGCCCGCGGCTTGGCCTTGGCGTGGCGCAGCACCAGCAGGGGCCACGTGTCCAGCGTTCCCCGTTCGTGCGCGTCGCGCAGGTATTCAAGGGGTGCGACGTCGGAGGGGTTGGACAGCAGGCGGGCAGCCTTCTCGGGGGCGCACCACATGACGCTGTCAACTTCCTTGCCATCGGGCACCAGGCCGTTGCCATTGACCTTGACGGCCCAATAGTGGACCTTCTTCAGGCCCGAGGCCACGTGGTAATGGATGGGCGGCAGTGGTATGCCCAGCGGCGCGGTCAGCCCTATTTCCTCCCGCACCTCACGGACGGCGCATTCAGGAACCGTCTCGCCGGCGTCGATCTTTCCCTTGGGCCATGACCAGTCGTCATAGCGGGGCCGGTGGATCAGCAGGACTTCGAGGCGGTCCTTGTTGACCCGCCAGGGGATGGCTCCCGCAGCGGTAACCGCTACGGGTTCCCCCGGATGGTCAGTCTGGTCGGCTACGAGTGCATCGCTCGACAACGCGGCTGCCTATCGCCGGCTCAGGCTGCGCTGCCGCGGCCGGGATGCCAACAGCCAGGACTGGACGTCTTCAAGCGGTTTTCCGTCCTCGGACAGGTGGTGCCGCGTCCAGTGGCCCTCGTTGTCCAGGTGCCAGCTGGAAGTTTCCGGGTCCATGTAGCGGCGCATGAGGTCCAGGACGTACGTGATGTCGTCAGCACTGGCCAGCTGGACCAGGGCCTCCACCCGGCGGTCCAGGTTACGGTGCATCATGTCTGCGGAGCCGATATACACCACTGGATCCCCGCCGTTGGCGAAGGCAAAAACACGTGAGTGCTCCAGGAAGCGCCCAAGAATGGAGCGGACCGTGATGTTGTCGCTGAGGCCGGGAACTCCGGGGCGCAGCGAGCAGATGCCGCGGACCACAACATCCACCCTCACCCCGGCCTGGGACGCGCGGTACAGGGAGTCGATAATGGCCTCGTCCACCATTGAGTTGACCTTGATCTGCACGTGCCCAGGGACTCCGGCCCGGGCATTGCGGATCTCCGTCTCGATCCTGTCAATGAGCCCCGACCGGACGGAACGTGGCGCCACCAGCAGCCGCTTGAACGTGGACTTGGGGGCGTAGCCGGAAAGCTGGTTGAACAGCTTGGAGAGATCCTCGCCCACCTGCTCGTTGGCGGTCAGCAGGCCCAGGTCCTCGTAGTACCGGGCCGTGCGCGGGTGGTAGTTGCCGGTGCCGATGTGGCAGTAGCGGCGCAGGCCGTCCACTTCCTGGCGGACCACCAGTGAGAGCTTGCAGTGTGTCTTCAGGCCCACGATGCCGTAGACCACGTGCACGCCGGCCTGCTCCAGCTTGCGGGCCCAGGAGATGTTGGCCTGCTCGTCGAACCGTGCCTTGATTTCCACCAGCGCCAGGACCTGCTTGCCGGCCTCCGCAGCGTCGATCAGCGCGTCAACGATGGGGGAGTCACCGGAGGTGCGGTACAGGGTCTGCTTGATGGCCTGGACCTTGGGGTCCGCGGCGGCCTGTTCCAGGAACGCCTGCACCGACGTGGAGAACGAGTCATACGGGTGGTGCAGCAGGATGTCGCGGCGGCGCATCGCGGCGAAGACGTTCGCGGCCTTGGCGGTCTCGGACTCGTTCAGGTACCGGGAGGTGTGCGGGACGTGCTTGGGGTAGTGCAGGTCCGCCCGGTCGATGCCCGCGATGACCGACAGGCCCCGGAGGTCGAGCGGGGCCGGAACCGAGTACACCTCGGATTCCTCCACTCCCAGCTCGCGGATCAGCAGGGCCCGGATGTTGGGGTTGATGTCGTTGGTGACCTCGAGCCGGACCGGCGGCCCGAACCGGCGGCGCAGCAGTTCCTTCTCGAGGGCCTGCAGGAGGTTTTCGGCGTCGTCCTCCTCCACCTCCACGTCCTCGTTGCGGGTGACGCGGAACGTGTGGTGCTCCAGGACCTCCATGCCCGGGAACAGCTTGTCCAGGTGGACGGCGATGACTTCCTCGAGCGCGATGAACCGGGCCACGCGGCCCGGCACTGCACCGGCGCGGGGCCCGTCGATGGAGATCAGCCGTGGAAGCTGGTCCGGGACCTTGACACGGGCAAAGAGTTCCTTGTCGCTGACAGGGTTGCGGACCACCACGGCGAGGTTCAGGGACAGGCCCGAGATGTACGGGAAGGGGTGGGCCGGGTCAACAGCAAGGGGAGTGAGGATGGGGAAGACTTTTTCGGCGAACATCGCGCTCAGCTGCTGCTGGGCGGTGTCGTCCAGTTCATCCCACTGCATGAGGTGGATGTGCTCGTAGGCCAGGGCCGGGCGGATCTGGTCGGCATAGACCTGCGCGTGCCGCTCCTGAAGCTGGTGGGCTTCCTCGCTGATGCTTTCAAGGACCTCAACAGGGCTCAGCCCGGCCGGCGAGGGGACGGCGAGTCCTGTGGCGATGCGGCGCTTGAGGCCCGCTACACGGACCATGAAGAACTCGTCAAGGTTGGACGCGAAGATGGACAGGAAGTTGACGCGTTCCAGCAGGTGCAGGGTGGGGTCCTCGGCCAGCTCCAGCACGCGGGAGTTGAAGGCGAGCCAGCTCAGCTCGCGGTCCAGGAACCGGTCCGGCCTGATGTCCCCTTCCGGCTGCAGGTTGGGGGCGAACTCGGGAATGTCGATGCGGTCCTGCGTAGCCCTGGATGCCGGTACTTCGGAGGAGCCGAAGCGCGCCCGCACGGGCACCGCAACATCCTGGGACGTGGCTGTTCCGGACGGTTCCGGGTTCATGGCAACTCCTTTTGCTGGCGCTTTGGTGCCGGCGCTTCCGCCCCGCGCGGTTCCCTTTCAACCTTACAAGCAATCAGTGGGGCCACAGCCCTCGATTTACGTGGTGGCAGCGTTTGTTGAGGCCGTCCTGTTCACCCTGCTGCAGGGCCGTACATGACGTCCATGTCCCAACGGGTGAAGCCCAGCCGCCGGTACAGGGCCACCGCAGCGCTGTTGTCGGCATCGACGTAGAGCATGACGGCGGTCAACCCGGAGTCGCGGAGGTGCCTGATGCCGGCGAGCGTCAGTGCCTTGCCGAGCCCCATGCCCTGCGCGGCCGGCGTTACCCCCACCACGTACACCTCGCCGATGGGCGGATGGGCGCCATGCCCCGGATGGACCTTGGTCCAGTGGTAGCCCAGAAGGCGGCCGCCCCGGTCTTCCGCCAGGAAGAACCCGGCAGGATCAAACCAGTCCTCGGCCATGCGCGCCTCGAGGTCCGCCCGTGTCAGGTGTCCCTGCTCCGGGTGGTGCGCGAACGCCTCCCGGTTGGCAGCCAGCCAGGCATCCTCATCCCTGCCGGGCACGAAGGTGCGGATGGCCACGCCGTCCGGAAGGCCGGCGTCGGGCAGGTCCGCGCCCGCCGTCGTCATCCTCATCTTCCATAGCTCACGCACCGGCTTGTACCCGTAGCGGGCGGCCAGGTCAGCGGCTGCCTCGTGGTTTCCATGGGACCAGGCCTTCAGCCCATCAAAGCCCCGGATTTCCTTGAGCGCGCCCACCAGGCGGTCGGCGACGCCCTGGTTCCGGTAGGAGGGGTGGACGGCGATTTCGAGGACGCCGTTGCCGTCCGGCTCCTCAACCACCACGGCGAAACCCGCCAGATCCTGGCCGGTGGCGGGATCGGAGTCCTCGTCCGGCGCGTACAGGGCCAGGGTCAGCAGGCTGTGCTCCGCGGAGTCCCCGGAACGCATGGTCACCAGGGTCTGTTCGGAAATTGACGGGTTGCCGTCCGATTCCTCTGCCGCGGCCAGGAGCACGCGGCAGTCCGTCAGGAGTTGTTGGTCAACTCCGCCCCGGACGGCATGGACGGGCCACTTCTGCGGATGCGCTGGAGTCATGTGCCAAGGCTATACGTCGCCGGGGGCAGGCCGGCCTTCAGGCCTCGGTAAGTTCGTCTTCCTGCTGCCGGACCAGGGTGAGCCGGTAGCCCACGTTCCTGACTGTGCTGATGAGGTTTTCGTGGTCCGCGCCGAGCTTGGCGCGCAACCGCCGCACATGGACATCCACTGTGCGCGTGCCGCCGTAGTAGTCGTAGCCCCACACTTCGGTCAGCAGCTGCTGGCGGGTGAAGACCCGGCCGGGGTGCTGGGCCAGGTACTTCAGGAGCTCGAACTCCTTGAACGTCAGGTTCAGGGGCGCTCCGTTGACCCGGGCGGTATAGCTTGCTTCGTCAATGATGACGCCCGCGGCACGGATCTCGCTGGGTGCGTCCT
>Ga0308161_1001736_pt1 | contig 25207 bp, 33 predicted proteins | sample PhyFR2_FD_201034 | JGI IMG/M metagenome (GOLD analysis project Ga0308161, IMG submission 201034) | Phyllosphere microbial communities from UC Gill Tract Community Farm, Albany, California, United States - DLSLF.R2 | ecosystem: Host-associated > Plants > Phyllosphere > Unclassified | place: USA...
AAGATATTGGATTCCCCTCCTCCATCTCATCACACAACTCTACTCAAACTACAAGCTGCAAGTTTCCCTTTCACTCTTACTCTCTTTGTGCCTCAAAGCTCATCTCGAGTCAAGATTACAGACCTTGAAACAAGCGAACAAGTTGTTAAACGAGTTGAATGACGACAACTACCCTTCTACCAGGTCAGTCCACTCTAGCTCGGGACCTATAGACTTGGCTAATGAAAATGCGATGTAGTCGATATACGCAACCACCGAGAAATTCGAGAGGAGATCTCGAGAAGAGGATTGAATTAGCAGAGAAACGATTGAATGTCGCTTGGGACGACTACAACGTGCGTTTACCACTGCTCTCTATCCTCATGAAAGAGACCTGATAGGTATCGGGGAGCGTACAGGCTCGCACTCACTCAACTCCAAAGAATGCTGCTCTCGACCTAGATTTCCTCCTTCCGTCCCTCATTCCCCCTCCCATGCGCCTTCCCTCCCGCTCCTCCACTCCACCTCCCTCCTCACCACCGAAATCACCGAAACTCGAATCAAAACTCATGAATTCGACAGCGCCAATTCCAGAATCAACCATCTCTCACTCCTCTCTATCTTCTTCTTCTCGAAACCCATCACCTACGAAAGATACCTTCGATCTTCCCCCACATCCCTCCTCACTCTCAGCTTCATTCGGTCCATCCGGTATGCGTCATCGCGCACCACCCACCGCTCCTTGGCTTCGAAACCGTCAATTGAAAGAAAAAGAAAAAGAGGAGAAAGAGTCCCTCCTCCCTTCGCCTCAACCTCCAACCTCTGAAGATCTCCTCCCCGCCTCTTCAACCACCGCAACCTCATCCGACCTCTTATCCCACCATCACTCACTTCAAACCTCCCTTCTATCCGACCTAACTTCTCTCTCAACCGCCCTCAAAACCAGTTCCCTAACTTTCTCTCAAAACCTCGAGAAAGATAAAGAAGTAATGGAAGAAGCCGAACGTAAATTGCAAGGTAACGAAGGGAGGATGAAATTGGAACAGAAACGATTGGAAGGGGTTAGGGGGAAAACTAGGGGGACGACTTGTTGGACTTTGGGAGTTTTGTGTGTCGTGGTGGCAATGTGGGTTGGTGTGTTCTTGTTGATTAAAGTCACGTGAGAAGGAGAAGAGGAGGGGGGAAAAGGAGTTTGGTGAGTTTTAGATCTCTATTGAGGCTCAGTCGCTCGCAGCCAGGAGAATGTCACTGAGAAGTCTTCAAGCAACTCACAGTCTATCTCGATCTGTTCAAGTCGGGCTTCAGTATCAGTATCAAGGAAGTACAACTCTTGTTGTAATTATGGGTTTCAAATCGGTATGACCTTCGAAAAGAGTTTGGCAAATTGATCTGAGCTTGTCGAGGCGGCCGTAGCTCTAGCGATACTCCCCGTATCGCTTTGATTAGGGCTTATCAGGGTCGAAACAGGTGCGAAGGTGTTGCGAGTCGGGCAAAGGATTGTTTCGGTTCGTTTTCATTCGTGGGTTTCTTGTGAGTGCCATCTTTCAAGGCATTCTGCGATCCGATCGAGACATATGCTAATATCCGACCACGGGCCACAACTAGCTGTCTCTGCAGTATTAGTAGCGAGTTGATGAAGGACGACGATGATCGCATTTCATTTTCTTCGCGAGGATTCAGAGCTTTTTCTTTCGACTGCGATTAATTCGACTCCCTCGATCTCTTCCGACCTTCCGACGCTCGTGTATACTGTACGCTTAAGATCGCCGATGCTAGTACGACCCGAGATCGTCAAGCGACTCTGCGGACTTCGACTCTTTCTTTCCTCCCAAAACCTTTTCCTTCTTTCCGCCTTCACTCGACTCAAGTCCCTGAAGTCACAGCTCTCATACCCGCTACTATCCATCTAGTAAATCACTCTCGCCCCCACCAGTCCACTCTCGTTCAGCAGCCTTCATCTCGACTGGTCTCGACAGATTTCGAAGCTCGAAGTTTCTCACTCTCTTTCTACTCCCTCCGATCGTACACCTCGACCTTGACAAGTAGGAACGGACGAGAACGGTCACTCGCTAGCTCCTGGTCAGCGTCCGTTACGGAGGAACAGCGTAGGCTCGCTCGAAACTCAAACTTCGACATCTCTGATCCAAAGACTGATGATCTCGTTCTAATCTCCTTCGTTTCTAGCCCACACAGTATGCGGAGATGTATTGACTCTCCTAGAGGATTCTCAATAGCCGGTACGGACGAACAGACCTAACGACTTTCCGCTCTGTGCGAAACCCTCCATTTCTCGATTCCCGTTCCTTCTCTCGTCCGCTCGTCGCCGAGATGATCACTTTACTCTTGGGCCCTCGGCGCCTTTGCTGATCACTATCGACGATCTATCAGGGAGACACCAAGAGCCGGAAAGAGGCAGCGAGAGAACCGACGAAATCTGAGCAAGTTGAAATCCGAGCGAAAGATCCTCTCTTTCCGACGTCTCGACCTCACGAAACATGACTGAGAGCAACCGTAGAGTCGTTTTCCGCGCATAGGTAGATCTCCACGTTGCTCGCGCACGTTGTAAGCTTCGACTTTTGACTCTTGGTTCGAAAATTGCGAAAAAGAGGAAATTTCTACCGCTCTTGGAGAATCTCCCATATGCGATGTCAGTGATCGTTAGATTGTAGTTCGGCTGTTAGTCCGCGAATTATCGCTCAAAACAGAGTCGAAAGTCGAGGTTGCGAAAATCCAACTCTTTTCTCTGTTCTCCAACACTCGACATAGACACCTTCCGCTCAGCTAGATTCGCTAGTCGGTATCTATAACTCTATAGCTCGGTATCGAACAGCAAGAGTCGCCTTTTGAAACGATTCTACCTCCCCGCCATTTCCACCCGCCCCCTCTCCCAAAGAAGCCTTAAGGGCAAAGGAACGAATTACTGCGACGTACCGAGCTATAGTGCATTAGCAATTGACTTCTTTTGCAAGCCACATCAACTCTAAGTGGTCCATCTCCCGTTACGGTCGAGGATCGCTAATTCACTTTGAAGTTTCGAGAGGAGGCTTTTCGCTCAACCGCTTTCGGCTCAAAGGGCATCAAAAGGGACCTCGATCGAAAACAGGGCATCATACAACGCATCTGTAACGGACAGAGCGTGTAATTCAATTCGATCCGATGAGGGAAAGTTTCAATCAATTATCTTTTTGCGTTGCCGTCGGTCGCATGCTTCTGTGGATTCTTGCTATCTCTTGCTTCGCTCGGCTAGCGTCCCTTTCTTCCTCCACGCTCCTTTCTTCTTCCTCCCCCAGCTTCTACTCTCTCTTCCTTTCCCTTCACTTTCCTCCCTTATCCTCCTCAACTCGACCTCAAACTTCCTCCCTTCCTCTCAGCTCTCGCTCAAAGACCGGTCAACCAACAACACTCTTCGCTTTCACTTTCAGCTCCCTCTACTCGTCGTCGCCCTTCAAATCCTCGACCCTGCATCTATCGAAAGATGCGAACTTCGCTTTCCGCCGTTTCCCTCTCAGCACTCCTCCTTTCCGCCTCAGGAATCGACGCACTTCCTTCCTCTCGACGTCTCTCAGTCGAAGTCGATCTACCTATCGCCGAAAACGTCAGCGTCACATCTCCCATCTCTCCGACTTCACCTTCAGATTCTCCATCTTCGAATTCGGGACAGTCTATTCCCCTTCACCACCGACGAGGCTCGGAAGAATTGATGAACGATGATGGGACGCTCGATTTTGGAAAGGCTCACGTACGTTTTGGGGGGCATTATCTCTAATTCCATTGACCGCTCTTCCCTCATCATTGAATTATCTCCTGATTCGCTGACTTTCCCTTTTCGTTTTCCTTTCTTCATTTTCCCTCCCCTTCCCTTTCCTTTTTCCCCATTCCCGCTTTCGTCTTGATTTTCTTTCCACGTGTAACAGGCTCACCTCGCAAGGGCTAGAGCAAAGTACACACGAGGACTCAAGAATTTCAAACTCAACACCGGTTCCGCTCATTTCCTCGCTCCAAATTTCGTCGATCCTTCCCTACTTCCCAATTCGTCACCTTCTCCTTCGACTCCTGAGGTTCCTGCGGCGGCAGTAGGTCGGATGGGAAGGAGGGGAACGGTTTGGGGAAACGGTGACGAAGAAAGTTTGGAATGGACTCAAGAAGAATCGACCTCCTCCGACCTCGAGAAGAAGGATCGTATCTTTGACCCTTCGACACGTCGACCTGGAGCTCCCGCAGCAGTCGCAAACCCGAAAGCGTTGGAGCGAAGAGCGACTCGACCGAAGAATCCTAAAGTCATCATCAACCCCAAGAATGCTCAACGTACCGCTACTTCGACGTTGGCGACTCGATCAACGGTCGCTGCTGCGAGACAGAGTGGATCAGTTCCTTTGACGATGTGGAACGATAATTCTAGTGAGTTTCTCCCTTACCTTTTCCTTCTCTCCTCCTCTCTTCGGTTCGATTCGTTCTGTCCAATTGTGGGATCGAGTCGATACCGAGTCGATAAGCGAAGCAGTGCAGGCGAGAGTGAATAAGGGAAAGAACTGTTACTGACATCCTTTCCTATTCTCCAATCTTTCAGTTTGGACCGGCTCGTTATCTATTGGTTCTACTTCGCAACCTTTCCTCATCAACTTTGATACTGGGTAAGCCACTCTCTCTAGTCTTCTCCTCACGGTATCTTGATCCTGACTGCTTCCCTCTTTCGATTCGAATAGTTCGGCCGATTTATGGGTACCTTCCACCTCGTGTACTGCTGCAGCTTGCTCGAAGCACTCAAAGTACAACCCTTCGAAGTCTACGACTGCGAAATCAGTCGCAGGCAAGAAGTTGAGCATTACTTACGGAGATGGATCGCAAACGAAGGGAGTCGTTTACACTGATACGGTCAACAGTACGTTCGATTCTTCTTCTACGCTTCCCGCTCCTATGACTTGTACTAATCGATAGTACTTCTCGCAGTTGGTGGAATGTCGATCCAGTCTCAAACTCTCGGTGCCGCCAACGCTCTCACTTCGGATTTCGCAAACGATCCTTACGACGGTTTGATGGGAATGGCATTCTCTTCGATCTCGACTCTCGGTGCACCCACCGTCTTTGAATCTCTCGCATCTCAAGCCAAACTCGTCGCAAACCAATTCTCGTTCTACTTGGCTTCTGCCGGTTCTCAACTTTACCTTGGAGGATTGGATTCGAGTAAATTCAGAGCTGGATCGACCAAGTACTACCCGGTTACGAGTGCTGGATATTGGCTGATCGATGCGAGGGCAAACATTGGAGGGAAACAAGTTGGATCAACCGTTTCTGCCATTATCGATACTGGAACATCTGTCATTGTCGTACGTTTCTGCTGCTCTTTATTATGTCCTGTTCGTTGCTGACTCGAAGCGTACTCTTATAGGCACCTACTGCCGATGCAGCTGCATTCTGGGCTGCAGTACCAAACAGTGGAGAGTATGGATCAGGTTATTATACCTACAATTGCGCTTCTCCTCCAGATTTCTCCTTCTCTTTCGGGGGAGGATTCGCAGAACGATGGGCAGTATCCGAAGATAGCTTCAACCTTGGCAGAGTCAGCAGTGGCAGCTCGAGGTGTGTTGGAGCTGTCGTTGGAGCGGATATCGGAATCAATGGTTGGATCCTCGGTGATGCGTGAGTCTTCGCTCTTACTCCTTCTTCTTTCGCATCGCAGAATCTGATCAGAGCTATCTCGTTGTCCAGCTTCCTCGAAAACGTCTACACAACTTTCGACATCTCTTCGAAAACCGTCGGATTCTCGGATCTCGCATAAATCTAACCTCCCCTCTCTCTCTCTACACTGTTCATATCCTCTCTTCAGTCGTTATATGTTTATAGTCGCAACACCCTTTACATTCGTACCCCCATCTAATATCAGTTCACTAGATTTCATCTCTCAAGCATTCTTTTCGCTTTTCGCTTTTCGCACAATCATTTTACCTTAATCTTTGTCGTTCCATTATATTCTCTATCGTTATCTGTCAAACTGTCCATATGCCTTGCAAACTATCTGTTCCTCCCGCTCAATGTCGTTTCAGCGAGAGAGGTCAAAAGCTTTCTTTTCCAATGATCGTCACTCTCAGCTCGAATGAGGTCGCTGTCGCTGTCCGACGTTCCGACAATACTTGACTAAAAGCCCTTCCGACGGAGAGAGAGGGGAACTTAGAGGGAGTGGGGGTGGAGGTAAGGGTCGACCTTTTCCCCCTCGCTTCCCTCGTCTTCGAGGAGCTGAGCGATATCAATGAGTAGATCATGAAACCTCAACATTAGTACTCGAGGAGTTTCAGAGTCGCAGGATAAGTGTAGAGAGAGCAAAGTCTGCGTCATTCGGTACGTCGAATTTCGTAACTTTCGCTAACAGACGCAGCGTGAGTTCAGAGTTCCCCTCGCTTCGGATTATGTCGGAAACTCTACTTCGATCAGTCTAGTTTCGGCACCAACGAAGTCTGCTTGTCGATTCGCTCATTTTCCCCACTGCCTCAAATCTTCATCCCTTCTCTCCCTTCTCACACTCTTCTACACTCTCATATCACTCTCACACCTTACACACTTGCACAACATGACAAAGGTGAGCTCCCTAATTCTCGAACATCGTCGAACATAGCTGATTTCGCTCTTCCTGGACTAATCCCCACAATCCCCTCTTCTCCGTCTGTCTTCGTCGCTCCCCTACTTTCTCGACCGCAGATTCTAGCTATTCTCTACGACGGTGGAAAGCATGCCGAAGAACAACCGAAGCTATTGGGAACGACCGAGAACGCACTTGGTTTGAAAGATTGGGCAAAGGAGAAAGGTTTCGAATTCATCGTAACGAGCGACAAGGAGGGACCAAACTCGGAGTTCCAGAAGCACATCGTCGATGCTGACATCCTGATCACGTACGTGCAACGTCCCCTTGACCTGTTCCGATTTGAGTTGACCTTTTTCCGTCGCTTCGCAACAGTACTCCTTTCCACCCTGGTTACCTCACGAAGGAATTGATCGACAAGGCGAAGAACCTCAAACTTGCTGTCACTGCCGGTGTTGGTTCTGATCACATCGACTTGAATGCGGCGAATACGAAAAAGATTACCGTCGCAGAAGTCACAGGTGAGTTACCTTACCCTTTGGCGACCCCTGAGAAGTCCCAGAACTGACGCATACTCGTGGGAGCTTGGGCTCAAATGTTGTGAGCGTTGCTGAGCATGTAAGCAGGAGATCCAGATCAACTCGAAAGAGCGTAAGAAGCGAATCTGATCTTTTCGTCGTTTTCTACAGGTTATTATGACGATTCTCCTCCTCGTTCGCAACTACAACGTCGGTCACACTCAAGTCGTCAACAAGGAATGGGACGTAGCTGGTATCGCCAAGAACGCTTACGATTTGGAAGGAAAAGTCGTTGGAACTTTGGGTTGTGGTCGAATCGGTTACCGTGTTCTCGAGCGACTCGTTCCCTTCGACTGCAAGGAGCTCCTCTGTATGTCGTCCACTCTCACTCATTGTAGGAAGAGGCTGACCTGTTTTTGAGCGTTTTCGACAGACTACGATTACCAAAATCTCCCTGCCGAAGCTGAGAAGAAGGTCAACGCTCGTCGTGTCGAAGACCTCAAGGAATTCCTCGGACAGTGCGACATCGTCACCATCAACGCTCCTCTCCACGAAGGTACAAAGGGTTTGATCGACAAAGAGAAGCTTTCATGGATGAAGAAGGGAGCTTGGCTCGTCAACACTGTACGTTCTCTCTCAGTCTCCTCTCTTGGAGCTAGGCTCACTCAATCCCGTTCGATAGGCTCGAGGAGCGATCTGTGTCGCTGAAGATGTCGCCGAAGCTCTCAACAATGGTCAACTCGCGGGAGCGGGAGGAGATGTTTGGAACGTTCAACCTGCACCCAAGGATCACTGCTGGCGATCTATGAAGCACCCTTCAGGAGATGGAAACGGCTACGTGCCTCATTACTCCGGAACCACTCTCGGTGAGTTTAACATTTCTCGCCTTGCGAAGACTTGCGATCTGAAAGCTGACTCGCACTTGACACTGCAGACGCCCAAATTCGATACGCGAACGGTACGAAGGTCATCATCGAGAACTTCTTGTCTGGAAAGGATCAAAACCCTGCGGACGTTATCGTTGAGAATGGGTGAGTTTCGTCGCTTTCACGCCTCTCCTCCCCTGACTCGCTCATTTCTGACACTCCCTGCCTCTCGTTCGCTCGCTTCGTCGTGCTCAGTGACTATGCTACGAAAGGTGAGTCTTTTCATCTTCTCTCACAAACTGTCGAAACTGACTCTCAACTTCGATTGAACAGCTTACGGTGTACGAGTCCAACCTAAACTCAACTAAGCCCCCTTGTGTATACGCTTGATAGAGACTCGCTTTAGTAGTCGGCGACCCTCAATGAAACAATGGAAATCATGAACGCTTTGACCGATATCTTATGGTGCGCTTTTTCATTCGAGAGGGCTGAATCCGCGCCTTCATCGATTGAAAACCTGCCCGTGGACTGAACGAAGCCCACGGCTTGTCACGAGCTCACCAAACCAGCGCAAGGAAGAGACAGCGAGAGACTGCTGTGTGCGAAAAGACGGAAATGTTTCAGAGATCTGCCTCGATTTGGTCCCGCTTCCTATCACTTCGACCTGTCCCTTCGCGGCGGCATCACAGACCATAGTAGCACAGCTGCAAACTTAGTAAACGAAGTATGCGTTAGTTTTTGGGAGCGTTCCTATACGCTTTTGCAAGTGACTGTCTATATCCGCTCGGTTGATCTAGTCGGTTATGATGCAGACCTAATACCACTGGTATAGTCTGATGTCGGCGGTTCGATCCCGCCACTGAGCAGTCGTTTTTTTGCTGCCGTCGTCGTCGGCGATTCTCGACTTTTTCCCAATTTCCATTCTGACCCCGACTTTTCTGCTCTCTCGTTTCTACAGTCTCCACCTCGCACATATCAGAGCTGCTTCTAATGATCTCCCGGTCGACGCCATCCGGATCGACGATTCCCTTTGTTCTCTTTTATCTGCTCCTTTAAGTTCTTCCTCCTTAAGTCGCACCATCTCACTCCAAACTGTCAAGCGTTACTCACGATGGAACCTCAAGAGCTCATTGATCGCTTAGTGCAAGCTTGCGAGGAGCAGGATGTCCTCTTTGTGCTCTGGTGGTTACAGTTGATGAGGGAGGAAGGAATACTTGAACTAGCGATTGACGGCAAGCGTAAGTCTGATCTACCTAATACAGAGCACGTAAGGACTCGACTGACTGTAGAATAGCTTGACAGATTCCTGGAAGCAGCGCTCCGCTCTCATTGTCATCGCTTTTCACCCTCAGCCGGTCTCTACGCTTCGCGGAATCATCATCCGCATCCTACTAGAGAAAGGAGCAGCATCGGTACTGCCGGAAGGGACCGACACAACTCGGCGGAATTGGTCTTTCCATGAGTGTGATCATCAAACTTCTGTTAATTGGCGAAGGATTGCACCCGAATACGGTAAGTGTTTTTCTCATTCAGGCGCTGCTTCAAGCTTCACAGACTTACTGTTTGATAGACTCGGAGGCACGACATGTCCTATCTTTACCGTGGGACGAGGTTGGCGAGTGGATTGATGAGAATCTCCCTCGCCCTCCTCACGCCGAATCCCTTACCGCCGAAGGCCCACTACCCACACTTCCGCTACAAAAACCCTCGACTCTGCATTCCTCCCCGGACGGCCCTTCGCATGACAGCTCCGCTCCTTCACCATTCAAAGGCTCCCTCAGCGACTGGGACAGATACGTGATCAGTGTGCTTGCCTGGTCGGAGCCGGAAACCGAATCGATCTCTTCCTTGTCACTACTCAATCCGACGATCAAGTCAAGCTCCAACAGTGCTGTATTGGACCCGACCTCACTTCACACATCGAAAATTCGGATCTCGTTAGGCAGCAACTCACCTGCGACTTCACTCAAACGCCCAAATCCTTCCCTCCTCAGAACTTCACCTTCGACCTCTTCAATCTCCCTCCCTCGTCCTGAACCAAAGCGACCCATCCGTTTCATTCGACTCAATCTCGCAAGATTCCCACATCACTTCACCGACATTGATCTGCAGGTTCTGTTCCTCGGGATCAGCGTTGAGGCGACCATCATCCACTACGATTGCAAAAGAGGGAAAACGTTCGCATTCATCGACGTGCCAGCGACAGACCTCAATTGGTGTTTGGATGAAGTGAACGGAATGATACTCGAGGGTCAGACACTGAGATGTGGAGTAGCGTACGATAGGAAAGAGACGGGTTCAAGTAGAGACGGAGCTCGTTCAAGACGAAGGAGGAGGGTATCAGGTAGATAAGAAGTTTTCGTAACCTTTGTCGTATACATGAATGTCCTTGTCTTTCCTCGGTTTCTCTAGTGTCAGATCTGGTGTTTCCTGAATCTCTCCATGTGCTGCGTATCACTGTCCAAGACTCAACACTGCCTAAGACTCATCACTGTCCAAGAGTCCCACGAGTGACGGGTCGGTAAGGACGAAGAGCTTCGATCGTGTTCAAGAGCCCCACAGCTGTATGACCCTCCGCCATCTCACAGCTACCGTCAGCCATCATAGCCGTCTAGCATGAATAGAAGTTGTCAGTGTCGTTCGCCAGATGATGAGCGAAATTGCAGCTTACAATCTCATGAACCGCTGTTTCCGATGTTTCGGGGGTTACAGGAAGTGATCGTGTTGACAAAAATGATGAGAGACCGTAGAAGGCGTGCGCGCGAAGCGAGCTCAATTCAAGTCGAAAGAAGCGAAGCGGAAGCGATGAGAGCAAGGAAACAGATTCGAAAGTCGAGTCGAGGATCCCGGCTGGACTTGCCGGTTCCTAGCATGAGCCTGAAGAGTTTCGAAGCTACTCGTGAGGCCCGCCTAGCCCTCGCACTGCCTACAACGGAAAAGAGTGAGCGATGACGAGGAGGAGAGAAACCAAAAGAGGGCAGACTCACAGGGCGGACAACAGAACCGTCAAGTAGATACAGAGTAGACTCGAGAGTCTATCGAGCGCTCACAAGCGTTGCAAGAGGTGCAGAAGTGAGACGTAAGGAGTCAAACTGTTTCTCTCTTTCCAACTTTTCACTTCTGGCCTTTCAAACTTCGCTTGGGTTCAGCTCAGCAGCTAGAATGAACCATCAAGAGCTCGCAGATCGACTAGTCGTAGCTACCGAAGAACAAGATGTCTTGTACGTCTTGTATTGGCTCAGCGAGATGAAGGAAATGAACTGTTTGAGGGAAGCTATTAACAACAAGCGTGAGTCCACTGGTTGCTTCAGAAGACTCTCTAGAAGCTAGCTGACTAGAGACGTCCACCTGTAGACTCTTGGAAGGGTTGCTCGGCTCTCGAATCTATCGTCAAATCTCCTCTTACTCAACTTCGCAGAGTAATCCTCGAGTTACTCCTCTTACGAGGCACAAAGATCCAAACAGAAGCAGAGAGTTCGATAAATGAAAACAGGGAAGCGTTACAAGTCTTGATGAACTGGGAGAGCTCTGGTAAACAAGCAGGTGTGTCCTTCTTCCTCTTCTCTTACTCAGAAGCCACCCGCTTGACTTGACAAGCGAATCCGACAGCTCGAGATGCTCGCCACCTCCTCTCGGTCTCACTTGAAGAAGCTGGAGAATGGATTGACACGAATCTCGAACCTCCTCCGAACGCTTCATCTCTCACTGGGTGTGGCGATCCTCCTTCGCGCCCCCCGTCCTGCTCACTCCTCTCTACAACTCTCACCGATACAGTAACGAATCAACCAGAATCCGCTTCGAAACCTCCGTCGATTTCTCCCGATCTTCCTTCTCGATCAAATTCTCCAACTCCTCGAACCAGATCTCCCTCACCCAACTATCGCTTCTCTCGCCTAGATCCTACGTACCTCAAACCTACAGGCGTTCCCTCTTCACCGAGTGTCGACCCGAGATCTCGATTTAGCGAGCGTTTTCGAACAATCATTCCTGTCACTTTCCCCCTCTTTCAGTACTCACCACCTCGTCACCTCACCCAACCTTCGTCCTACCTTCCCACACCTCCTGTATCTCGCGAGACATCGACCTCTATCGCCTCAACATCTTCAAACTCATCAACATCTTCTTCGACTACGATGACTCGCTTGAACTTTTCATTCCTCCCTACCTATTTCGCAGCTGCCGATCTCAAGACGCTCTTCACAGACATCAAGGTCGACTGTCAAGTGATCCTCTGTCACACGTCCTACTTGCCAACTTATGCTTTCGTTGATGTACCTTCAGATCAGGTCCAGCTCGCTCTCGGAGCGCTTCACGGGAAAACTGTACAAGGGTCGAAGATCAGCTGCAAACGATTCACACCACTCTCGCTGCGAGCTCCTCATGCGGAACCTCGTTTCGCGCCAATTCCTCAAGGTCACCATACTCGAACGTTACCCACTCCTTTCGCTGCTTCCCACAACTCAGAACTTTCCAAACCCAAACCGATCAGCCAACAAACTCATCACTTGAAAGTGCAAGATTCGAATCGTGTATCTCCTGGCAAGAGTCCGGTCAAGCGAAGTAGGAAATCGGAGTCGAGAGATACGAAGGAAGACTGGGATGAAGGGGAGGAAAAAGAAAGGAAGCGGCTTCGACGCTGAGCGGGTAGGAGCAGGACGAGTGAAGAGGGATGTTGTGCTTTACGAGGTTCATGTCGAAGTGCTATCGACGAAACGAGGGGAGGATTGCGAATCGACTTTTAGTAACTTTGCTTTTTTATCCTGTAATATTGTCTTTACTCCGCCTTGCCCATCACTGCTGCCTTAAAAGAGCCCTCGAAGGGGCCTACAAGATCGGAGGGAACGAGAGAAAGGAATCGACGAAACGCGGAAACTGCTGTCTTTCCGTTTCTTCTCACTTTCGCTTCTTTCTACTCATTATCGACCCGGTTTCTGCGCTCAATGACAGCAAAAGAACTTTCAGAGCAACTTGTACTAGCCGTAAAAGAGCAGGACGTCTCGTCAGTACTCCACACGTTGGCGAAGATGAAAGAAGATGACTGCCTAGAACAAGTTATCAACAACAAGCGTGAGCCTGCTCTACCTTTCTATAGACTGAATGAGCTACTTCTCACCTAGTAAGCTCAATAACAGACTCGCAGAATGGCTACTCGGCACTGGCTACAATTCTCGCTCACTCGCCCTTTTCTCAAATCGATAAACTCATCCTCGAGTTACTGCTTCTATCGCGAGCTCACTATGGATGGGAAGAGATTGCTATGGTCGCTTCAGAAACGGGAAACGAGGCATTCGACATTCTTCTCGATTGGGAAAAGTCGAAGAGAGACGAAGGTATAGCTAGCCTTTCGTTCCTCGGTTGCGAGCGTGATAGACTGAGCCCTTTCCTCACAGCTATAGACGCTCGTCACCTTCTCTCCCTCGACTCTCAACAAGCCGCTACTTGGATCGAAGAACTTCTTCTCCCTTCGAAAGTCTCCTCACCTTCATTCCCTTCACCGACCAACAATCAGACAGATCCCCCTCAGCCCTCGACTCCGAACCTTTCGCGCGCTGACAAATCACTCTCGTCCCCCGGCTGGTCAACTCGAGCAACACTCGATTCGCGATCAGTTTCGCCCATTCCCGCCTACTACCGTATTCTCGCCGAATGCGCGCGAATGCCGCCTCTACCGATCGATATAGCTGACGAGCTTAAATGGAAACGAAAGAAGGAAAACAAACGGCTCCGACGACTCGCAAGACAGAACGAACCGGAGAAGATCGTCGTTAGAAAGGTACCGCCTCCTTCAGGGAGTCGCGTTCGTCTTCTACTCGAAGGTCTGCCTCAAAGGAGTACTCGAGCGCAAGTCGAAGCTCGGCTCCTTCGCTTCACTCCGTACCACACAGGCCTCAAGGTTCATCATCTTCCTGAATCTTCTTACGCCCTCTTCGACGTTGGAATCGCTCAAGCACCTCAACTCGTCAGCGACTTGAACAAAAGCAAACGCAAACGTAGGAAGCTCACCTGCAAGATCCTCCCCGAAGGCAAAGAGCTCGAGAAACCTCCGACTCCTGATAGGCGTCAAGTCAATCCAGACATTCCTTTCGAACCCATTCAAACCTGTTCTCGTTCCAATCTCAGCATCCGTCCTCCACCTCAGTCAGAAGCTCCAACCAAACTCGAAACTCCCTCATCAGAAGAAGGAGACCCTCCGCTTCTCACCGAATCGAATCTCAGCAAATTTCAGCTCGACTTCTCAGCTCGACCTCGACCTCTCACAGTCGAAGCCGACGATCACTCTTTCGTCACCTGCAACTTTGGCTCAAGTGAAGCGCCAGTCCTCCGTTCAGGTACTCCCTCGATCCTTGGTCAACTTCTCTCCTCTCCCGCAATGTCGATCGATGAGGATCTCGCTACTCAAGCCAACCTTTCCCATTGTCGCTCTCCTCTTCCGCCACAGATTTCTCAACCACAGAGCCATGCGACGGATGCTGCGGCTAATCGAGACCACGGAGAGGGAAATTTAGGAGACAATCTCAATCAGGAAGAGATGAAAGTTGACGATGAATTGGGATTTGGATGAACGCAGCCTCCGAAAGTCGATCAGGAGATATTCTTGAGTGAAAGCGGAATGAGACAGGACAGTACCAAAACAGCAACAAAAGCTTGTAGTTTGTTCAGCTGAAACGAAACAGAGCGACTTTTTCTTCCTGCCTTTTGATCAGCGTGGAGAGCTTACGGGAGAGCTAGACCGACATCGCGTCCTCGATCATCGAGACCGGAAGGGATAACAAACGAGCTGTTCAGATTGCCTCAAGGCAGGTTTTCGCAAAGTGGACTCCCTAGCTCAAGTCGGGAGAATGACTTATCGTCGAGAGAGAGAGAGCGGATAGCTTCACGATAGGAAGAGAGCGATGGCCACGCTTCCTTCTATTCACTCAATCATCGGTCATCGAAACCTGAGCTCATTCGACAGAATTTCGATCTTTCGAATCAGAGAGGTGAAAGCTCTCCCTTCCTCTCTTCCCAATCCTATTTTCCTCTCTCTCTCGAGTTCAGATGAGAACAAGAATCCACTTTCTTTCGTTGCAACTTTCCAAGCTATCTTTCCTATTCTTCCCTTACTCCAACAAAGTCTAAAACAAGCTTTCCCCTCACTTTGTAACTCCTCCCAAACTATCAGCAATCAATCCAGCCAGAGTGTTTGCTGCATCTTGATTTCCAGTACTATCTCCTCCTCCAGTAGCAGTTGAATCGGGAGTTGAATCTTGAGGTTGAGAATCAGAGGAAGAAGGAGAGTTGCTGTAACCTCCTTGAGAATCTTGAGGGGAGTAGTATCCACCACTTTGAGGGTCTTGAGCTCCTCCTCCAGAGTAACCTTGAGGATCGTATTGTGAAGGAACGTAACCTTGATCGTAACCTCCTCCTTGAGGATAATAACCTTGATCAGTCGAGGGATAGTATTCTCCTCCTCCTTGTTGTGAAGGATCGACATAGGCTGATCCATCGTTTTCGTAAGGAACTGATTCGTAACCGGATTGAGGTTGATCTTGGTCGTAGGATTGAGTGGGTTGGTAAGAGGAATCATCGGGAGTTTGAGAAGAGTCTTCGGGGTTGATAGGTTGTGAGGTAGAATCATCGAGAGTGGAGGAGTCGTCTGAGGGAGTAGAGGAGTCATCGTTTGAAGGAGTAGCGGAGTCTGTCAGAATCAAATCTGGGGTTAGTCTTGAGATCCCAAGAGAGAGATACTAATCCAACATTGAGACTGACCTGATCCATCAGAAGCATCGCTTGAAGGAGTAGACGAGGTATCATCACCTTCAGGAGGAGTTGACGAATCTGTGTCTCATCGAAATGGAATCAGTCTCGCTTCGATCAAGAGAGACTGAGATCAAAGAGTGAGAAGCTCACCTGAACTAGTTGAAGGATCTACTTGAATAGTAACAGGAGTTCCAGTAGCTTGAGGTTGAGCAGCATCAGAAGCGACTGAGGTTGAATCTTGTCTCTTGTTGAGGAGGTTTGATTCTTGTTGTTGGAGAGGAAGAGCGAGAGCGAGGGAAGGGAGGAGGAAGAAGTAGGAGAGGAGCACTAAAACATGAGAGAGAGTGAGAGTGAGTCAGTGATAGGAGAGTAGAAGAGAGAATAGGGAGGCTTACTGTTGAAGTCTTGAAGTTAGACGTCGATTTTGATGTGAATGGAAGGAGGAAGAGAAGCAGAGGAGCGGAGGAGCGGAGCAAAGTGGACGAAGCGAGAAGTGCTGCGGGCTGCGAAAAAAGGGAGGAAGAGAGGAAGAGCGAAGGGAGATCGTTTAGCTGAGAAGGTTTTTGGATTCTGTCAACTTGATTCCTTTCAATTGAGGGTATCGTTATACGTATGAGGTGAATGCAGTGATTGTAGTGGGTATGTTCGAGCGAAAGCGAGGACCGGGTCTAGTCGAGTAATCGCATAACCAATTCGAAAACGACAAAAGTAATTGAATTGATGAATGGCGACCTATAGGAACGGTCTTGAGGTCGGCTCAGTTCTCGCTTAGCCTCTCAGATGACTGGAGAGAAAAGCGAAACGTACCTAATCCAACACGGCGATGGGCAGACGAAAAGAGCGAAGCGAGAAATCGCTCGAAACGAAGAATCTCCTCGATTCAACCAATTTCACCATGAGCGAGCATAGACGGCGTCATGAGCTCACGAGCAGATACTCGGTATCACTGAGCCGCTACCTGACGATGCGAAAAGAAGGGGAGAGGGAAAGAGGAAGACAGTATTCGGGAAGGAGACGGGCAGCATCAGCGCAACACCAGAATCGTGTGTAGCAAGGTTGAAAGGCTCAGAAGCGATTCCGAAGCGACTCAGAAGCAGTCGAGTGAAGTGGAGGAAGCCAAAAGACGAATCGATCAAACTCGCTCCTCTTGCACTCTACCATCACCTCAGATTCGATTCGCCACGCCATGAATATGACTAGGAAGCTCACGAGTAAATTACTGACGGCGATCAGGGAGCAAGACGTCCTCGCTGTCCTCCAGTTTGTTGGTATGATGAACAAATCGAACTGCTTAGAGGAAGGGCTAGAGGCAACAGGTAAGCTTCCGTAGGACAGGAGAGCACTCCTCAAGCTGATGTTCACAGCTCTAGACGCGTCAAACGGTCTTCCACCTCTCTTCACTACTATCGAATCTCCATTCTTCCCTCTTCGCGAAATCATTCTCTCAATCTTGCTGCTCAAGACGGGTCTATCTCCAAATGAAGAGCTCATCACTTATGCAAAAGAGAAAGGAGTCGACGGAGCAGTTCACTTCTTGACGAACTGGGAAACTGTCGAAAAGGAGGACGGTCCGTTCTTCCGTCGCTTTTCTCAGCAAAGGCGATACTTTGACCGCTTCAAGTTACAGCTGAAGACGCAGAGCTGCTTCTCACTCTTCCGATACCCGAAGCTGGAGAATGGATCAAACAGCATCTTCCCCCTCCACCGGATTCAGCGAATCTCACCGGTTGCGATTTCTCATTCTCCGTTCCTGCATCCCTCCCCTCGCCCGCCCCCTCACGTCGACCATCACCAAGTCCTTCGTCGCCTATCACTACGCGATCAGCTTCTCCCCCTCCACCCGAATCTGCGAGTCTCTTGAACCGCATCGGTCCACTCGAACTCGAGAATCGACCCTCTTCCTCATTCTTTCCCTCTTCCCAGCTTATTCGCAGCTTGACTCGAAACGCAATCCGTACCATCTCTCTTCCTCCCGCACCCACAATTCTTCCCCTTCCCGCCCTTTCTCCTTGCAAACCACAAAGACAAGCGACTTCCATCCTCAAAATCTCTCGATTGCCCGAGTTCTTCAACCACAACGATTTGATCGAGACCCTCGAAAGCATCAACATCGAGATCAGAGTCCTTTCCTTCAGTATCGCAGACTTAGAACGTCACGCTATCATTTCTCTTCCCCTCGAATCTCGTGAATCCGTCGTTTCCTTCCTTAGCAATCGGTTCATCGATGGTGTCCCCCTTCTCGTACAAAGCATCGCACCTGTCTCCTTCCATGCTCTTCCCCGAAAACCTCAAGATATCGTCTCTCCTGTTCTCGAGAATCCTTGCCCCGAACCTCCTCGTTCCCGCTCCCATTCTTCATCCTCGCGACCGCAGTGCCCTCCTTCCCTTCTCTTCACTTCTGATGTCAATAGTGTCGCTCAAGCGCCGCTCTCTCAGCGTATCGGATCTGTTGCTCGACCTCGTTCGTCCCCTCGCAAAACTTCGAATGGGAAATCAGAACGTCCGCGAAACGATCCTCGAAGACGCTCTTCTTCTCGTCGGTGATGGGATGGATTGAAGCCAAAAAGAATGTTGTATCGCTTAGTACTGAATGAGAAGCGGGTCTTTCAATTCTCGTTGTTTTCATGTTGTGTAATCCTTCGCTTGACAATCAAAATTAGTTCAGTTCGTTTGCAACATGAGCAATGCTTTCGAATAACATCTCTAAAAGCGATTGGAATCAGGTTCGACGAATCTGATACGTTGCAACAGATCCTTTCGGAAGTATCTACGCCTCCGATTTAGCTCCTGTCGGTTCAGCACCTATTGATTTCTTCGCGTCAGCATGCTCGTCAAGGAGGAGTAGCATCGAGAGGTAGACATACGGAATTGAAAGTTGAAGTTCAATCGAACAGCGAGGAATTTCATGTCGAGATCCGGACTCTTCTCAAGGGAAGAAACGAACGATTCTGCAGCGGATTGGAATTGCTCCGAGTGAGAGATGAGGAGGGTTTCGATATCGTAGAGACGTTGGGTTGAGGGTGGTCGAGAAGAGAGTACGGGAGAAGGGAGACCCTGTCAGGAAGAGAGCCGAATTAGCGGGATTCAGATGAGGTATCCGAAATAGAAACGCACTCGTGAGCTGTCTTGTGCACTACGAGCATGCGACTCGAGTTGCATAGCATGAGCGAAGAGATCGTCCTATTGCAAAGATCTGGAGTCAGCTTGAGAAACGAGCTGCAGATAGGGAGCGAAACTTACGGCGGCATTCTTGTAAGCGAGCATAGTAGCGAAGATATCCTCCAGCTGTACTTTCAGGGAAGCTTCCTTCTTTGATCGTTTCGAAACAACCCTCAACAAACCCTTCTCGAGTAATTTCGCTAGATATTTCTTGTGAGCCTCGATGAGCTTATCTAGATCTCCTTCTTTCTTCGCTACGAACTCTTCGAGCTCTGCCCATTGACACGCGATGACTTCGAGGTGGACGTAGTATTCGACTTGACGAACGAAGAAGATCATTTTCGATAGTGCTGTTCTTGCTTGATGGAGAGCGAATGAAACGACTGTGGGAATGAAAACTCTTCAGTCAGCACGTTAAGACAACTGAAATAAGACCTCAACTCACTCGAACCCTTCTTGAGTAACCGCGAACTGGTCATCAAAGTTCTCCAAGCCTCGTTCAAAACATACTCGACTCGTTTGATTCCCCAAAGATGCCTAAACATTTCCCGATAATCCTCCAGACTCTTCGGATCCAGCACAGTCGAGAGAGGCGCATCGACCTTATATTCGAGTAGGAAGACATCCCATCCAACTTCGCCTTGTTGGAAATCGGAGATTCTCGCGTCTAATCTCCGAAGAATCGAGAGCGAGTGAGGAGAGGCTAGGGAGGAAGGTGGGAGTGAGCCTCGGATCGCGGTCTCGAGGGTCGAGGTCAAGTTGTGGCGATAGAGAGTGTTTGCTGGTCGACCGAGAGAAGGTCTGTCGAGAAAAGTGGTCAGTACAGGATCTTTCGTAATCATTTTTGAAGCTCACCCTAATTGTTCCATCAGGATCTCACAGAAGTCACCTTTGCCGAGCATGAGATAATCCTTGAGCGCTCTCAAATGATCCATCAATCGGAACTTGTCGAAGAACAATTCGAATAGACGTTGAGAAGCGGTTGAGTAGGCGAGAGAGATCGATCGTTCGAGAGAAGCCATGTCGGCGTATTCGAGAGCTGTGGAGATTGAGATCAGCTCGAGATGCAGGAGAAGAAGAAGAAGCGCGGCTTACTTCGATCATCTTCATGATTCCGATCGATAACCCAAGCATTGTCGGCGCACGAATACTTCATGAAGTTGAGCGATTTACCCGTCGAGAATATCTGTGAAGTACTTGATGAGTGGACGCCCTCTAAGACGTGCACTGATCTCGAAACACTCACCTTTCTTCCAAAACTCTCCTCCAAGAAACCCGGCAGCATCTCCTTTCTAAAGCTGAATTTCTCCGCCCACAGCTCATGACTCGGTACACCACCATCCGCATCCCTATCATCGAAACTATTTCCCCACAGCTCTCCATCAATCCCATTCCCTCCTCGTTTCTTCCATCGTTCATCACCTTCGTTGCCGAGTGCTGGGTTGAGAGAAACGAAGAACTCGTTGTAGGGGTCTCGGAGTTCTCCTTGATAGATCCAGGAAGAGAGGGTCGAGAAGAATGGGATTGAGAGGGTTTTGAGGAGACGAGACGAGAAAGTTCGGATGAATGGATCTCCGTTTGCGGTGTAGGCATGTAGAGTCGTCAAGAAAGCCCCACCAACATTTGAACCTGTCAATTACATCCTCTGCTCAGTCCCAAAGCGAAGACTGAAAGGGAGAGAAGCGAGACTGACCTCCCACTTCAGAAACCAAAGTACCCATCATTCTCATTCTCAACCTCACATCCTGCGTCCAAACATCCAGTTTCCTCAATGTCAACGCACCTTCCAATCCCTCAATCTCGCACAACCTCGAGCCATCCCCTGTCTCCCCTTTCGCACTCGCCTCTTCCTCCTCTTCGACTCCCTCCAATTTCCCTTCCAACTTCGCAACAAGCGCAAAATACCCCGTCATCTCTTTCTGTAACTCGGCATGTAAACTCTGTTCGACCATCCCAACCGGTTGTTCGAATTTTTCCTTCTCCCTCTTCTTTCCCTTGTCTCTTCTCCCTCTCAACGCCAATGATCCTGTCCTCCCTTCCTCACTCCTCAATAACGCCACTTCTATCTTCCGATACAACCATCCGAGCTCACTCAATTGGTGTAGGAGTGTTCGAGTAGGAGCAGCTAAACTAAAACCTCTTTTCCTCAATTCAACAAATTCAATCCCATCTTCAAATTCCTCCCTCTCTTCCTCACCTTGTCCAGGATCAATGACTCCACCTGAATCGGTCACGATCTCTCCTCTGACATAGGTACGACGAGGACCAGGTCGGGAGGGTAAAGGGTTTCGGAAGCGAATGAATTGTCCATCTATTCCTTGGAAAATGTAGAGGATGTCTCGGAGGAGTGTACGCTCGGGGACTGGTGGGAGGAGTGTACCACCGCAGTCGGATTGAGGGAGGGAAGAGGATGGGGATGGTTGCGAAGAGGAGGAAGAGGAGGGAGGGGAACGATGTTGAGCTAGTAAAGCGGCCATTGAGAGCTTGCGAGAGCTATTGGAGGAAGAAAGATTCGCATGGTCTTGCGGTGAGGTAGACGAGGCAGAGGGTTGATGTGGTCGAGGAGGTTTGAGGGAAGAAGGTGCAGAGAAAAAGTTGACGCGTGAAGGACCCGCTTGTGGTAGTGCAGCTGTACATGAGATTGTATAGTCAGCTTCAACATCCCCTAGAGCGTTGTGAGAGTGAGATAGAGCAATTCGGCTCGTTTGTTTGATGAGAGCGACCCCTCCTAGTCTCAACTTCTGATCGCTTCCCAGGGGGACCAAAAGGCTCTTCAGAAGTTTCCGACTCACCTGAGATTGATCCCATACTGTCTAGACCGCTGTTCGCTGAGTTTGATGAATTTTTAGATTGAGCGAGTGAAGTTGCCATTCTAGCTCGTAGGAACGCGTAGAGCGCGTTCAGTTAGCTCCGAGGGGTCGTTTGAGGTTGATGTAGGCTGCAGTAGCGTGGAGAAGTAGCGAGATTGAGGTGGGGGAACAAGAGCTGAATCGACGAAAACGTCGCTCGCAAAGGATTCACCAACATCGCTCGTTGGTCTCAGCCTACTCCGGAGGTTGCTTGTCCGACTGCTCGAGCACGTAGAAGGCGGGCGAGAACAGCGAAAGAAGACGCATTCGGAAAAAGACCGCTAGAACATTTCGCAAACTTACTTCTCTTTTCAAGCGACCTCTCCCTCTTAAACCCGTCTCCTGACTGGAGGATGATATGCAAGGACTCCAATGTATGATGATAACATAATGATCCGTCTACTCCCCCATCCGCGCTGAACTCTCCCCCTCATCCTCAAAAGTGCCGCTCAATCAATCTCCCTAATCCTCCCCTCTCCCGTCCTCCTCAATTTCCCTTTCCTCTCTCCCTCGTGCTCGACATAGCTGACACTCTCCTCCATCGCTCCGCCCTCCTGTAGATTAAACACAAACCCTTTCCTCTCCGTAACTGCCCAAACCCTACTATTCTCCATCCCCAATCCATAAACCGGACTCCTATCACCTCCTGGTCCAAACGCTGTGATACCTCTCTTCAAGACGGGAGAGGAGGAAGAAGACCGAATATCGAATAACCTGACAGCGGAATTACGGGCTGAACCGACAGAGATGTAGGAACCGGTTGAACCACCGGATGAGACGGAGTAAGAAGGGTCGTCGGACCAGGGATCGATTAATCGTAGGATCTCATTCGTCGAGGAAGAGGAAGAGGAGTCCCAGTCAGAGGTGACGAGAGAAGAGGAGGAAGGTGAGGGAAGTCGTAGATCATAGATTCTCGTAGTCGAGTCGAAGAACGCTGCGATAAGGGTTTGATCTGGTCTCAAGAAGGGGGAGCAGTTGAGTGAGGGAGTTGTCAAGGAATAGACGGAAGTAGATTTCGAGGTGAATGCGAGAGGGGTCGGAGTGGTCGAGATGGGAGAACCGGTTGAATCGAGTTGAACGAGAGAAAGTGGTGAGGTACCGGTATGACCTATTGCGAGCCAAGTAGGAGTGGAAGAGGGCGAGAGTTGAACACTCCAAGGTTTAGTCGGGAGTGAAATGATGGATGGGGATTCCCAAGGAGAAGATAAAGAATGTAATACGATTTGATGCTGTTTCGGTGCTGCCCTCTTCGCCAACGCGTGCGCTAGAGAATCGTTCTCATCCATTGTCTGAGCTAGTTTGTTTGGATTCGGTGGTCTCAATCTCGTCGTCGAAGCTGAAACGAGTAATCCTCCATTCGAATGCAAAGCTTGAACCGCCGTTGAACCTGGTCTCTGCCTCTCAATCATCGGCAGTGCATACCTCGCCTTTTCCTCCAACACTACCGGTCGTCCTCCACCTCCCAAATCAACGACTTTCAACCTCTGAACCAATCCCGATACTCTCGAAACCGCAATTTCACCTTCCCTCTCTCCATCCGCCAATGCAGTAATATCATCCAACGCACTAGTCTTCGTCGCCACCACTCGTCTCCTATCGTTCCAACTCTTCGTCTCTTCAAACCCCTTGACAATAACTCTCATACAACTCATCGTTCCCTTCCCATCCGTCGCAACCCACCATTCCAACCCCGCACCTCTCGCGATCAATACCCCTTTAACCCCATCCCCAACCCCCCATAACTTCAAACAAGGCATCGATCTATCCCACGCTCCAAATCCAACTCCAGTGAATTCCCATTCATTCCATTTCCCCTCTATCTTCTCTGACCAGAGAGCTCTTCGACCCCAAGTCCAGCGAGATGATTCGTGGATATGTTTGAGGGTAAGAGGAGAGTAGTTGAGTCGATGGAGTGCAAAATGAGGGAGAGAGTGAGATTCGATGAGAGAGTGGAAAGAGCGAGAGGTGAGTGAGAGGGAGAGCAAGGAGCGGAGGGGGAGGAAAGAGAGGAGGTGTAAGAGTAGTTCGGAAGGGAGGTCCGATAAGGGACAGGTTCGCATCTAAGCGAGGAAAGAGCAACAGATGAGAGAATCGGAGGAAGGCGGGGGCATTGGCGATCAAGAGCGGTCTGCAAGTCTAATTGAGGATGCTGAAACGAGTGTTGAGGAGATGCTGGAAAAAGAGAAATCGGTATGGATCGAACTGAAGAAAAGTGAGAATTTCGGTTCCGCAAACTTTCAAACAATCTCTCTCGAACTCACATTGCTTTCGATGCTTTGGAACCTCGCAGAGAACACATCCAACGACCTTCGAAGAGCAAAGTGAAAGAATGGAAAAAAGAGTTTGTGCAGGTTTTTTGTTGCAAGATTTTAAAGAGAAGAGAAGAAAAAAACGAGGGGGGAGTACAGTAAGAGGCGGGAGGGAGGTGTACAGCGAAAGAGCGTGAAAAAATCCATGTATCTATCGTTGTCGAATTCATCTAGGTTGCAGCCTTGGCAGCACGACGAGCAGCCCTCGTAGTAGCCTAAACAAAACCTCAAATCTCATCAGTTTGCCTGTCGAAGATCGCGTAGAGTGGGTAGGAAAGACTTACCTGGAAACCAGTCTTGATAGCTTGTACTGAACGAGTCGAACCACACGAAGAACAAGTCATAAAGAACAATCGGTTGTCCTTTGTCAAAGTCGTGTCGGGTGACTTGCAAGTCTTGCAAGTAACGTATTCGACGATATACCTCCTCAATACATTCTCGATTTGCTCTGTATCACCCACACTCTCGATCATCAGCATTAACTCGAGAAGAGGGAGAAAAAAGAGGATCAAACTGACTTTGTTGGAAACGACCTTTGATGACCAATCTCGCCGAACCATCGACTGAACCGTTGGTACCCAATTCAGCGAAAAGGAATTGAATGACGTGTTCAGGTTGACGGTGCATTCGTTTACAAATGTCGGCAATGTTTGCGAAAATCGATCGCTTGTTACCTTCTCGGAAGAGTTGGGGAGGTGGGATCGTGTACTTCTTCTTGCTAGCTCCTCCTGAGAGGGATGGGTGAGATTGATACAAGAGTCCAAAGAATCGACCGAGGAGCTGAAACAGGCGAAGTTGCGGTATGAGGGTTAGTGAAGCAGAAGAGGAGTAGGGAGATTAAAAGGGAATACTCACCTCGGTGTAAGTGTAATCACGATCAGAACCTAACCATTCTTTAGCGTTCGCAGCTTGTTCCGCTTTCGAAACTACACCTTCCTCTTCATCCTCTCCATCTTTTCCGAACGGGTTCTCTCCCTCGACGGGTGCATCCTCTCCACCTTCTTCCATCATCTCATCATCACTTCCAGCGGGAGTAGCCTTCTTCTTCAAAATACTCTTTGGTTTGTCCTCATTCTCGTCCTCATCCTCCTCTTGATCTTCTCCAGCATCTTCTTTCTCTTTCAATTCCTTCTCGAACGCTTCCAAATCAAACGCCTTCTTACTACTCTTCTTCTTCTTCTTTTTCAAATCACTAAACTCGTCCATCCCACTAGCA
>Ga0308161_1001737_pt1 | contig 25205 bp, 48 predicted proteins | sample PhyFR2_FD_201034 | JGI IMG/M metagenome (GOLD analysis project Ga0308161, IMG submission 201034) | Phyllosphere microbial communities from UC Gill Tract Community Farm, Albany, California, United States - DLSLF.R2 | ecosystem: Host-associated > Plants > Phyllosphere > Unclassified | place: USA...
GTCACATTATATTGAACAAAGTCGGTGTTATTCCCTAAGTTATGCACTTGTCCTTGTAGTATTTCTAATTGACCGGTTGAGAAATATTCAAAGTGGCTTAACCAAGCATCAGCAAGTTGAGTGATTGCAACTTCATGAGTATTTAAGCGAGCTATACAGTTAATAGAAATAATTCCAGTTCGGCGTGTGCAAGGATCATCACCAATTGCCGCAATTAATGACTGCCCCCATAAAATATTTATGTCACACCAAAGGCCATCTGTTGGAACTGTGAAATCTTTATTTGGATACTTAATTCGACTTTGAGCTATTCCAGTGAATGCCATTGCTCTGGTGATAATGGCTTGTCGTGCTTGATCTAATGTCATTGCCATTTTTAACCACCGTATTTTTGAGCAATATAGTTAAAGGTTGTGGAATAAACGCCTTGGGGTGCTTGTTTTGAGTAGCCGCCAGTTGTTTTAGGTGTGGAAGGCTTGTCTGTGAAGTTCCCGTACTCAATCTTAGTACCGTAAGGACTATTGGTCTGAATGTAGACATTAGAGTAAGGAACTAATCGAGATAAAGCACTTGCACCCTTGCTGATCGTTGATGCTCCGCCTTTGTCCTTTTCAGCTTCATTGTAGGATTGGTCTGTTTGGTTAATGCTAACTCTGTGTGAAGCTCGAAAAGCACCTGTATCCACTGGACTTTGAAGAACTACACCACCCAAAGCATCAATCACAATGTCTTTTTGTCGTTTAGTTAGGTCGGCTTCAACGGTTTGGATGAAGCTCGAAGGTTTGTTTGTCCAGCCCATATTTCACCTATAAAAAAAGCCCTTAATTAGGGCTGACAGCTTTTACTTTTAAATCCTTATAAAGTGGCCTAAGTTCGTCTAACAACTTATGTTTTTTACCAAAATTTTCTAAATAACTATCATCAAACTCTTGAAATAAGTCTGCTTGAGCATTTTTAAAAGTAGTAATGTCATCGCCTTTATAAGCACCTATATGTTTTAAAGGATCGGATTTTTTTATTAAAGCACTAAACATTCTTTCAAGAAGAAAAGTGTTTTCTAAAAGGTAAAATAAGATATCTTTAACTTTTTTATGAAATTTTATTGCTTTTATATCATCAAAATCAAACTCATTAAGTGCATTCTGAAGTGTATTTAAATTAGCCATAAGTTCTTTAAAAAGATCATCTATATGAGCTTTTTGATCACTACTGATTATTTCCTGATATTTAATTTCATTCTCTAACTCACTCAAATTTGAATCAATTTGTTTTATCAGATCATTTATTTGCTTCCCTTGCTCTTCTCTGCTTTTTTCCAAGTGCTCCAAACGCCAATCACTAAACAGTACAAGTGCTATTGCTGGAGCTAAGAAGTAAGCCATTAATGTTAGCGTATCGCGGACAATTTCATACAAATCTGGTAAAGGTTTAGGACAGCTTAACCAGTTCGTTTTCATTAAATAGCCAACTATTAAATATATAACCCCACCAGCGCAAATTGAAAAAACAATATCACTAATTTTCTGTTCTAAAGTTTTACTTTTCATAAAGTCCCCTAATATTTAAGAGGCTTATATCAAATATTCTTTGTGAAGCAAAGCTTTATACTTTCCTTAATTGAGCAGTCCATATACTTGATGACGGGTCCTGACCATAACTCACAATTCGATAGTTGCCACCTTCAATAACCCAAATGTCATTAACACCTGGCTCTACTAAATCACCATCACTTGATACTATCTCATTTTGCAGTAGCACGGCTTTAGAGTCTGTTGCACGGTAATCTATAGGCTTCACTAAATCTTTCAAATATGAGCCAAATAAGACGCCTCGGCCACTATAGACATATTCGGTGTAAGTATCCTCGCCAGTAGCTGGATTTGATCCTGTTAAAATCTTTCGAGTACAGGTGAAGGAATCTACGGCATCTGCTAATTCATCCTCAGCATTAAAAGCAGCAGCCAATTCTTGTTGAATCTCATCACGCATTCCCATGACTTACTCCGTAATGACATAAGTGTTGATGTGATACTTCTCACTCATGAAAGGTTCTAGAAGATCAAGAATGAATTGCATGTCTCCACTGACTGACTCTTCCTTTCCTGCAACATAGGTTTTGCTAACAGACGTGCCAGATTGTGCAGAAACCGTTTTAGAAGCAACAACGCCTTCTTTGGTTGTATATAGCTGACCTGCTGATGCAAGCTTAGCTAGATAAGCACCTGCTGTTAGAATGGAGTCAGGCACTTCATCTTCTGGATATTCTGGTAAATTCTTAGCATTAAGCCACGCATTTGCCTGCATTACTGCAATGACAGGGTCGCCATTACCCCACCAGTTAGGCCCTAGCTCTTGAGTCACACTTTCGACTGTCACATAGTTCATAGCTTAATCCTAAAAATCTAATTAAGAAGGACGACCCGAAAGCCGCCCTACTTGAGTTAAGCGCCACCGTTAAGCGGAGCTTCTGGCACTGGAACTGCCACTTCTGGATCAGTAATTCCATAATCTCCTGCTGTTTTTGCAGGGTCAAACATTGTGCCCGCTGCTAATGTGTCTGTTGCATCATCAGCATATCGGCGGTCTGTTGGGTATTGGTATTTGTAGTCTGGTTGCTTCTCAGCCATGACTGCTCTCCTTAAAGGTTAGTAATTAGGAAGCGGATTGAATTGTCTTCTGGTGAACCTACAAGTTCCCAGTTTGCAGCCTTTTGCAAGTCGTCCCATGAAGCGCTTAATGACTCACGATCAGTACCACCTGTTAGAGTGTTAGAAGGAGCAATGAAGCTGAAGCCTTGCGGATGAATGAGCATGTTTCGACGAGTCCATAGGATTTCGTGTCCAGCACCGTTACCAGTAGCTTGAGTTTCTTCAACTGCTAGATCTTTGCGCCCCGGCACAGAGTCATACGAGAAAGCACGAGGACCAGCAAGAATGGTAATGAACTTAGCGTTTGCACCAGTTCCGATTTGAGTATTGAAGTCTGTTTCAATAACCGCACGACCGTTATAAACAGTGATTGGCGGTAAATTAGCACTTGTAGTTACTTGCTCAAGCAACTGCTGTTTACGCATCTTCGCTGCAATACGAGGATGGACAAACATCACACCACGTCCACGCAATTCGCGCTTCATAGTGCTTTCAGCATCAATATAAGCATCAACGCTAAAACCTGTTGCTTCTGTTGCTGTTGAAGCAGAAATGTCAGTCGTTAATCGCTTGCCATTCGCTTGGTCGTAGTTACGCAAGCCAATGACTGTTGCACGTGCACGGTTTTCAGCTGCATCAAGCCAGTACTTATTCAGTAAGCCACCAATTAGCTCAAGTGAATTCACTTGAGATAGGTACTGACCAAGAACTGACTCAACAAAGCCTTCGTTAAGATAAGCTATACGGCCTTGCATCGCACCTGCATCAATCGTGCGTGGCATTGCAATATCAGTCAGGATGGTGTTGCCATAGTTCTGTTCAACATTCCCATCAATACCATTTACATATGGCACAGTAAAAGTAGACGAACCACTTGTTAACAATGCACGTAAACGGTCATCGGATACGAAAGCACCTGATTGAACCAATGGTGATACAGCAATTGGGTTTGGACGTAGATAAGATAGAACTACGTTACGGTTAAATACTTCTACTAAAGAAGGCATGGAGTTACTCCCAAAAATTAATTATTAAATTCGCCATTTGTCAGCGCTGTTGCGAATCCTTGAGGATCACTCTTTTCAAAATCCGCACGCTCTTGGGCGTTCATTTCACTTGGTTTCTTGGCAGCTCCACCACCTGAACCACCGCCAGAAGCCCCACTTCCTGACGCATTTGAAGCAACAATTAATGGCTTAAACGCCACATTGCTGCGGAACTCTTTTTTAAGGTCATCAATGTTCATTGCACTAGGTTTGCCCTGCGAATCTAGTACTCGAACTTTGACCTCACCGTTTTCATCAGTTTCAACTTGAAGACGATTTGTAATGTGTGGAAGCAATACTGCCTCGGAGCCTTTGATAGAAAGCTCACTTGCTAATGATTGTGCTGTTTGCCCGACAGTTAATTTGTAGACTTGGTCTTGCAATGCTTTGGTTGCTTCAGCATGTTTAACTTCTGCTTGATCAAGCTTGGCTTTCCAAGATGCTTCAATTGCTGCAACGTCACCTTTTTTACGGGCCGCTTCTTCAGCTTCTTTTTGTGCCTTCTCTTCAGCTTCTTGGCGTTTTTCTTGCTCTTTTTTCTTTTCTCCAAGGAGTTGCTCTACCTTGTTTTTAAGACCTTCAAGTTCACCGTTATTTGATTGCGGCAGGCCTTCAACTTTTAAATAAAATGCACCTTCTTTTTCTTCATAAAGCGCCTTCGTTTCATCAGATAAGCCCTCTAGGCTATCAAGTTTGTATTTCATGTTTTGCTCCCTGAGCGGTTTTGCAGTCACAAACTGCGGGCAATAAAAAAGCACCCGAAGGTGCTATAAATAGAATTAGGTTTTACTTTCTCGGCTTTGTCCAAGCCAATAAGATTAGATCTTGAATTATCTGCTGTTCAGTTGTGGTCATAATCCCAACCTCTTAAACATTTCTTCATCAAGCTTTTTGAGTTCAGCAAGTGTGAATGGCTGACCTGTGAGTGGATCAACAAATTTATCTAGAGAGTACTTACCCTCTTTGAATAATTTGTATCGTGAAGGCCCAAGCCAAGACTTTTGGAAAGTTGCATCCTGTTTATCAAACCAACCTTTAAACGTTGTATTTGAATCAACTACGCCGATTTCACCCTCTCCATTCACTTTGTTATTGAATGGTCGCTTACCAATAGTTTTACCCTGCACATCAGTGACAGGAATAAGAATGGATCGGCAGTTAGGATGTAAAGGTGGCAACGGATGAGGCTCATCTTTCTTGTAGACCTTATCCGAATAACCCATACAGATTTTAGAAGTACGACTATCAAGCGTTGCAATGAACTTCACATACTCAACACCTATGGCTGTGTATGTCTCATTCAATGCAATATTCGATACATGACTTCGAGCTGTACGAACCATTGTCGCAATCTGTGATCGACTTTGATCTAGCAAACCATCTTGGTAATTTAAGGCTTTCTTGCCCTTAATTCGCTGGATGATCTGCTGATTAGTCTGATCTTTTGAAAGCCCATCCCGAATGACTTGCTCAACTCTGAGACGAGTATCATCAGCAATTCGAGCAAAGATAGAATCAAGTAGAACACCGCCACTTAAAGGAGCTTTCTTCGCCTTATTGATCAATGTCTTGCCATTGGTCTCTATTGCCTTCTCAGCTAGAGTTTTAGCTTGATAAGTAGCTTCGTATACTGCTAATGCAGTTGCGCTTACAGAGAAGCTCTCAAGAAGCGTTGAAGCAACTGTACTTTGCCATGATTGAATAACTGTCCGAATCTCTCTTAAAGCAGGCGTTGTATATTGCCCTGCAATCAAAGCTGATCTTTCAGCATCACTCAATTCATCCAGCAAATCTCTTAGCTGAGACAACATCTCACCTGATATGGAATCAAACTGAGAAACAAGCTTTGTGATCTCACTAGATGACAAGCGATAAAGATAGGCTTGATGAGAGACTAAAGCATCAAGTAGTGCTTGTTGTGACAACTGGCTGTTCATTTGTCACTCCTGGTACATATCCAACCATGGGCCGATTAACTTCTTCGCTTTCAATACGTTTTTGCTCATCTTCAAAACTAATTTCAGGAACCTTTCCGGTTGTTAGAATCTCATGGAAGGTTTCCATACTCATGCGATTAGCAAGGACCATCTCCCAATAGAACTTAAGCGTATCAAGATCAATTTTGCCTTTAGCAAAGTCTTGCTTAATGGTTAGCTTGGCTTTACTTCCTGAACCATAGAACTCAGCACACCATTTCAGCGCATATTCCATCGCTTCATTGGTGTTAGCTACACAAAGCGAAAGCACACTGTACTGTGCAAGTTTTTCATTATTGGATTGAGTAGCCGTTTTATTAGCCTGCTCAACCTCAAATAACTTAGCGCCCTGCGCTTGCATGTACTTCTCTTTGCCTTCCATAGCCTGTTTAGCTAAGGTGCTTTCAGTGACTTGCTTGTAATCAAATGATGAGCCCTTCGGAAGCATAAGAGGGTTTTTAGAACCCAGTCTCACACCACTCTTCTGCAACCAATCACGCCACCCTTCGTCGAGTTCATTGATAACTGGTTGAGCTTGACCACAGATAAACACCATCTCTTCGTAGCTCGCGCTATTTTGATAATGGGCCAAGTTCATTGTGACAATTGGTTCTAGTGGAATTGAGTCAATATTCCAATCATTAGCCAAAGCCCCCAAAGGAATAAAAGGAATTTCATTCCATCTTCGGCCTAATGAATTAGTTGGATAGTTAATTTCACCACCCTGTAAGTCGCCCGACTGATCTGAATATACTTGGACGTTATATTCATTATTCTCATCAAGACGCAATACCCGGTAAGTATTTACTTCTTTTTTAGCAAACTCATCGTCAGGATCTTTTACTGTAGATTTTTCATATAAAACGATTAAATCAGGTTTATATACCGATCCAACACGCTTAACGCTCCAGTTGATAATATTTAAAGCGTCATAGAAAACGATTGTTGGGCGAATGCCTAAGTTCTCTGCTTGCTGTACAGATACGTTGCCGTCGGTCGTTGGATAATCAACAAATAGACCACCACGAGCATGTTTTAACAGCCCTTGAAGGCATGATTGCGCTACTTGGTAAATGGATTTCCCTGTGCCATCTGCATCGTATTTAAGAAAATCCATTCCATCCGGTTCGAACGTTGGATCTTCAGCAAATACCACTCCCACCATCTTATTTAATGTGTCTTTCGAAATCTCGTAAAACACAGCTCGCGTTAAGTACGCTAAATAGTATTGGTCGTTTTGAGTAGCATCAGCCGTTACATTTGGCTTTGGCAAGTAATACTCACCGCGCTTTTTAATTTTGGTCGAACCCTCACAGACATCGTTGATAGTTTTCCAACGCTCTTTCATGTCCGCGTAAGCTTGATGTTCAGTATTTACTGGCATTAGAAAACCATTCCTATATCTAGTGTTTTAGCTGCAACTTTTTTACCCATCGCAACAGCGAACATACGGAAGCCATCCGCACCATGTGAATGCATGTCATGAAGTGGGTTATCTTTCCAACAGCCCAATTTGTCGTTCCATTCTTTGCGGTAGTTCTCAAGATGAGTAATACCCTCAGCGCACTTATATTCGTCAAACTCACATAACGGTAGAATTTCGCGAACTTGCTCAATTCCATCCATCACTAAAATGTTTGGCACAACCTCAAATGAAACTGAATACTTTTCACCGTCATCTAAGACATAACCTTCTTTAGCAATGTCTAAGCGTGACTTACCATCGTTCATCATTGAGCGGTTTTTAATATCGTGTGGTGCATAGTGCTTGCTGTATTTGTAGCCCTTTTCCTTCAATACTTTGAAGTAATGGCGCATACCTTCACCAGAGTTTTCGTAGTAATCGATCACTTGGTAATAATTGTCTGAGAGCTTTCGAACAAACCAAATCACCATCGAGTCTGAAACACCCAAATCCCAGAAGGTCATTACAGGTAAGTGATCATTAACAGGCAGAGCACCAATACGTTTATTGGCATACAAGAATTTGAATTGGTTCTTGTAGTAAGCACCTTCAACTGACTGAGCGAATGCTTCACTAGGAATACTTGGATATTCCCGTTTCATATCCTCACCAAGAGTTTTCTCTTTTGAGTGATACCAAGCTCTCTGGTTAGCAGTTGTTGTAATCTTGTGCTTGGCTTCTAGTTCATCAAAGTATTGAACTAGTCGCTGTGGTATCTCTTCAGTAGGCTCAATTTCATAATCAGCATTCTTCCACCATGAGAAGAAAAAGAATTTCCAATCTAGAGGGCTTAACTTTTTGCTGAGTAGAAATAGCTTTTCAGCTAATTGGCAGAACTCATAGAAGTAACCGCTTTTACCTTCTGCGGTACTCTCTAATGTAATGCGTCCTTTAAGACTTACAGCCTCAAATGCACCAGTAACAATCTCACGGGCTTTATCTGGGAACTTCGCACAGATCTTACCGAACTCAGATACATGTAAACGGTCTAATGTTCCGCCACGAAATGAAGTTGATACTGTGATAGATCCACCCTTGCCAAATACAAGCTCATCCTTAGTTTGAATCTCTAAAGGATTGGCTGCTTTGATTAAATGCGGTAATCGATCATAGGCATACTTAACCTTTTCACGAAATAGACGTTTAGCATCATGCAAGGTATGTGCAATTAAGGCACATTTATCAGATTTGAATAACGCAGCATCCAATTGAATAATGCACATCTCGGTAGTGAACCCTAACTGACGTGCCTTAAGGATGATGTTCCGTGTCCATTCATTTTCAAAGTATTCAAGCTGCTCAAGTGTCATCTTGAACTTAACTTGCTTACCTTCTTTATTAGTAATGTAGTAAAGATTATTTAAGCGCCATAACTGGTCTTTAAGTTTCGCTTTATGCTCAGGTTTCAGCATGGCTACTCCTTAAAATTAATCACCCTCGCTTAATTCATCCATCAATTCCGAAACAGACTGAATCTCAATCGTTCCTGAATGTTCAACTTTGTCTTTAAACGCCCCAACAGCAATATGCTTGCCTAATAGTTCAAGGTTTTTAACTTTGTCTGGCCATTTGATTTTTTTGAGCCAGCCTTCACCCTCGGAAAGCTCTACACTTTCTAGAGTATTAATATATTGGCGCCAGATCTTAGGCCATTCTTTCAAAGGCTTGTAATTACCTTTGTCATCCAGAATGTCTAAAATATCCATTTGGTCTATTTCAGTTAAGCGCTTAAGAACATAATCAGCATCCACATCAACACGGCTCAAGCGCTGCCCGTTTAGGTAAGCAATGCGCTCTTCTACTTCTTCACGCTGCAAGACATCCCAAGCATGTTGGCGGGTTTTAAAACCTACTGTTTTGCCTGCCTCTTGGGCACTTAACGTTTTTAAATATTCGTGGCAGAACTCTTCATGGCGTAAATTCTTTAAGGGTTCTGCGCCTTTGATTTGTTCTTCCATTTTTTTACCTCATTAAAAAACCGCCTCTTGGGCGGTCTTGTTTTATTCATACCATTTTCTGGCAGTAATTAGATTTTTATAAATCTCAACACTTTCTAACATCTTTTTCAGTTTAGTCACATTGGATGAAGCACCCTCAACTCTTACAGTACTTAGCAATTCATCACTAAAGGCATCAATTAACTCCTGTGGCTCCACTAAACCTTTAAGTGGATTTGGGTTAAGTTTGGACCCGTATCCTTGAATGTGAGCAAGGTGGAAACCTGCATGATTTATTAGTAATGGAAGTATTTTTTCTTTGAGTTCTGAATTTGTCAGAAGTCCTGCCTCTTTAATATCTTTGGCAACCTCAAACAACTTAACTCTACATGTAAAAATTGAATCACCACCATCAAAGAAATTGGTTGCAGCAAATGCTGACTCAATTCTTAATTTAAAGTGCTCTACTTGTAATTGTTCTAACAGTTGTTCTGACTTCTCATTAATTTGTTGAAGTTTTACAGTATTTCCAATCAAAGTTATTTCAGAAATTTTCTCAAAGAAAATTGCAACAAATGCAGCGACCAGAAAAACAGTCGTTAATAATGATAAATCCCCAGAATCTATCAACCCATTAACCCTTAAGCAAACAAACCCAGCAATAAATATCAAGAATAGTGTGAACACCACAAATATACGCATTGGTTTAATCTGATTCACAATAACTCATACATAGTTTATTTATTTGATGAAATTATAACACCACTCTGAGTTATGGAGGATTAATTACCCATTTCAAATCATCAGGCGTTTCCAAATAACACCCTTGTTTCAAGCAAAATGCATGAATGTCGTTTAGGTATTCAGTGAACTGAGCCGTACTTGCATCTGTAGTGCTTATCAGTTCATTTAACCCATCAGCGACATATTGATACATCGGATGATTCTGCTTCTTTAATACCTTTACAGCATCGAAAGTATTTCTGTACTGACCAACATCATCACGGTAGTAGATGACAGCAAGTAATTTTCTCTTAAAGAACAAATGCTCTGAATCTTTATCTGTACCTTGATGTTTAGCCCATTGGGTTAAGTACATCCAATAGAGTCTATTTTGTGCCTTTGAACGGTCTTTCTCTTGAGGCGCTATTAAGACAACTAAAGGCTTCCCTTCAACTGCTGCCTTTGAATGGTTTTTATTTAGATAATTCGTCACATAGTTGATGTCGCAATGGTTCTTAATAGTGAATCTTGATTCCATTTTGACCTCGCCTAGCACATTAGATTTGAATCTTCCTTTTCAATCTCAACGCGCAATGTATAGTTGCTACCGCTATCAGGCATGAAAGACCACTGTTTAATTTTGCAGTCATTCTCTTCTTGAAATTGGTTTAAAAATTCTAAGAGCTCATCTTCGAATTTATCTTCTAGAATTTCCACAACAGGCTTTACCATTTCACTTTACCGCATAACTCTGGCCAATCAGCATCAGTACTAATTTCAATTATGAAACCGCGGCCTTGTAATTCTTGGAGATAGGTATCTGTTAATTCTTTATCCTCTTTGAGATGGTAAGGAAGGTCCATTGCACAAAAGCTTTCACCTTTCTTAGTTTGACGCTTAATAGCACCTTCAATTTGTTTCTTACACTTTTCAAATGTTCCTGGTTGAGCCATTTTCTTTCTCACAAAAAAAGAGCCTATTGGCTCATGTTGTAATGCAATAAAAAACCACCCGAGGGTGGCTTAATTTACTCTCCAGCTAAATGCTTTTGGAAAGCTTTGTTAATTTTATCTTTGGTTTCTTGATCTAGGCTTGACTCATAAATAAGAACCAATCGTGCATGCTTAAACTCATAAGAGGATCTATCGTAATCTGTGCTACTTAAATAATGGTCTAGCTGTTCACTATTGCTAACTCCAGAAAAACCGAACCCATTATCCACAATAGTTGCTAATATGTAGTCACTTACTTTCATTTCTTATACTCAAGTTTTTTTGAACATTGAATATATCAAAAAACATCCTGCTCTTTAATATTAAGCATGCGGTTTGTCTTTTCTAGCCACCCATCAAACAAAGCTTCTGATTCTTGTCTTGTGCCTAGTTTGAATTGGTCGAATTGAATGTGGCATGAGTGGCATAAACTCACTGTGTAGCGGTCATCTGCTTTAATGCCTCTACCCTTGCCATGCTTACTAGAATTGCTGTGTGCAGCCTGTGAAGGACTCTGACCACATCTAACGCATGGTAGCTGCCTTATTTCGTTTAGCCTCTTTTGCGAACGCATTTTCTAGGTTCTCAATTCTGGTTTTAAGAACTTTTTCTTCACGCAGACATTCAGTCTTAAACGTATGGCCGCTGAATAGGTGGTTATAATCCTCTAAGCGCTTAAGATTTCGCTTATAGATTTCTAAATTCTTCTTCGCTTCGATTGTGTCCATACTCACCCCAAAAAAGAAAACCTCCCGAAGGAGGTATTTGGTTAGTTCTTACATATTAGAAAAATCTGATTACTTTAGACCCATTATGAAACTAGGCCTTTTCTTTACTAATTCCAGATATTCAGGCGCGAATTCTTTCACAATCCTTTGACCATCTTCATTTTGTCTTTCAACCTTTACCCAATCTTTTGTTGACTCAATAACCTTCCAGTCAACATCGGAACTACTGTGCTTAACTACATCTTTTCGTTTGAACTCTTTCATTGGGAGACACCATAAATCAATTTTTAGAGTCTTCATAATGATGCATTGAGCATGTAATTTCAACATTTGAATTCAATCTAAGTATTTGTTCGCTATAGTAAATTTTTTATCTTCCCACACTTTCTGCATTCTTTTATTGGGTCTTTGTTGTAATCCAATTCATGTTCCCAACAATGCCAACAGAATACTTGCTTGATGATTCGGAGCATGTGACCTCCAGAATTTGGCGGAAGATGTGAGACTTGAACTCACACGGCTGTGACACCCAACTGTTTTCAAGACAGCGACCAGTAGACCGACTTGGTTTAATCTTCCAAAATGCAAAAAGCCCATCGAATGATGAGCTTTTAAATTTGGGCGCCAGAATCCTAATTAATCGGAGCTAATCCCGTTGCGCAATAGGTCTGACATAATCTAGTGGTGCCTTACTTATACTTCGCGCCACTATAACACGAATATATAACATTGATGACGTCACGTCAATAATCAGATGCCAACTCTTTTGATCTTTGCACTATGAGCAATAAATGGATAACGAGTATGGATTGCAGCCAAGCCACACTTAATATCAAACTTAGCATCCATCAATGTCCGTGATTCATTAACCAAAGCTGAGATTGGGTTGCCGTAAAAGTAACGATCGATTACAGCATCAAGCCACTCATCTAGGATTTCAGATTGTCCTTGCATATCTAAGATTAAACGCTGCACAGCTCTCGCTTCATTGTCTGTGATCTCACAAGCACAACCCTTACGACCAACCTTAGGCGGATCTTCACTTGTCATGAAATCTGCAATTACCTGACGCTTTTTCTTCACACCAAGCTTAAACTTCTTCCGTTTAGTTACTGCCTGATCCATAGCGACAGCAATCGGATTTATGCTCTTACCACAAGTTCCAGAGTTTGAATACATCCATGCCCCAAACTGATAAAGCCATTCTTCAAGACTGTATTTAGTCCAGTCTGTTGTTTGCATAATGTGATTCACTGCCGCATTCATACCCTTACCCCTACATCCAAATACTTACTAACTTACCGATACATCCGATTAGAATGAGTGGGAACCCTGAGAGCACCCACATCAAGCTTTTGTCGTCCTTGAGCTTCATCTGTTAAGTCCTTTCAAGATCCATAACTGTGAAAGTTCCCCAGTGAACTGCCCCAGTATCAATCCAATAGCAGTTGTCACGCTTGCAAGGCTTTTGAGTTACTGTGTGACCCATAATCACTGCATCAACCCCAGTTACATACGTGTATTGCTTATTGTCAGAATCAAGGCGTTCACGTCCCCACATTGCTAAGTCAGATGGCGCACGGTTTCTAGATGGCAAAAAGAATGAGTCTTTGAATTCATCCCAATCGTTCTGCTCAATATGTCCGTGGACAAATCCAAACTTCTTGCCTTTGTAGTTAACCTCGAGCACAACTGGTAGCTCAGAGAAAACCTTTGCAATGTTGTACATAGCCTGCCCATCAAGCATGTAGAACCATTCACCACCATTGTCGATATGGCAACGCTTATAGGATTGATCATGCAAACCACCAATACATAGATCTTCATGATTGCCACGCACTGATGTGAACCAAGGATTTGAAAGCAACTCAATACATTCAAGGTTCTGTTCGCCACGATCAACCAGATCACCCACAGCTACTAAGAGGTCATTCTCAAAGTCAAACCCAACTTCTTTAAGACGATTCATGAGCAAGTTGTAGCAACCATGGATATCTCCAACTGTCCACAATTTGCCTTTAATTTCTTTATCCCAAACCTTCACTAAGCTCATCACGCCACCTCAAATCATCAAATACTTTTTAATTTCATCTATTGCTTCATCTGCCCCAAAGCAGACTTTGCACATGTAACCCTGTTCTTCTAATCGTTGAATCATGAGCCTTTGGCTTGGTTGTAGCTTTCCTTTCTTTGATTTCAACTCAATCCACAGTCCATGAATAACACCATTGGGCACGATAAGCTGAAGGTCTGGAACACCAGCCTTCAAACCCATCTTCTTGAACTTTGACGCTTCAATAATGTTTCTTGATCCACCATTAGGAATATGAAACAAGTAATCACTCAAACGACCTGAACCAAACTTCACACGATGCGCCCAACTCATGAGCGTCATCTGTTCTTGATCTTCTGTAGGCACTCGATTAAATCTTTTGGATCGTGCAGCCTTCTGTGACTGGATCTTTTGAGCCTCTTTGAATGTGGTCATTGGTCACCCCATCGCTTTCTTGATTTCGTGAATACAGAATTTCAAAGCAAAAACTCGCTGATCATTGCCACTTTTAAGATTCTGTTCTTTCGCTAATTCAAGTTGGGTTACAAGCTGATTAGCTGCATTTCTTAGTTTTTCGTTATCGATCTTTGCGTTATGTAGCTCTTGAGCTAGCCGATCTACTTCTAAAATAGCTTGCTCTCTTGTCATTTCTTGGTCAGCAAAACAACTACCACCTGCATGACAATATCCGTCTGCGCCACAGTAAGGGCTCCCACCCTTACAGCGCATAACAGCATTAGCCCATGTATCATCGTTCTTACTTAACAAGTCATGCTCACAAGGGATTTTGACTGCTTTCATACCTCCCCCTTGAGCGCTTGCTCTAACCGTTTCAATGCTCGCAATGCACCACCTTTTAGCCAGTCACTATCACCAGATGCATCTTCATCAATCCAACACGCGGCACCTTTGATTTCTTGCAGAGCTTTATCCACCCGCTTTTGCAGCTCGTCTCGTTCTTTACAAACTGCTGACCAGCGATTGATTGCATAGTTCTTTTCATCACGACACATCTGGGCTTTGGTGTTAGCATCCTCCACTTTCGCTTGCTGTGTAGCCTCACCTGCCAAATACATAGCCTTTGCTAAGTTTTTGGTTGATTCCCAAACATGTCTATTTGCTTTCCAAGCTTCTTCAAACTTATCCATCTCAAACATCCTTAGCTTTGCAGTTAGGCGAAATGTGGTTTTCTTCAATAGTCACGAATCCATTCCTCATAGCTAACAGCATCTTTAAATGTGTTAAGGCTTCCGCACTGAATACAACAATCAGCACTACTCGTAGATGCATAGCCACAGTCGTTGCACTGCGTAAATACAACTTCACTTTCTTGGTTCTGGTCTTCTTTGGTTGTGCTTTTAAACTCACTCATGGCTGGCTCCTTTTGCACGGAAACCAGTTGCTTCCTCTTCTGCTGTAGCAAGCCTTAATTCATTTGCATAAGCTAAACCTTCACCACCTTCGAGAAGTAAACAAACCATATCGTAACCATGGCGCTTGTGACTTCCTCTAGTAATGGTCATTACCTGGTTATTTAGAAAGTTTTCATTTTCGAAGACTACTTTGTCGTTTATTTTAAATTTCATTGTTCTTCTCCATTTGGACGTTGTTCTAGTGACTCTCTCCACTCGCCTTTAAAGGGGTTTTCACTAGGGAAGTGAATTAACTTTGGAAGTCCACCCATGTACCAGAACCCAGAGTGAAGCCAACCGCTTACAGGCTTATCCGTGAATGCAAAAGCAAATCCATCGTCATTTGTGGCGGCATAATTAAATTCGCTTGGAATGGCAGACCAATCGTATTTACTCATTCCCTTCTCCGTAGATCGATTCGTAATCGGCGATTGCCTGCTTTAAGCGCTCTAAATTAGTGAAATGTTCAACGCAATAAATGCATTTCTCATCGAATGTTTTTGCATTCTCAATTCCGCCAATCTTCGTGATTAAATCCACCGACTCCACGAGGCGTTTTAGAATGCGGAGATCAATCAAGTGACATGTCTCATAATCATCCATGTAGGTGTTAATTAGCCCTTCATCTCCAAAACAGAACCAACTAAACTCGAAGTATTTAAAGTAAAGAACGCCATCAATTGTTAGCTCGAAGTAGGTGGCATATTCAGGCGCCCCATCAACAACTTCTCTCGCCCGTTCTAAACCGTGGTCTTTGATAAATTGGGTGGCTTTCATTGTTTTGGCTCCTTCATCTCTTTTTTGCAATCTGAAACAGCTTCTTTGAGTAGTGTTAGAGCGCAATTGTCAGGTAAAGAAACACACATGCTTAACAAGCTCATTGCATGCTTTGCTTTATTAGTTCCGCTATGCATCATGTGTTTAGCAACTTCTTGATCGATGCCTGCATACTGTTCAATTTGATATTGGTTCATCCCTTCACCCCGTCACGTTTGGTCATGCTTTCTAATCGTTTGATCTCATCCTTGATGTACCAAACTGCCTTTTCTAGATCTTGTATTTGGCTATCAGAATCTTTAAGGCCATTTCGCCATAAGTATTTGATAGCGTTACCGATATTAAAGTTACGGTGTCTTGTGATTTCGATACACTCAACTCCGCTCGGATCACTTGTGTAGTGCTTAGGGTGATTAACATTGTCGTTCATGCCACTAACTCCCTAATCACCATGATCTCTTTCCCTTTCATAAGGCGTTTGTACAAGCTCAACGTGCATTTGCGAGTGTTTCTTGCAAGACTGATTAGCGAAGGCGATACATTTGCCACCTTGGCTAATTGCTGTTGTCTCCCATGTGCTTTTGAGATCCAATCAATCAAACCATCTAAGCAGTCTTTGTTTATGAAGGTATGTTTAAGTGAAGGATCTACTTCCAGTTCAAACAGCTCATCGGTAAGTAATTCCATTTCCATTTGCATCTTTAGAAATCTGATGATTTCTGTTTTAAGCTGATGGTCAGTACCATCCACAAATGAATCACGCACAGCCTTAACAACACACATTTCGTAAGGTGGGCGATTCTTTAACATTGCAATCTTGTTCAAGTTGTTTCTTACTTCCGTTAGAGTCATGCTGCACCACCTAATAGCTCGTTTACCTTGTCTGTTGGATATAAGCGTGTTCCCATTGGGTCTTTCTTCTCATGGCGCTTGATATAACCTGCGTCAATCAACTCTTTGATGTAACGCTGAACTGATCTACGGCTCATATCTGGCAATGCATGTTTTTGAACTTCTCTTGTAGTCGCTACTGGAGTTGTTCTTACAACTTGAATCACCTTTGCAAAGCGCTCAAAGATGGCTATATGGCTTTTTAACTCTTCTTCACACCAATCCACTGTTTGATTATCTAGAGGATGTTTCATGCCGCACCTCTCAACGCCATCGGCATTTTCAAGCCGTCAGCTTCTAGCATCTTTTTGAAGTCATCTTTCTGGTCGAATGGATCAGGCCAATAGTCCGTGTCAGCTTTGAGTTCCCAAGGTTGAACTTCCTTGATTTCCTCAGCCATTTTGTTTACTGGCGCTTGGATCTTTAGCTTTTCACGTAACTCCGCAATAGCTTTTTGAGCAGTTGTTTTGTACCGGTTAGCATCGGCTTGCTGCTCTTCCTTGGTTTGCTTGTGTTCAAGTTGAAGCTGAATCTCTTGAGAAGAAAGGAACCCTGCCACCTCAGCTTGTTTGATAGCTGTAATGCGTTGGTCTGGATCTAAACCTAAGCTCACGTTGTAGATTGGCTTCAATCCTTGATCTTTAGCCTCGGTCACTAAGCGATCGTAGATAGACACAAAGATCTTCTTAGCTTCTGCCAATTGGAACTTGTCACCTGTAGCAACCAAATCAGCACACTTTTCGAATGCTTTAGCCGCTTGCTCAGTCCACACCACAGTCATTTCACGACCCGTACCGTACTCAATTGAGTTCTTAGCAATTGCCCAAGCTTCATGTGAATCTAACCAGTCTGATGCTTTAGGCTCGCACCATGAACGAAACTCTGGAATTGATGGGCAGAAAGTTGATTTCATCATCTTGGTTACACCACGTTTGAAATCTTCTGCTGTTAATCCTTGAAAGCACTCAACCATTGATTCAGCGATATCTTTAGGATCGACACCAGCCCACTGATCAGCGAATTTCTTTCCATAAAACCCACGCATTTTCCCGATTAGGCGAATGGCGTCTTCAAAGGTGAACTCACGCATGACCCACCTCCTCAATCGCTAGTAGCTTTTTTGGTGTAATATCCCGAAAGTTCGAGCCACCGTTTAAGAAATCATCCCATTTAGCTTGTTCAGAAATGGTTTGTTGTGTCGCAGGTTGATGAGCTTGTTGCTTCACACGGTTTTGATACCAGTCTGCTCTGAATGATCCCCAGTCTTGTTTAGCAGCGAATTCAAGAGCTTCAATCACTGTGAGTTGCACAAGTGATGCCTGCTCTTTGATTTCACCCATAGCAACATCTGAGAATGCTTTACCATTTCGCTTTTCAATGATTGGTTGAGCGAACTTCACATCAAGACCAAGTGAAACAAGTTCGTTGATTGCTGCTTGTTTTTTAGTGATGCGAGGTGCTTTTGGTTTTGCATTCGCTTGTGAAGATTCTTCTTCACTAATATCTATACTGGTTAATGGTTTATGGTTATTGGTTAATGGTTTATGGTTAGGTGACGGTTCGTGCTCTTTTTCACACGTTTCGTGCACGTTTGGTGACGAGTCGTTTGCAGAACGTTTACCATTCTTGCGTTTTTCCTCTCTTTCTTTAGCGATTCGTGCATTATTTTCAGCTTTTGATTTATAAGCTTCTAGCTCTTCTTTGATACGATTTTGCACATAACGACCATCTTCTTGAGCTTCGAAAAACTTACTCAAGACGAATTTAACAGCAGTGATTTCTGCTTCATCACGTGCCCATGTCCAATCAAGAGCTTCCTCTAATGTAGGAAACTCTTCACGGTCATAAATCGCATCAAGCAATTGGTTGTAGGCACCATGCTCAAGCATAGTCAAACGACCTGCCTTCTTCGCATAGTCACCTAGATTGCGTTTGTAATAATGCACTACTCACCTCCTTGAACAGAGAGGGCTTGTTCTGTTAATATTTGATAGTTCATTTGGTTCTCTCCGATTGAACACTGAGCCTGATCCACGAAATCAGGCTTTTTTATTTTTCTAAAATCCCGTTAATCCCTTCTGATCCCTCACCAAAAATTACTTCAGTAGAAAGATCCCGCATCAAAGCTCCTAATCCCAAGCGCTCAAATGATTTTGCTTGTAAATTAAGTACATGCCACTCACCTGCTATTTCTTTCTCAAGTAGGTAAGCAAGGTATTGAGCAAGGTCCTTACCTTTAATTTCAGCAAGGACTTTTGCGCGTTCATGGTTTTCGGGAGATAAACGAACATGCGTAGATTTTTTTTCAAGGCTCATAAAATTGTCCTTAAGCAGCCACTGCGTTTGAACGAGATTTCTTTTTTAGAAATATCTCTGGATGTAAAAGTTTTTCTTTTGGCGGTATGCCTCGAACGGTCCAGTTTTGAACACGTTGAGTTTGATATTTAAGTTTTCGCGCCAATGCTGAAGCTCCGCCATTTGCTTCAATCAGGGCGCGATCTGCATCGATTGAATCCATAAGTAAATCCGCATAAAACAATTTGTTTTATAAATATAAAACGTTTTGTTTGTATGGTCAATCATTTTGTTTGACACAGATTGTGTTTTTTTTGAGAAAATTTAATTAATTGTTTTAGGTTGTTTTATTATGAGTGATAAAGAGCTACACCCAACCATGCAGCGCATTTATGATGAGACAGGTTTGAATGCCAACTCGTTAGCTTCATTACTGGATGTTGATTCCCAACTTGTGTACAACTGGGATAAACGAGGTATATCTAAAAAAGGCGGGCTGCAAGTTTCGCAAAAGTTGGGATTAGACTATGGTTGGATTCTTTCTGGTACTGGAAGCCCTAAGATAGAAAAAGTTTTTAATGAAAATAAAGTTTCCCTCTCAGGACGAGTGGGCGGATGGGTGCCAGTGAAGTCTTATAGCAAGATGGGGTACGATGGGTACTATACAGAAATGGGTTATGGGGGAAATGGTGGGGATGGTTATGTACCCTCACTTACAGCGGGTGTTAATGCCTATGCGGTAAGAGGCTCAGGTGATTCAATGTACCCAGCTATCCGCAATGGCTGGTACATAGTATGTGATCCAGATGCAGATCCAACACCTACTGAATTTGTAGAGGTACAGCTCAAAGATGGGCGACGCACAGTAAAGGAATTCATAGGCATTGTTAATGAAGTTCTTCATCTGTTAGCTGTTAATGGCGAAAAAAGAACTACATTTGATATGGATGATGTGGAGGCTATTGTTGCTGTGACTGATATTGTCCCACCTAGTCGCCATGTGAATGACTACCCTACTTTACCTATGCAAGATATCCATTACGACTAATTAACTAGAAGCAAATACCGCCTACGGGCGGTTTTTTTGCGCCTTAAAAAAATAACACATTTTGTTTTATATTTTTCTTGACCTAATAAAACGTTTTGTTTTATATTGTGATAACACAGTTTGTTTTATCCAATAAAAAATCCCCAACACTTGCAGGCGACGGGGATTACTCAATGAGTGAGAAGATTATGGAACAAAGAATCGAAAAGAACAAGTTTAGTGACTACATCAAATCGGTGTATGGCTACTTCCTGCTGTTTTGGACGGTGTTTTTCTTAACAGTACCCTTCTTACGTGGTTGTGCCGACGAGCAACACGTCAACGAACTCAAAGCAAAAGAAAACATGTACGTACGTGTTCAGGTTGAGGGGGTGAAGTGATGGAAACACTAACTTTACGTGATCAATTTGCAATAGCGGCTATGCAAGGATTTGCAGCAAATCTAGGTTTTTATTTGATTGATGAAGATGTGGCTAGAAATGCATATAGCCTAGCTGATGCAATGCTTGATGAGCGCTCAAAACAAGTGGATTCTGACAAGGAGCCCTCTCATGGATAACTTCATTGCAATTGTAGCTTTTGATTTGTTCCTGAATGTGTTCTTGGCAGTGTACTGGGAGATTGTCTAATGAATATGTTCGCTAAACCAGAGTTGCTCTGCCCTAGCTTTCCTTACTTGGATTTGTCTAGTCACATTCAAGTTGAAGGCGAAACAGTTTATTTCGACCTAACTTGGGGCTGCAACACACTTAACTGCCAGATCAAAGCTGAGTCATCTTTCGATACTCGTGAAGTAAATCATCAGTTCAGTGAATGTGCTCGTGATCAGCAATATGAAGTGCTTTCAGTAGACACAAGAACTCATGCTGTAGTCACTGATAAAGACGGCATTGAGTCACCTATAGGCTTACGTTTCAAGCTCACAGAAGCTCAAGTAAACAGCTTAAACGAGCAACTTAAATACTTTGCCGAAGAGTTGGCAGATGAAGAGTTGGAGTGCAATTAATGCAAGTTCAAGAGAAGCGAAAATTATTAGAAGCTGTGGATGTTCTTGTGCGCCGACCTGCTGCAACTACAGAGGTAACACTTGCAGAAGCAATGGCTTATTTCAAGATGCTTATTGAAGAGACCACTCAAGGGCAAATTGAAGTTCATTATGCAGACACTACACAGCAATTGCCATTTTAAGAATTAGGAAAAGATTATGAATGCGCCAGTAGAAATACAACCAGCTTTACCAATGAATGCACAAACGTCTTCATTGATTTTAGATCCTCAAGCAATGCAAAACATGGTGGCATTTGCTGACTTTATGTGTAAGGCAGTTATTACCGTACCTAAGCATTTACAAGGCAATTCAGGTGACTGTTTAGCAGTAACTATGCAAGCAATGCAGTGGGGAATGAACCCTTTTGCTGTAGCTCAAAAGACACACTTAGTAAATGGCAACTTGGGCTATGAAGCTCAACTAGTGAATGCTGTGATTATTGCCCGCGCCCCTATCGTTGGTCGTCCCAACTTTGAGTGGTATGGCGATTGGTCAAAGGTAGACGGCAAAACATGTAAGGCTCACGATGTTGGTGTGCGTGTATGGGTAACTATTAAAGGTGAATCTGAGCCACGTATTCATGATGTTTCTTTTGCTCAAGTCGGCACTACGCGCAACTCACCTAACTGGGTAAATGATCCTAAACAGCAGATTGCATACTTGGCTACTAAAAAATTAGCCCGCCTCCACTTCCCTGATGTGATTCTAGGTGTTTATACAGAAGATGAACTACTAGAAACCGATGGCGCAATGGGTTTGCCACCAAAAGATGTCAATGAAACACCAGTTGATACACGACCAGTTTTAACAGAAAAACAGGCAGAAGCTGCAATTAAAAAGTTGAATGCTAAACAAGTTGAGCTTCACCAGATCACTGAACACTACAATGTATCAGAGGAATTATTGAATTACATCAAAGCCAAAACGGAGGTCTTAGAGCATGATCCCGTTTAGAGCTTCGGGTGTGGGTAAGCTTATGGCTTACCCTGACAAAGACACCATTCCGGAAGGCGCACTTTCTCATATCTATGAGATGGCAAGCCAAATACTTTTAGACTGGCAACCTGAACTAAATACGCCAGAGATCGAGAAAGGCAGAGTTGTAGAAGATCAGAGCATTGCCCTACTTAATCAGGTGACTGGCAACTTCTATGTAAAGAACAAGACGCGCATCACCACTGATCTATTCACTGGTGAATGGGATATAGATGAGCAAGATGAAGACATCATTGTTGATATCAAGTCAGCTTATTCCAAAAAGACATTCCCTATCGAGATAAAGGCTGGTGATAAGAAGTTGTATGAGTGGCAACTAGATACTTACATGGTAATTCGCGATCTAAATCGCTCAGCAATTGCCTACACACTAGTTGATACGCCTGATTATCTAATTAAAAAATACGAGAATATTGATTGGCATGTAGTTGGTCATATTCCACCAGAAAGACGGGTAACTATGTTCTACAAGGAACGTGATGCCACTCGTGAGAAACAGTTAACTAGACGTACTGAGATTTGCCAAGAATTACTTTGTGAAATCTTAGACAAGAAAGGCTTTAAGTTTGAGGTGGCCGCATGAACGACTGGCAAATATTACGCAGCCGTTATGGCAGCAACCGAAGTTATAAGAGTCGTCTAGCCCTTCTGCCTTCTAAGTTTGAAGACTTCTCAAACTGGTTGGTAGATCAAGGAGCTGATGTTTTCAGCAGAACCGAACAGAACGAACTTTTGAGATTTAGATATAAAGGCCAATTGGGCATTTGGTATGAGTCAGGCTCAGGCAACCTTCTAATGCATGACTTGGCAGATAAGTATATGGAGACAGCAGCATGACATTGAATGAAAGAGAGGCTTTTGAAGAAGCTCTAAGCAAGCACAATATTCATAATGTTCATTTATGCACAGTCTTTGACTTTGAAAAAAATGAATACTTCCCTTCTGATTTTTGTGACCCAAGTGAGGATCAAATTGTTGATTCAATTAACCTCAGTTGGAAAATGTGGCAAGAAAAAGCCAAAGCTCAGGCGGTGCCAGAACAGATCAATGAAATTCAATCTTGGATAGCGGTTCAATCAACACAAGCAATGGAATTGGATGGAGAGGAATTTGTTGTTGGTGCAAATGAACTTGCAGAGTTTATTGAGCAGTTAGTTAAAAGCGAATCGGGAGCTGAGGGATGAGTGAATCTATTTACTACAGTATTCCAAGAGAATGCCCAAACTCTAGATATGAGTTGGAATTCAAAGACATTGAAACATGGATTGAGCAAGACTTAGAGTTCATCGGCAATGAATGCGCCCAAGACTATTTTGACAATCATGATGGGTGGGAATCTTCATGGCCTTTAGAAATTCGTGTCTTTAAAGAAGAAAACTCTAATGAGCCAATAGCTTCACTTATTGTTGAAATGGAATTTGAACCACATTTTAGCTCAAGTGTTAAAGCGGAAAGTAAGGAGGGGTGAATGGGAGCTTTACAGTTACGTCCTGAAGAAAAATTGCAGCAACTCATTGATTCTGGAGCAAGTCTAGTAAGTACAAATGATGCCGCTAAGGTACTAGGTTATAAACCTAATACTTTAAGAGTTTGGGCCAGTCGTGGGTGTGGAGATTTAAAACCAGTTATGACAAAAAATGGTGCTCGTTGGCGATTAACTGATATCCGAAATCTTGTAGGGGCCTAGGCCCCTTTTTCATCCTCAATAATTCCCGCTTCAGTTAAGATCCAATCTTCAATACGTTGATGATGAATCCTAAGCAAATCTACTGGACGATCCTTATAGTGTTTCTCTTGAGTCGCACTTGGTTTATGTCCCATGATCTGAGCAACTACCCCCGCAGGCACATCCAACCACTCAGTTAGATTACTGAAAGAACGTCTTAAATCATGAATAGTAAACTTCGGCAATCCCTTCTCTTCTAAATGTTCATAATATTTTTTACGAACATCAGTCACATATCCACAATCTGATTTTGTGGACCAAAAAACATATTTAGAATCTGGGTGCTTTGGTAAACTCAATAATATTTTTTCTACATATTTGGTCATTGGAATAATACGATAGTCTTGTTCAAATTTATCCCATACTTTTATTGTTTTCCATTTAAAATCTAATAATGGGTATTCAAGCCCTCTCAGTGATTCTGAACGTGGACCAGTCAAGATCGTAATTTGAAGAAAAGCTTTGTGCATTATGTTAGGCAAATCATTAACGGCCTTAAACCATGCGGCTAATTGATTTCTTTGTATTGCCTGTTTTTTTGCCTTAACTGTTGGAACTACTTTCCGTACACGCTTAGATTTATGTGCATCTTCATTAACTACTTGTGAATAGACCTCATGTTCCATACACCAGTTTAAGAATGCTCTTAATGTTCTAAATGCTAATGCTGCGCGAGTTGGTCTTGTTTTAGCTTCTTCAATTTGCCAGTAAATAATAAACTCTGATGTAATTTCATATAATGGTTTATCTAATAATGCAGCTAATACACCTGGCTTAGTTAAACCAGCCCCTCTTTTCTTCTTTTCACCACCTCGATGTATTAACGTATAGTGATCATCAATATAACGATCACTCCATCCAGATTTACTTTCCTCAACATATTCTAAATAAGCTGATAGAAATTTAATTTTCTTTTGATCTTGGAAGCCTGAATATTCATTATTTTTTTCATTCTCTTCAGCTTTGCTACGTCTTGGATCAATTCCCTGATCACATAATTGCTGCAATCTTCTAGCTTCTTTCCTTGCATCATCTAAAGACCAAACAGTTACACCACCTATAGTGATGCGAATAGACTTTCCAGATACTCGACTTTGAAAAATGTACGACCTATTTTCGTTCTGTGTTACCCTAACTGATAAACTAGGTGTGTCACTATCCCAATAAAAGATTTGGTTCTTCCCTTCAGATGGAAGATCAAATTTTAAAACTTTAATTGATGTGAACTTAGTTTTCATAAAAGGCGTTACATGAGCTGCGTGTAAGCAGTATGTAAGCAAATTAATTCAATAATAGTCAACACTAATCAACACCTTCTTTTTATAAATACTTGTTTTATCTAAAATTAAATAAATTTAATTATTATTCATCAACAGTAGTAAATACTTTTAATGCAGGACTCATAATCCGTTGGTCCCGTGTTCAAGTCACGGTGGGCCCACCA
>Ga0308161_1001740_pt1 | contig 25100 bp, 19 predicted proteins | sample PhyFR2_FD_201034 | JGI IMG/M metagenome (GOLD analysis project Ga0308161, IMG submission 201034) | Phyllosphere microbial communities from UC Gill Tract Community Farm, Albany, California, United States - DLSLF.R2 | ecosystem: Host-associated > Plants > Phyllosphere > Unclassified | place: USA...
ACGCATAAACGTATCGCGGTGGTAGTCGACGTGATTCCGATTTTGTCGCTGGCGGATGCAATACCTTCATAAAAGCGCTTGAAAATGCGCACGGCCCATTATTCAACCATCCAACCGACATAGAAAACCGATTAACGGTTTTGCAAACATTCACCTGAAACAGACATCGCCCTCTCAAAGTATACCGTTGTGTTAGAACTACTGGAGTTGATGCCGACTGAACTGATGTTTGCGCCGTATTAATTTTAACAGTCTTTTTCACTAGCGTTTTGTCGTCGTTAAGCAAGTTCGGTAGGCCTATACCTATCCGGCGCTACTAGTAATATGGAGTGCTTCGGCAGGACTGGGCTATATGTTGCTCAATCTGAGAGTAATATCAATGTCGCAGCGTAATTAAAGGAATTATTATTCTGGTTAATTTTTTGATATCATAGATCGGTTGCGGATGTTGCCGAAAATCACTTGGTTCGCTGGCGTACGGGTTAGGCTAAATAACCGCTAAGGAAATCAACAGGCGGTTGATGAACGACTTATGCCTCATCGGGTTAAATCGCCTTCTCCCAACATTCCCACCTCACCACCGCACCTCGACATATCGGCGTTGGCCCGATAACCCCAGTTTCGCCCAGCTTCTCTGTGCGAAGGATCAACCTCCGAACATTAACGCGTTTAATGCATTGGATTGTTGGTTACTGTTTTAACCAGATCACCTTTAGCTTTGCAAACGCCGGCAGATATCGTCCAACTGCTCTAGCGATGAATAATGAATTTTAAGATCGCCGCCGTTTTTGCCGTGTTTTATCGCGACTTTCATACCAATAACGTCGGCGAGTAGCTTTTCGAGGGATTTGGTATCGGCGTCTTTGTCGCTCGTCGTGCGCTTGTGATTTTTGTTGGCCTGCCGCCCGTTGGCAAGCGATTCAGCCTGACGAACAGATAGACCTTCGCTGATAATTTTCTCTGCAAGTGTCAATGGGTCAGCAACTGTGATTAAGCACCGCGCATGTCCCGCCGACAAAGCGCCTTCATTAAGATATTGCTGCACTTTCGCGGGTAATTTCAACAGGCGTAAGGTGTTGGCGACATGGCTACGACTTTTGCCAATAATATGGCCGAGATCGGCTTGGGTATACCCATATTCATCGATAAGTTGCTGATATCCTGCACCCTCTTCAATCGGATTGAGATCCGAACGCTGAACATTTTCAATTATAGCTAATTCCAAAGCCGTACGATCATCGACATCGCGAATGATTACCGGAATCTCAAGAAGATTAGCGCGTTGCGCCGCCCGCCAACGTCGCTCACCGGCAATAAGTTGGAAGCGATTGGGGTGATCTGGCGATGGGCGAACGACCACTGGCTGAACAATTCCGTGTTCACGAATGGATTGCGCTAGATCGTCAAGCTCGGCCTCGGTGAAGTTGCGACGCGGGTTGCGAGGATTACGGACAATATACTCGATGGGAACGAGGCGTTCCCCCACGCCCGCTGCATCATTGCTAGTGGGAGTGCTAGTGGTCACAGGGGTCCGGTCAATATCGCCGATCAAAGCTGCAAGCCCACGTCCAAGTCTTAGTTTTGATTGATCTTCTCTCATTTCCCTGTCCTCGGTGAATTTCACTATGCCGCTTGAAGCTTACGCTCACGCTGGATAACCTCCGATGCGAGAGCCAGATAGGCTTGGCTTCCAGAACACTTGAGGTCATAAAGCAGCGCCGGTTTTCCAAAAGACGGAGCTTCTGAGATCCTAACGTTACGCGGTATAACTGTCCGGTAAACCTTATCGCCCATAAATGCACGGACATCGGCGACAACTTGACTAGATAGGTTGTTGCGGCCGTCAAACATTGTCAAAACAATACCCTGGATTTCCAAACTGGTGTTCAATCCCGCACGAACCTGTTTGACAGTTTCCAAAAGCTGGCTCAAGCCTTCAAGAGCTAAGAATTCACATTGTAATGGCACCAGAACTGAAGTTGCCGCGCCCATGGCATTTAAAGTGAGTAAGTTGAGGGAAGGTGGACAATCAATCAAGATATAGGTGAATTTCTCGCCTACACGCCGGTCGTCACAAAGTGCTTTACGCAATCTCTGGATTCGATCTTTCTGCGGCGCTATCTCCATTTCAATTCCAAGAAGATCAAGCGTCGATGGCACCAGGTAAAGATTGGGCACACCAGTAGCGACTGAAGCGTCTACGACGCTGGTTCCGTTGACTAATACATCGTAAGAAGAAAGCGGGCGGTTATTGCGATCAATTCCCAGTCCTGTCGAGGCATTGCCTTGAGGGTCAATATCCATAATGAGTACAGTTTCACCAATGGCTGCTAGTGCCGTCGCTAAATTGATTGCCGTCGTAGTTTTTCCTACGCCACCTTTTTGGTTCGCTATGGCTATGATACGTGGGCCGTTCATCGTGGCTCCCCCTTCTTAATACGATGGAGTTGCTTAATTTCTAAAATTACAGAGTTTACTTCAATCATACTGTGATGTTTTACCAGATTAAAGTTCCAATTGGCATAGGCTTCTTGAACTTCCTGCTCGTAATCCCGACCTTTTTGAAGCAAAGCCACAGTTTTTTCTGTAAACCAGTAGGTTGTCATCCTAAAAATATCGGTCAGTGCGGCGAATGCTCTCGCCGTTATGATTTCGGGAGGTGGCAATTTCTCGCGGAAATTTTCAATGCGCTGGGCATAAACGCGCGCGGGAAGTTGCAATTCGGCGATGACAAGACGTAAAAATGCGGCCTTTTTATTGTTACTTTCGACGAGCGTAACTAATGTTCCCGTGCGGTGCTTTAACAAAATGGCAGTTACAATACCCGGAAATCCGCCTCCTGAGCCAATATCTAACCAAACGTTAGCCTGAGGTTTTATAACGAATGGTTGAACTGAGTCGAGGATATGACGTTGCCAAAGACTGTCGATAGTGGTTGGTGATATCAGATTAATATGGGCTTGCCATTTAATCACCAACTGCTCGAACAACTGAAGATCATTAAAGGTTTCACGTGAAACAGTGGGGACCAAAGCCGATAAGCTAGTGTACTTTTCATCCATTACCGAACGAATCTCCTGCTTAAATGTCACACGTTTATGAGGCACGGCGTGCTTTTTGGATATGGGTAATGATTAATGAAAGTGCCGCTGGAGTCATCCCATCAATCTTTTGCGCATCGGCAATGGACTGCGGCATAATCTTTTGAATTTTAAACTTCAGCTCGTTTGAAAGGCCTGACACCTGAGTAAAATCGAGGTTTCCCGGTATTTTTAGTTTTTCATCCCGTTCAAGGGCAGCAAAGTCTAGTTCTTGACGGCGCATATAAACAGCATAATGAGCCTCGACTTCCAAAAGCTCCCGCGTGCTACCATCGATGGCGCTAAGCTGAGGCCAGATAGCCGCCAGTCTTGAAATATCGACATCTTGATATGAAAGCAAATCATAGGCGGTGCGCCTATTGCCGTCCTGATTGATTTGAATACCACGCGTGGCAGCTTCATTCGGTGTCATCGATAGATTTTGGCATAGCGTGCGTGCAGCATCAAGTTTCTGTTTGCGACGGTTAAAAACCGCTAAGCGTTCCCGACTGGCTATCGACCATTGGGCAGCCAAAGGCGTTAACCGGTCGTCAGCATTGTCCGCGCGAAGCGCCAACCTAAATTCCGCCCGCGACGTAAACATGCGGTAAGGCTCACTCACGCCCCTGTGAATGAGGTCATCAATCATAACTCCGATATAGGCTTGCGCTCTCGATAGGGTCACTAGCTCCCCATTATCTGCGCGACGTGCCGCGTTGACTCCAGCAATTAATCCTTGTGCTGCTGCTTCCTCATACCCAGTGGTACCATTAATTTGTCCAGCTAAAAATAATCCCGGGAGCTTTTTAACTTCTAATGAGCGGGTTAACTGCCGCGGATCAACGTAATCATATTCGATTGCGTATGCAGGTTGAAGAATTTTTGCTTTTTCCAATCCGTCAATTGAGGAAACAAATAGCTGTTGGATATCGGCCGGTAAAGATGTAGAGATGCCATTGGGATAGATAACGTTACTTTCCAGCCCTTCCGGTTCAAGAAAAATCTGATGACCATCTCTTTCACCAAATTTAACAATTTTATCCTCTATGGACGGGCAGTAGCGTGGACCTATCCCCTCTATTGCCCCGGAATACATTGCTGAACGCAACAAATTATCACGAATGATTTTATGAGTTTTTTCATTGGTACGCGTAACCGCGCATTCAATTTGTGGCAATTGTATTGAGCTTGTTAATAGCGAGAACGGCACCGGATCTCGATCAGCCGCTTGTTTTTCAAGCTTGTCCCAATCTATTGTTGAACGGTCCAACCGTGGCGGCGTCCCTGTTTTCAAACGTCCCAGCGTTAATCCTAGCTCGTTTAGTCTTTTACCAAGTTTGATCGAGGGATCTTCGCCCATACGACCTGCAGGCCAATTCTTTTCACCGATATGGATCAGCCCTGATAAAAACGTCCCCGTGGTAATAACAACGCAAGGGCAGTGAATTTTTTGACCATCAGCGAGAGAAATACCTGTTAATGCCCCATTTTCAACACTAAGATCGACCGCTTCCCCCTCAATGATTTGAAGATTGTCCTGTTGAATTAAAAAGTTTTGCATTGCTTTTTTATAAAGTAGACGATCTGCCTGGGTTCGAGGGCCTCTGACTGCCGGCCCCTTACGACGGTTTAATAATCGAAATTGGATCCCTGCAGCGTCAGCGGCTCGCCCCATTAAACCATCAAGCGCATCTATTTCACGCACTAAATGGCCCTTACCCAAACCACCAATAGCTGGATTGCAGGACATAACGCCAATTGTCGCAAACCGATTGGTAATCAGCGCGGTTTTGGCGCCAAAGCGCGCTGCAGCACTAGCCGCCTCGCAGCCCGCATGTCCGCCACCTACCACCACAACATCGAATTTCTTTCGCATTATAAAGACCAATTATTTGATATAACAGTTTGCAATCCGCTTTAATCCTACAATGAATCAAGACGTTAGTCACCGCGACGGCAGTCACGAAGATCACTTGCTTCAGGATTTATCACATAAAATGTTTCACGTGAATCAATTATTTGCCGATACAAAATTCTGAAAAGATAACGTCTAAAATATCTTCGACATCAATATCTCCAGTAATTCTACCTAACGCATTCGATGCCAGACGGAGATTTTCAGCAATAAGTTCAGTCTCCGATTGTTGGCAGGCGAGTGCCTGTTCCAAAAATTCATTGGCTACTCGCAATAACTCTAGCTGTCTACGCCGCGCCGGGATAGCCGAAAATGAATTTTGGTTGAATCCCTCGATAAATTGATTGAGCTGGTCAATGAGCCTATCGAGGTTTTGACCAGTTTTTGTTGATATTTGGATCGGCCACCGGTGTGTCTTTTGCTGAACGAGATCAAGTTTTGTTCCAATCAGCCAAACCGGAGCTACTGTTTCAGGAATACTGACATCAGTCGGTGTAACCATATCTTCGAGGACTAAGATCAGATCGGCATCTTTTATATTGGTGATCGCCCGGTCAACGCCTAACCGCTCTATTGGATCATTGGTTTCGCGTATGCCGGCTGTATCAGTAATTAAAACTGGGAAGCCATTCATCACCAAACGCACTTCAAGAGCATCGCGCGTCGTCCCCGGAATTTCAGACACGATCGAAACGTCACGACCTGCTAACCAATTGATAAAACTAGATTTTCCAGCGTTTGGTGCGCCTGCGACCACAATTTTTAGGCCATCGCGCATCGCACCCGCGCGTTCGCCGGCAGCAATATGATACTTTAGATCATTGATTAAACTATTGATCCGGTCAAATAAATTAGAGCCAGCAAAACTCGGCACATCCTCTGCATCTGAAAAGTCGAGTTCGGCTTCAAACATCGCTCTCACATTAATCAGGTCTTGACGCCAGCCACGGTAAATCTCAGCGAGCTGGCCACTTGCACCCATGATGGCGAGGCGGCGTTGGCTCTCAGTTTCCGCCTCTATGAGATCCGCTAAGCCTTCCGCCTCGGTTAAATCAATCTTGCCGTTACCGAAAGCACGACGCGAGAATTCTCCGGCTTCTGCAGCCCTGGTGAGAGGAAATTCTGATAACTCTTTGAGCAATCGCGCCACAACCGCTTTACCACCATGAAGATGAAATTCAGCACAATCTTCACCTGTGTAGCTATGGGGAGCGGGAAAAAAGACCACCAAAGCGTGATCGATAAAACCGCCATCAACGCCATTAACGGTTTTCAGAGCCATTTTTCTCGGCTCAAGCGGTTCACCTACAAGTTGTTGTAAGATCGGTTTTACGTTGGCCCCTGATAAACGAACAACTGCGACACCTGCAGGTAGAGCCCCGCTTGAGAGCGCATAAATTGTTTCCATGATTTCATCACGTATTCATCGAATCGAAAAATTCTTCATTGGTTTTAGTTTGTTTCAACTTGTCAATGAGAAATTCTATAGCGTCGGTCGTGCCCATGGATGATAGAATACGACGCAACACAAAAATCTTTTGTAAATCCTGTTTTGAAACCAATAGATCTTCCTTACGAGTCCCGGATTTTAAAATATCCATTGCAGGGAAAATTCTTTTATCAGCGACTTTGCGATCGAGAACGATTTCGGAATTACCGGTTCCCTTAAATTCTTCGAAGATGACTTCATCCATACGACTACCGGTATCAATTAGTGCCGTTGCTATAATCGTTAATGAACCACCCTCCTCAATATTACGCGCTGCACCAAAAAATCTTTTTGGACGTTGCAGGGCATTAGCATCGACGCCACCCGTCAAAACTTTACCGGAAGAAGGTACAACCGTGTTATAAGCGCGGCCCAAACGGGTAATCGAATCAAGCAAAATCACCACATCGCGACCATATTCGACCAACCTTTTGGCTTTTTCGATAACCATCTCAGCAACTTGCACATGGCGCGAGGCGGGTTCATCAAAAGTAGAAGAAACCACTTCACCATCAACAGACCGCTGCATATCCGTCACTTCTTCTGGCCGTTCATCAATCAGCAATACAATGAGATAACATTCAGGATGATTGGTTGTAATTGAATGAGCAATATTTTGCAGTAAAACTGTTTTACCGGTCCGTGGTGGTGCCACAATCAGTCCACGTTGCCCCTTTCCCAAAGGCGATACTAAATCAATCACGCGCGACGACATATCTTTGATCGTCGGATTGTCAATTTCCATCTTTAAACGTTCGTCGGGATAGAGCGGCGTCAAATTATCAAAATGAATCTTATGACGGATTTTCTCAGGATCTTCGAAATTTACTGTATTTACTTTCAGTAAAGCGAAATAACGTTCTCCATCCTTCGGCCCGCGTATCGGGCCTTCGACGGTATCGCCTGTTTTCAAAGAGAATCGTCGAATTTGCGACGGCGAGATATAAATATCATCTGGGCCAGGTAAATAATTAGCGTCCGCAGAGCGTAAAAAACCAAAGCCATCCTGCAAAACTTCTACAACACCTTCCCCCATAATCTCGACATCTTGCAGAGCCAATTTTTTCAAAATAGCAAACATCAATTCTTGTTTACGCATTAAACTAGCGTTTTCGACATCGAGTGTTTCCGCAAAAGCCACCAATTCACCTGGGGTCTTACTTTTCAGTTCCTGAAGTTTCATTTCCGTCATAGATCTTTCACTCTTTATCAATTTGGGGAAGCTATTTAAATGGGAGAGAGCTTTTTTTTTAATCAGCCATAGACATATGGCGAAAGGAAAAAAGTAAAGACAGTTTGCAAAAACTTCTTATACACTTCATCCAAACAGATTGCAAGCGCCGGCCGATTGATTGATTTCATTTTAAAGCCGCGCATTAGAAAGGTTTTACGATAACCACAATCACAGCTAAAATCATCAAAACTGTCGGCACTTCATTAAACATTCGCCACGCCTTTTCAGAAAAACGATTGCGATCTTCGGTAAAGTGTCTGGTTGCCGCCGACAAAAAGCCGTGAAACCCCGATAGCAGCAGCACTATCAATAGTTTTGCATGAAGCCAAGCACCTTGAAACTGATAAAGCTCCCAAGCCATCCACAAACCGGTGATCCAGGCAACGACCATCGCTGGATTGATAATAAGCCGTAACAACTTACGCTCCATCACTTTAAACGTTTCAGACTGAGATGTTCCTATCGCTGTTTGGCAGTGATAGACAAATAACCGCGGCAGATAGAGCATTCCGGCCATCCAGCTTATAATCGCGATCACATGAATGGCTTTAATCCAGAGCGACGCCTCAGGGTATTGATCAAGATTCACGTGAAACATCAGCGACAAAACAACGCCGACGATTACAATCGAAACGACCGCTCGTGTCCAGATTTGCCGTGGTGTCATTTTCGGGTTTTGTATTGACATTACCGTTTACCTCTTACACGTCGAACCATTTGTTCAACGTGCGCAATCGGCGTTTGTGGCGTTATGCCATGGCCTAAATTAAAAATTAAGGGTCCACGACCAAGTTTGTTAAGAATCATTTCTACACCCTCATCGAGAGATTTACCACCAGCGAGTAACCGTAAAGGATCAAGGTTGCCTTGAATCGGTGATTTTTTTTGCAGGTCAAATGCGAATTGCAAAGGAGTAGTCCAATCAAGACCCAATGCTGTCACACCGGTTTTTTTCTGATAATCTTGATAAAACAATCCTGCGCCCTTGGGAAAACCAATGATAGGGACTTGCGGATATTGTTTCTTGACACGTTGAACGATTGTCGTGATCGGTTGTATACAGCAGACTTCAAAAGCTTGTTCGTCCAATACGCCTGCCCAGGAGTCAAATATCTGAACGACTTCGGCGCCAGCTTCAATTTGCGCGATAAGATATTCAGCGGAGATCTCTGCCAAAGATTGAAGCAAACTTTCCATGGCTCTGGGATTTTTATAAGCAAATAACCGCGCCGGCCCTTGGTCAGGTGTACCATGTCCAGCAATCATATAGGTGGCAACAGTCCAAGGTGCCCCACAAAAACCAATGAGGGTGACCTCCTGCGGCAGGCTATGGCTTAACAAATCCAGAGTTTCAAAGATCGGGTTAAGCCTTCCTATGGCCTTGCTCATTTCTAGCGTGGCGATGTCATCGACTTCAATTGGCTCAAGAATAGGGCCTTGGCCTTCCTGAAAAACCAATTTTCTGCCTAAAGCTTGCGCAATGACTAAAATATCAGAAAATAAAATGGCAGCGTCGAAGCCAAAGCGCCTTATCGGTTGCAGTGTTACTTCACACGCCAATTTCGGGTTATAACACAAATCTAAAAAAGATCCAGTCGAGTCCCGCACTCGACGATATTCTGGTAAATAACGCCCTGCCTGCCTCATCATCCAAATTGGGGGTGGAAAGACAGTTTGGCCCGCTAGCGTCTTTAAGACTGGTTTCATAACGTTATCCACCGATCAAATGTTAATCTAAAATTAAATAATATTTGTTAAAAAAGGGATTCTGATTCTTAGAGTCTGTGTTTAATGTGCATTATCGAAACCACAAATCTTATCCACATAATCTGCCAAATTTAAATATGGTATCTAGGAAATTTTTGGCGATGTGGAAAACAAAAAACGATCGTTAATTTTTTATTAAGGATCAGTACATTATCTGGTAATTTCCAATGGGGAAAAAATCTGGATAAATTTTCTTCGAAATGAGTTTTACCCATAATTAAAATTAGGCTTCATTAGGTTTCCCCCTCGTGCAGATTGTGTATAAATAATGCTTGTATACACAGGTCATTTGCTAACATTTGAATCCCTGCTGAGTCGCACACACTAATACACAAAGGTTAAAAAATTCTGTGGTAAAAACGAAATCGTTGTTTCATCTCCATCTTATTTCCGACGCCACGGGTGAAACGTTGTTATCCGCTGGCCGCGCTACAGCGGCACAATATATGGATTATCAAGCGATTGAGCATGTTTACACCATGATTCGTAATAAGGCTCAGCTTCGGGACGTTTTGGAAAGCATAAAAAAACATCCTGGGATCGTCCTCTATACAGTCGTGAATGAGGGAATTGCCAGCGAGATTGATTCGGCATGTATAAGCTTGGGACTTCCTTGCGTCGCTGTATTGGATCCAGTTTTGAAGGCTTTTCAAAATTACCTAGGTGCAACGGCTGATCGGCGTGCTAGCGCCCAACATGATCTTAATGCTGATTATTTCCGACGTATCGATGCCTTAAATTTTTCGATGGACCATGATGATGGTCAGATGCCGGAAAGCGTTGGAAAGGCTGATATTATTTTAGTAGGCATATCCCGAACTTCAAAAACACCGACAAGCATCTATCTCGCTAATCGCGGTATTAAAACTGCCAATATCCCGCTGGTACCCAATATACCACTACCGCTGCAGCTTATTGAAGCTAAAGGCCCATTGATCGTAGGGCTTATTGCTGCGGCAGATCGGATCGCCCAGATCAGGCAGAGTCGAGAATTGGGTGCGGGTTTAAGTGTGGAACTTTATACTGATAGGGCTTCGATTACAGAAGAGCTCGCTTATGCTAAAAAAATCTGCACCCAATATAGCTGGCCGATGATCGATGTTACGCGTCGTTCCATTGAGGAAACGGCGGCCGCTATACTCGCCTTGAAGACAGCAATGCCAAAACCTATTCAAAGAGATCATTAATATTTTGATGCCATGCCATTGGCGAATCACTGAAAAGAGTAACAAGAGTAGAACCATGTCGTCCCGTTTGATTTTGTCTTCCTCCAGTCCCTTTCGCGCCAAAATCTTATCAGCCGCTGGCGTTAAATTTTCAGTTAAAAAAGCCTCTTTTGATGAGAGAAAAATCGAGAAGCAAACGACATCTGTTTGTGCAAAAGATGTCGCGGAGTTTTTAGCCGAAGCGAAAGCTTTAGATTGTGCCCAAAACTTAAATAACGACGAGAGAGGAGAAAAAATATTTATTCTCGGGTGTGACCAAACCTTGGAACTCGATGGTAAAATTTTGCACAAAGCCAAAACGCTGCCGCAAGCCCGCCAGCGTCTTGAGCAGATGTCGCAAAAAACCCACTATCTTCATAGTGCGATCGCTCTAATCCTTAATGGTAAAAAAATTTGGAGCACCACCGAAACAGTTAGCCTGACAATGCGACAGTTGAGTGCAACATTTATCGCCAATTACCTAAATAACACTGGCGAAAAAATTCTAAGTTCGGTGGGTTGCTATCAAATTGAAGGAGAAGGCATCCAATTGTTTGAAAAAATCGAAGGCGACTTTTTCTCGATTATTGGCCTGCCTTTATTACCTTTATTAAAAAAGCTTCGGGAGTTGGGTTTATTAGATGTCTAAACTGCGTCGTGCCTTCGTTACCGGCGATCCTATAAGCCATTCACGTTCGCCGATAATCCACCATTACTGGCTAACAACCTACAATATTGATGGCCGCTATGACGCTATTTTAAATACAATTGAAGACTTTCCTTTCTTTATTAAAAATTTGTCGCATAAAAACTTTTGTGGTGGCAATGTAACACTGCCTCATAAAGAAACGGCGTTCCGTTTAGCTGATTGTTGTGATGAAGCAGCGCAAGCCATAGGCGCGGCAAATACTCTGTGGTTGGATGATGGCCGTTTGTATGCAACCAATACCGATAGCTATGGATTTTTAGCCAATTTAGATGATGCTCTGCCTGGTTGGTCAGCCAAAACGGCCGTTGTTTTGGGTGCTGGTGGTGCCGCCCGCTCAATTATCCATGCTCTTAAGGTGAGACACTGCCAAAAAATTGTTGTTTTCAATCGCACTTTGGCACGAGCCTTAATGCTTAAAAAGACATTTGGTGAGATAATAGATGTCCAACCTTGGGAGAACAGGCAAAATTTTGTAAAAGTGGCCGATTTAATCGTAAATACCACTTCAGTAGAAATGGAACATCAACCCGATATGTATGAAACGCCGTTGCTAGAGTTAGGTGACGCGCGGCCAACAACGATCGTTACCGATGTAGTTTATACACCCCTTTTCACACCCTTTTTAAAACATGCTAAAAGTTTAGGTCTACCAATTGTCGATGGGCTGGGGATGTTATTACATCAGGCAGTGCCAGGTTTTGAAAAATGGTTTGGTATAAGGCCCGATGTCACTTCGCAACTGCGAAATAAAGTCTTGTCAACACTTTAACAGGATAGAGTTGTGATTGTTTTAGCTTTAACAGGTTCCATAGGTATGGGGAAATCAACAACGGCTGGTTTTTTTGCTGAGGAAGGCATCCCTGTGTTTGATGCAGATGAAGCTGTCCACAAACTTTATCAAACAAAACCAGTTATTTCAAAAGTTCAAAAAGCGTTTCCAGACGCTGTTACCTCAGGCAAGATCGATCGCAAGATTCTTGCCGCCCATGTCTTTGCGAATAAAGACGCACTAAAGAAGTTAGAAGCGATCATTCACCCGATAATCCATGGCCTCGAACAACAATTCATTGCCCGGTGTAAAGCGGAAAATCACGCTATGGTTTTAATTGATATTCCGCTCTTTTTCGAAAACAATCGTAGCGATTTAGTTGATAAAGTTATTGTTGTCACGGCAGCTGCTGAAACGCAAAAAGCGCGCGTGTTGGCTCGCAGCGATATGTCAATGACAAAATTTGAGGCAATCTTAAAGCGGCAGATCTCTGATCAAGAAAAGCGCAGCAAAGCCGATTTTGTGATTTTCACCGATAAAGGCTTTGATGATACCCACCTACAGGTTAAGAATGTGATAAGCACTCTTAAACAGCAAGACATCGTTAATTGAACCGAACTTTGAGGTAGGTATGCGTGAAATCATTTTCGATACGGAAACTACGGGTCTAGATAAAAATGACGACCGAATCATCGAAATTGGTTGCGTGGAGATGGAAAACCGCTTTTTGACCGGGCGCACCTTCCACCGGTTTATCAACCCACAAGATCGGCTCATCAGCGCCGAGGCACTGGCAATCCATGGGATAAGCAATGAACAATTGCGTGATAAACCGACTTTCAGCGATATCGTTGATGATTTTTTAAGCTTTACTGACGGTGCGAAACTCGTGGCCCATAACGCCATGTTTGATCTTGGTTTTATCAACGCCGAGCTTGATCGGATAGGTTTGCAGTTAATTAGTGTCGATCGTATCATTGACACATTAGCGCTGGCGCGAAGAAAACACCCTCTTGCCGCTAATTCTCTCGATGCATTATGTAAACGTTATGGAATTGATAATAGCCATCGAACCTTCCATGGAGCCCTACTCGATTCAGAAATTTTAGCCGATGTTTATATTGAGCTTATCGGTGGCAAACAAGCTGCGTTTAGCTTCGGTGGGGTAAAAGAAATAATAGATCAGGTTGCCCGTGCAGACGAACACCAGGCGCGATTGAGTGTGCGGCCTCATCCGTTACCTTCCCGCGTCAGTGAGCAGGATCTCAAGGATCATGATGCATTCGTCGCTTTATTAGGCGAGAATGCGCTCTGGTTAAACTATCGTTAATATTGTAAAAATTGCAATCGGTTACATAATTTAAAGCCAAATGGATTACAAAGTTCTACATTTACGAGCCGTCCCAGTATCTCGTCTTCAAGATATACTACGCCATATCCGACGCGATTTGGTTAGTTGGTAAAATCGATGGTAATTTTTTGGTTTTGTAATTGCAGTTCAAGAAAACGATCAGCACAAAGATTGATTCGTCCCCGCCGTACTAAAGTTTGAAATCATTTATGGCCAACCTTGTTGCCGATAAACTGGCTCCAGCATCACGGACGATTTGTCGGCCTATCACCTCTGTTACGCATAGGCCGAGGCCGTAAACCGGCGCCTACTAAGCTAAGTTTAGCTTTTTTGCCTTAAACGGAGATAGAAAGATTTTGCAACAATCCTTCGTTGGAAGAAATAACCGCCAGACTTTGTTAACGGTGGTTGCATCCTTGAAAAACGAAACAATTAATTTAAATGATAACATGTTTGTAAAGAAAATTAGACCGTTGTGGTGAGGGAATCCACAACGGTCAAGTTACTTCCTTCGCAGCAGCCTTGGAGAGGGGGAAAAGGCCGCTACATCCAGTGTTTGAACCTTAGACCAAAACTGGAATCGACATCATCGATAGGTATAAATTGATATTTAAAACATGGCAATTCAAGGGCAGTTTCATTAAGGTTTGGTAACGTTGGTGTGAAATTGTCGATTTGTTAGTTAAACCTATTTATAGTATCCAAAAATTCCATTGTGAGATTTTGATGCCGAAAAACCACCACTTATTTCTTGTCGATGGCTCCGGATATATTTTCCGCGCTTATCATGCTCTACCACCATTAACGCGAAAAAGTGATGGTTTACCGATAGGTGCGCTGGCGGGTTTTTGTAACATGTTATGGAAACTGCTGTGTGATGCGCGTGATACTGCTGTTGGCGTTGTTCCCAGCCATTTTGCGGTCATCTTCGATTATTCAGCGCGGACGTTCCGTAAGGAAATTTATCCCGAATATAAAGCCAATCGTGAGGCTCCGCCTGACGATTTAATACCGCAGTTTGCTTTAATTCGCCAAGCCACACAAGCGTTTAACCTACCATGTATTGAAAAAGAAGGCTTTGAGGCGGATGATATCATTGCAACTTATGCCAAATTAGCAACATCGGCGGGTATGCGCACCACAATTATCTCTTCCGATAAGGATTTGATGCAACTCGTTAATGACTATGTCGATATGTATGATAGCATGAAAGATAAACATATCGGCCGAGCGCAAGTTATCGAAAAGTGGGGCGTTGGTCCTGAAAAAATGATCGAGTTACAGGCATTGACAGGCGACTCGTCGGATAATGTTCCTGGTATTCCAGGAATTGGACCTAAAACAGCAGCCTTGTTGTTGCAGGAGTATGGCAGCTTAGATAATTTACTAGCAAATGTTGAAACGATAAAACAACAAAAGCGCCGTGAAAATATTATTGCCTATCGCGAACAACTCCAAGTGTCTCGGCAATTGGTCAAGTTGAAAGACGACGTCCCGCTTGACTTAAAGCTGGAAGATTTGGTGCTGGAAACACAAAATGGTCCGAGGATTGTAAGCTTTCTTAAAGCAATGGAACTCAATGTACTGACGAGACGTATAGCGGAGGCAACCAATACGGATGCGGCCAAGGTTGAAGCGGCTCAGCTGAACACAGTTTTTGATAAAGTCGCGCATGGGCCAGATTTTGATATCAGCGCTCAAAGCTCACTGCGCCAGAACCCACAGGCTACGAATTCGCAGGCCCAAAGTTTTGCACAAGGTGAAAATAGCGATGGTCTCGCTTATAATGCGCCGCAAATGTTGGTCAACAAGCGCAAAGCACAGGCACTAGCGTCCCAAATAGTCACAACAGATTATGAAACAATATTGGATAAAATGGTTCTGGCTCAGTGGCTTGAGGACGCTGTTTCTCAAGGATACGTGGCTTTTAATATTGAAACGACGTCACATGACCCGATGAAGGCAGAGCTTATTGGATTTTCGTTGGCGCTTGCCCCCGGCAAAGCCGCGTACGTTCCTTTAGGCCACATTGAAGGCGATGCGGATTTATTGGGCGGCGGAAGAAACTCCAGTCAGTTGTTGTTAAACGAGGTTATCGCGTTATTAAAACCAGTGCTCGAAAATCCCGCATTATTGAAGATAACACACGACATCAAATTTAACTGGTTAGTCATGCAGGAAAATTTCGCCATCACAATAGCTCCGTTTGACGATACGATGTTGATATCTTATGCTCTTGACGCGGGTTCATTGACGCATGGCATCGATGTGTTATCACAACGCTGGCTCGGGCACACGCCGATGAGCTACAAAGAGGTTACGTCGGAGGGGCGCACATCGACTGGTTTCGATCGTGTCCCGATTGCCCGCGCCACAGCCTATGCCGGCGAAGTTGCAGATCTTACTTTGAGACTATGGCAGATTTTGAAGCCATCTTTGGTGGCAGATGGCGTCAACCGGGTCTACGAGGCATTAGATCGCCCGCTGGTTGAGGTCTTGGCACGCATGGAGCAAAGGGGCGTGCTTATTGACCGACAAATCCTATCGCGTCTTTCAGGCGAGCTAGCGCAGTCAGCCGCTGCTTTAGAATCAGATATCTATCAACTTGCTGGCGAGAGATTTAATATTGGATCGCCAAAACAATTAGGTGAAATCCTTTACGGTAAGTTGGCGATTGCGGGTGGGGCCAAAACGAAAACCGGACAGTGGTCAACATCGGCACAAGTCTTGGAAGAACTTGCTGGCGAAGGCAATGAATTGGCACGTAAGATCGTCGACTGGCGACAACTTACCAAGCTGAAATCAACGTATACAGACTCGTTACCGGGCTATGTAGACGAGGAAGGTCGGGTTCACACCAATTATTCTATGGCAGCAACAACAACGGGGCGCCTTTCATCATCTGATCCTAATCTGCAAAATATTCCGATACGCACTAAAGAAGGCCGTAAAATTCGCACCGCTTTTATTGCCGGCCGCAACTCACTGCTGCTTTCAGCCGACTATAGCCAAATCGAATTGCGTATTTTAGCACACATTGCAGATATACCAGCGTTAAAGCAAGCTTTTGCCGATGGTCTGGATATTCATGCCATGACCGCATCTGAAATGTTTGATGTGCCGGTTAAGGATATGCCAGCAGAAATTAGAAGGCGCGCAAAAGCAATCAATTTCGGAATAATTTATGGGATTTCTGCGTTTGGATTAGCCAACCAGCTCAGCATTTCACGTGAGGAGGCGGGGCAATATATCCGCACTTATTTTGAGCGCTTCCCCGGCATACGCGATTATATGGAGGAAACAAAGGCATATGCGCGCGACCATGGTTACGTTGAAACGATTTTCGGGCGGCGTGCACACTATCCGGAAATTAGATCATCCAAACCGCAGATCCGCGCTTTCAATGAACGTGCCGCAATCAATGCACGTATTCAGGGTTCTGCAGCAGACATTATTCGTCGTGCCATGAAAAAAATGGATGGGTGTTTGCAAAGTCACAATCTTTCGGCAAAAATGTTGCTACAAGTTCATGATGAACTTGTTTTTGAGCTGCCGGAAAACGAAGTTGAGGCCACGCTTAAGGTCGTCAAAGATGTTATGGAAAATGCTACGATGCCGGTCATTGCATTAGATGTTCCCCTGAAAGTTGAAGCACGAGCGGCAAAGAATTGGGATGAAGCCCATTAGCAATCATTTTAAGTTGATAGACTAGCGTTGGACATTATTCGTCGTGCCATGAATAAAATGGATGGGTGTTTGCAAAGTCACAATCTTTCGGCAAAAATGTTGCACCAAGTTCATGATGAACTTGTTTTTGAGCTGCCGGAAAACGAAGTTGAGGCCACGCTTAAGGTCGTCTAAGTTGTTATGGAAAATGCCACGATTCCCGTCGTTGTTAGATGTCCCCTGAAAGTTGAAGCACGAGCGGCAAGAACGATGAAGTGTATGAGCATTTTGGGCGAACATTGAATTTTGCCGGAAACAAAACCTTTGATAGCTGGTCTCACATGGCCCAGCTTCTAATAGGAGAGGCGGAGCAGCGTTAAACCTTACACTCATTACCTAGGGAAAATTTGTTTCGCCGCGATAATATAACCGCTACCGCCAACGAACGTTATCAGCACAAACCAAAAGTTGCCCTCGGTGTCGATCGTCAGTACAACCCATCTAAGATAGCTACGTAAAACACAAGAAATGTTACGAACTAGGCATGAATGGACGGCCGGTGGCATACTGCCTTAAGGTTAGAATGTGCTGGTGCAAATCTAGAGTGACTGATATGCTTTCAACCCTAAGCTGAAGGCAATCAAGCTCCAGCCTTGAAACATCAAATCGATTGCTAAAAATAAACCAAGAATCCATAGAGAATTTTCGGGCCATCCAGTGGTTATCAGAATACCCAAAAGCGCAGAAATGGCACCCGCTACGACGATCCAGCCCCAATTCGACAGGGCGCGATGCTGAACGCCGACAATAATGCGCAAAATTCCAGCTGCCAACAGCAGAATACCCAATAAAAAGGTAAAGATGACGGCAGCAACTACAGGTTCGATCCAGCACACTATACCCGCAACCGTATAAATTGCTCCCGCAATCAGCCAGATGACAAAGCGACCCGATTTTTTAAAAGTGAAGGCGTGGATTATTTGAATTAGACCACCGATAATCATCATTAAGCCAATGTAGATTGTCACTGCCACGGTGGCGAAGGGCAGGCTAACCGCTGCGATAGAGCCAATCACAAGAAGGATAATACCGATCGCCATAGACCAGCCCCAGTGCTTCTGCCGTGCTATTGTGTGCGGCGATAAGTTAATATTGTTATTAATGGCCATCGTTCCATCCTCACTTATTGGCATCAGTGCTTTCGCTATTAATATAGGTACCACAGTAAGTTTTGGCAGGGGAGCGTCACTTTAACTAACACAGCGATAGGTGGCTAAGGCGTTGATAGATCGGTCGCTGTTGCTTAAATTAACCAAAGACTTTTAAAGTTGGCGCCAGTAGTGAAGGATAACGCAATGACAGTAGAGATTATTGGCAATGTTTAGCCTTATAGAGACTTATTGGCCCCATATCTTAGCTGTTATCTCGCTGATAATAGGTTTAACTGCGGCTATCCATGCGACGATGACAAAGCAGGAAGTGCGCACCGCCATTGGCTGGGTCGGTGTTATTATGCTTTCGCCAGTATTAGGCGCAGTCATTTACGCCATATTTGGCATCAATAAAATTAATGATCGTTCCGTTGGAAAATTGCGCCGGGATTTGAAGGCAATTGAACATTTCCAATTAGCAAAATACGACGTGCGTCCCGATAGAACAACCAAATGCGACCAGTTTAGCAAAGCGATGACGAAGCTTGGTGATCATATCAGCCGCTGCGCCTTGACGTCAGGCAATGAGATCGAGCTTTTAAATGGCGGTGACGAGGCTTATAGTGTCATGCTGCAAGCGATTGATCAGGCTAAGAAAAGTATTTTGCTCGAAACTTATATTTTCGATCGCGACCGTGTTGGACAGGAGTTTGTGGAGCGTTTGCAAAACGCAGTTAAACGCGGTGTAAGTGTCCGCGTGCTTATTGATGCGGTTGGTGCCCGTTACTCTTTCCCATCGATTGTCCACGACCTCAAAAATCACAACATTCCTGTTGCAGTCTTCAACGGTAATATCATCATTGGTTTACGTCTTCCTTACGCCAATTTACGCACCCACAGGAAGATTCTTATTATTGATGGTGCAATTGCATTTACCGGCGGTATGAATATCCGCGAAAGTTTTTCAAAAAAGCTTAAAGGCAAAAGCGCCTTGCACGATACCCATTTCAAACTAAAGGGGCCAGTGGTATCAGACCTTTTTCTCATTGCAGCCGAAGATTGGCGCTACACCACCAATGAAGAACTGGACTCAGTGGAATGGACCATATGCCAACCAAGCCTGATGCCAGGGCAAGGAACCGAAATTCGCATCATTCCATCCGGGCCTGACAAAACTATAGAAACAAATCAACGTTTTCTAATCGGCGCGTTTTCGGTTGCGCAACACCATATACGGATAATGACGCCCTACTTCCTACCCGACCGCGAGCTTATTAGTGCGCTGGTAACCGCAGCGAGACGCGGCGTCACCGTAGATATTATCGTTCCAGCAAACAACAATTTGAAATTGGTCGATCGGGCAATGCGCGCCCAATTCGACCAATTATTGCATGATGATTGCCGTATTTGGCGGGCGGCCGGGGCGTTCGATCATTCAAAGCTGATATCGATTGATAATCGCTGGGCCTATATTGGCTCATCAAATATAGATACCCGTTCATTGCGCCTAAATTTTGAACTCGATCTCGAAATTCCCGATCGGCAATTTGCCGAGTGCATTTCGCGACGCATCGAAATGTCGCGCCAGAGTGCGAAACTTGTTGAGCTCAAAGATTTAAAGCGCCGGCCGTTTTTCCTCCGTTTGATTGACCGTGTCATATGGCTGGGTTCGCCTTATCTTTGATCAATTTACTAATGCGAAGTTCGTTGACCTGTTTCGGTATGCAGGCTGGCAAATCGTCCGGGTCTTTTCGAGCGAATGGGGTTTTACGCAACCGCAAAGGCGATTACAAAATGATGGTTGCTTTATAAGGTTTGGACTTGAATATTTTCAAGAAAGGTAATCAATCATATCATTAGCACTGCCGCTATGAAACCTTCGCTGTAAGATGTTTGTGCGTCATCTTCGCAAACATTTGTGCCAATTAAAAGCCTATAAGGGTGCATTGCTAAAGCAGCCAAAGTCGCGTGGGCAGAAGCTAAGCATTTTTGCTAGTCTCGGATCGCTGGTTTGCGCTGCAGTGCTAAAAAAGATCGACTTAATGTACGATTGCCCAGCCTTGCAATTTGCAATCTGGTGGACTGCTATCGTTACGCTCCTTAAAAAACATCCCGCCGAACAATTAGTTAATGAGGGTTCGTTCAGCTCATTTAACGACCGCTTCACTTTAGATAAGCTTCGGTGATCCCCGCCCAGAGCGTTGCGCCTGCCAGCAGGCTGTCGTCGTTAAAATCATAATGGGGAGAGTGCAGACCTGCTGTATCGCCATTGCCCAAAATCACATAACATCCTCGGCACTTTTCAAGCATGAACGAAAAATCTTCGCTTGGCGTTAGTGGTGGGGCGTTATCGTAGACATCTTCTGGTTTGAATAGCGTTAAGGCAATGTCCCGAGCGTAAAAAGTGGCGCTCTCTTCATTGACGGTGACTGGATAGCCATGTTCGTAGATAATATCCGCTTTAGCTCCATAACTTGATGTCTGCGCCTTAATGATGTTAACAATGCGCTCCTCAAGGAGTTGGCGTGTTTCAGGCTCATAGGCCCTCACAGTAATTTCCAATTTTACTTCGTTAGGGATAACGTTGGAAGCCGTACCACCCTGAATAAGCCCAACACTGACAATTGCTGTATCGAGCGGGGAAATATTGCGCGAAACAATAGTTTGGAGGGCCATCACCGTAGAACAGGCTGCAATGACGGGATCGATCGCTGATTCAGGATGGGCACCGTGTCCGCCTTTTCCTTTTATGGTTACGTAGACGGTATCGACTGACGCCATCACTGGCCCTTTCGTGAAATGGACTGTTCCGGCACCATAACCCGGCAAGTTATGAAGTCCATAAATTAAATCGCATGGAAAGCGATCAAATAGGCCGTCTTCGATCATCGCCTTGGCACCTGCAGGGCCTTCCTCTGCAGGCTGAAAAATCAAATTCACTTGTCCATTGAAGTTTCTGGTTTCTGCTAGATAGCGGGCGGCAGTAAGCAGAATTGCCATATGACCATCATGACCACAGGCGTGCATGACACCGAGGTTTCGACTAGTATAAGGCGCATTCGTTTGTTCTGTAATAGGCAACGCATCCATATCGGCGCGAATTCCGATTGTTTTCTTTCCATTGCCGAGCTTAAGAGTAGCAACGACCCCAGTTTTGCCGATACCGCGAGTTACGCTATAGCCCCAGCCTTCCAAAAGTTCTGCAATTTTTCCGCTCGTTTGATGTTCTTGAAATGCGATTTCTGGCCATTCGTGAAATTGATGACGCAGCGCGACCATTTCTGGCAATGTCTTGGCAATATGAGTTTGGATATGGTCACATTGCGTTGCGTTGTCTTTCGTTACCATCATTTTCGGTCCTAATAGCGCTAATCAACTCTAACGGTTACTGGAAAATTGTTCTTAACATTAGTTTTTATCTTTAAGAAACTAGATATAGAAACAATTGCAAGGGGAAGCATCAATTAAGCTCAAGCTTCCCCATACTATGATTAAGTTGCTATGCGTTCAAATATTTTTGCGTTAATGCCGCCCAAAAAGCAGCACCCAGCGGAATATTTTCGTCATTGAAATCGTAGGCAGCGTTGTGAAGCGGTGCACTGTCACCGTTGCCGATCGTTAAATAACAGCCTGGACACTCCTCCAACATAAACGCAAAGTCTTCGCTGCCTGAAGCACGTGCAGAATTAGCATCAACATTTTCCGCACCAAAAAAATCTTGTGCAACTTGTGTAGCAAACAGCGTTTCTTTTTCATGGTTAACCAGCGGCGGATAAATGCGCTTATAGTCGATTTCCACTCTCGCCCCAAAGCTCTCAGCTTGCGATGTAGCGATCGTTTCAATCCGATTCTGCAGTAAATCCCGAACCTCATTGGAAAAACAACGCACCGTCAGCAGCATTTCCGCCCGATCAGAGATCACGTTCTGAGCATGGCCAGCGTGAAAACTGCCTACTGTCACCACTGCGGTCTCTAAAGGCGGAACGTTACGCGAAACAACCGTCTGCAAAGCCATGATGATTGACGCACCGGCAACAATTGGATCGACAGTTTTTTCCGGTACCGCGCCGTGTCCGCCCCTACCGATGACCGTAATTTTTACTGAATCACTTGACGGCATAAAAGAGCCGACGCGGCTTGAGATAAAGCCCGCGGGAGCGCCCGGCATGTTGTGAATGCCAAATACCGCATCGCACGGATACTTTTCGAATAGCCCATCGTCGATCATTGCTTTGGCGCCCGCAAGACTTTCCTCTGCTGGCTGGAAAATTACATTGAGCGTCCCATTAAAATTTCTAGTTTGCGCTAGATAGCGTGCAGCGGTCAATAGCATGGCAGTGTGGCCATCATGTCCACACGCATGCATCTTACCGTCATTTTTGCTGCGATATTCAAGGTTGGTCATTTCTTCGATCGGCAGCGCATCAAAATCGGCACGCAAGCCAATGCGTTTTAGCCCGGTGCCAACTTTTAGTTGGCCAACAACACCGGTTTTTCCCAAACCAGTCGTTACCTCATAGCCCCAACTTTTAAGAAGCTTTTCGATCACCGCACTGGTGCGCTCCTCTTGGTAACCCAATTCGGGATGAGCGTGCAAATCGTGTCTTATGTCGACCATATCCGCGGCAAAAGTTTTGATTTCGTCAATAATCTTATTGGCGGCAGCGGAATAGTGTTGTTTTCCCATGTCCTTATCCTCGATTGAGTTAAATTAAATGACGTGTTTCTACGAAAAGAAAGTTGGCTATGATGCCCACAACGAGCGCCGTTCCAAGGTACCAGAATGGCGCCATGATATGGCCATCAGAAATTCTTAATAACTGCGTTACAATTATCTGTGCGGTGCCGCCGAATATTGTAACGCCAAAAGCATAAACGACCGAGGACGCAGTCGCGCGAATATGCTGCTCGAAAGCTTCCATAATCATTACCATGGCCATTGACATGAGTAGGCCGTATACCACCATAGCGACAGTATAAACGGTGATGAACAGATAAAAGTTAGCAGCGTATCGAAAACAGAGATAGCATGCGAAGAATTCGATCACCATAAAGCTCATCGCCATCCAACGCCGTTTTTCGAAGCGATCGCATAAAAATCCGGAAGCGATAGACAACACAATCAAAATAATACTTGCATAGCTACTAATACGAAAAGCCTCCGGTCCGCTCATATCTGTGACCTGCTTTAAATAATTAGGCATATAAAAGACCATAACGTACATTATAGCCGTACCGGGTAGTATCATAGCAATACACAATACTACTTTCCAAAAGTAGTTTGCCATCAAATCTCTAAAAGGATGACTGCCAGCCACACCCTCGACTTTGGTTTCCACTTCATACGTGTCGTGGATGTGTGCACGAATGTATAGACCAACCGGAATCACAATTAGGGAGAAGATAAATGGTATACGCCAGCCCCAGCTATAGAGTTGTTCTCTTGTTAACCATTCCGTTAACTCGGCCGCAAATAGCGAGCCGCAAAGCGCGCTCAGCCCCTGCCCCACAAACTGCCAGCTTACGAAAAAACCGCGTTGATTACGGGCAGCCGATTCCATCAAAAGCGTCGTTGATGTACCGATTTCACCGCCAGCTGAGAACCCCTGAAACAATCGCCCGATCACGATCAAAACTGGCGCGAATATTCCGATCGTTTCGTATGATGGTACAAAGCCGATCAACGCACTTCCGATCGCCATTAGTAAGATCGTAAGCAGCATCGCCGCTTTACGCCCGTGTCTATCAGCATAGGAACCGATAATGATGCTACCAAGCGGACGCATTACAAAGCCGACGCCAAACACGGAGACTGAAATTAGGAGAGACATTCCCGGTGTATTACTGTGAAAAAAAACATCTCCAATAATTGCTGCGAAGAAACTATAAACAGTAAAATCAAAAATTTCCAAGAAGTTGCCGATACCAGCGGCAACAATTAATTTGGTTTTTTCTCGCCTAGTTAAGACCTGCGGGTTCGTATAGTCCTCTATTGTTTCAATAACTGTATTTTGCATCTCCTCCACCTCTCTCCCAAAAAGCTCTATTATTAAAATTCTTAATATTGACGTTTTGCAAAATTTTAAAAGTTTTTGTTTATTTGTATCAATAAAAATGTCCGCTTATCAATAAATTGTTTTGTTTACTGATCAATTCTATGAGAAGAGATTCAAATTGACTAACATAACAAGAAAGTTGAGCTTATGGCTGAGTTAACCAACCCCGTGGCAATTCTCCAGAGTTTGATCCGCTGCCAGTCGGTGACCCCATGCGAGGGTGGCGCGCTAGATGAGCTGCAACGCTGCTGTGTTGAATTGGGGTTTGAGGTCCAACGGCCGATTTTCAAAGACCATGATACGCCCGATGTAGAAAACTTATACGCGCGGAAAGGGTCCAACGGCCCACACCTAATGTTTTCGGGGCATACAGATGTGGTGCCAGCAGGCGATGAAAAAAACTGGCACTATCCGCCATTTGAGGGTGTTCTTGCCGATAACGTTATATACGGTCGTGGTGCGGTTGACATGAAAGGCGGAATTGCCTGCTTTGTTGCAGCATTGGCGCGTTATATGGAGAAGGGCTCGCTTGCTGGCTCGGTATCATTAGCAATTACCGGCGATGAAGAAGGCCCGTCGATCAATGGCACAGTAAAGCTTGTCGAATGGGCGGCCAACAGAGGCGAAACCTGGCAGGCGGCACTTGTCGGTGAACCAAGCTGTCGCGACACCCTAGGTGATATGATAAAAATTGGCCGCAGGGGGTCG
>Ga0308161_1001741_pt1 | contig 25096 bp, 20 predicted proteins | sample PhyFR2_FD_201034 | JGI IMG/M metagenome (GOLD analysis project Ga0308161, IMG submission 201034) | Phyllosphere microbial communities from UC Gill Tract Community Farm, Albany, California, United States - DLSLF.R2 | ecosystem: Host-associated > Plants > Phyllosphere > Unclassified | place: USA...
GCGCGCGTGCGGCGCGCGCGGGCGGTGGCGCGGACGGTGCCGCGCCGCCGCCGGCATCAGGCGAACGTGTCGACCATGCCGCGGTCGCCGAGGGCCGCGGTGCGCGTCGCCGGACGCACGACGGCTTCGCCGGTGACCGTGTCGCCGCCGCGGCCGTTGCCCCGGCCGTTGCCGCGGCCCGAGCCCGAGGCGGCCTGGTCCCGCTGCGCCTGGCCGCCGTTCGACATGCCGGCGTTGACGGTGGCGTTACCGAGCGCGATGCCGCTCTCGCTCATCATTTGCTGCAGGCGGGGCAGGGCGTTTTCCAGCGCCTGGCGCACCTCCAGCTGTTCCGCCGAGAACGTCACGTCGGCCTGGCCGTTGGAGACGGACAGCACCACCTGCAGCGGACCGAGGTCCGGCGGATTCAGCGTCAGCGACGCGGTCTGGTCTTCGGCGCCGACCATGTACACGACCTTCTGGCCGACCTGGTCGTTCCAGGCGTCCGTGCCCACGTGCGCCGCCAGTTCCTCGCCGGCGGCGGCGGCCTGCGCGGCTTCGAGCACGGCCGGCTGCAGCTGGGCGGCGGCGGCGGCCACCGGCGTCGGCTCCTTCTGTGCGAGCTGGGCGGCATCGCGCGCCTGCTGCAGCGTGAAGTCGGCGGCGTCCAGCTGCGGCTTGACCTCGGCCTTGACGGTGCCGAGCGCGGCGCGCAGGTCGGCCGTGTTCGCTGCCGCCTGGTCGGCGCCGAGGTCGGCACCAAGGGCCGCCAGGGCCGGGTTCTTGATCGAGGCGGCCGAGAACGTCTTCGCGCCGGCCGCGTCGGTGCCGGCTTCCTTCGCCACCGACTTCATCGCGGCCTGCAGCGCGGCCAGCTGGCCGGCGTCGGTGCGCCTGCCCTTGCCGGACAGCGCGTCGAATGCCTGTTCCGTCGTCCCCGCCTTGCCGGCGGCGCCCGGCTTCTGCAGGCTGGCCATCAGGGCCAGCATGGCGCTGGCCGGATCGCCCGCCCTGGCGGCATCCTCGTCGTCGTCGGCCTTGTCGTCGCCCTGCGCGACGTCGTCCTTGCCGTCCGCCGCATCGGCCTTGGCGGTGGCCGGCTTCGACGCGGCCTGCTGCGCCGTATCGGCCTGCGCCGGCTTGTCCGCCTCGGCCGGCTTGGCGGCGTCCCGCTTCGGCGCGGGCTGCGCCGGTGCCGGTGCCGGGGCGGGCATGGACGCGAACGCGAGCGCGGCGTTGCTGCGCTCCATTTCGCCGGACAGCATCGCGCTGAACTGCTTGCCGTCGCTGCCGTTGCCGCCGCCGCCGGCGCCGCCGGTGCGCTGGGTGACGCCGGACGTCGAGGTGAGCTGCTGGGTCATGGAGGTCGTGGTCATTGTGGCTTGTCGCTTCGGTTGGGCGGACGGTCAGCGCGCGCGGCGCGCGGTCCGGGCCGCGTGGTCATCCATCATTTTCTGGTCGCGCTTGATTTCGATCGCCAGCGCCTGCTGCGCCGCGCGTTCGTTCAGGGTGCGGTACGACAGGCGCTTGCGCTCGCTTTCCTGCCAACCCTTCTTTTCCACGTCGGCCTTGACGCGCGCATGCTTGAGCACTTCGCGCTGGCCGTCCAGCGCCTGTTCCAGCTTGCCGAGAAAGGCGACGAAATTCTGGTACGCGAACGGCGTGATGCCGGCCATCTGCGCCGCGTCGAGCCGGTTCGCGTAATCGTCGCGGTAGCCCATCAGCATCTGCAGTTTCTGTTCGCCGTCCTCGACGGCCTTGAGCGCGACGCCGAGGCGTTTCGCGCGGTCGTCGGACTCGCGCTGGGCGAGGTCGATCAGGGTCTCGAGGGCGGATGCATGGGCCATAATGACTCAAGTATAGAACCGCGCCGGCACGGTCAATCAGCCGAACAGCGAGGTCAATTCCCCCAAGCTCTGCAGCATGTCGACGTTGTCGTAGATTTCCTGGCACAGGAACGCTTCGATGCGCTCGTGCAGCGCGATCGCCTTGTCCAGCACCGGGTCGGTGCCCGGCGCGTAGGCGCCCACGCTGATCAGGTCGCGCGACCGCTCGTAGCGCGCGTACAGCTGCTTGAGGGCGCGCGCGGCCTGCTGGTGCTCGCGCGACGTGATGCCGTGCATGGCGCGCGAGATCGATTGCTCGATGTCGATGGCCGGGTAGTGGCCGGCCTCGGCCAGCTTGCGGTTCAGGACGATGTGGCCGTCGAGGATACCGCGCGCCGCGTCGGCGATCGGGTCCTGCTGGTCGTCGCCTTCCGACAGCACGGTGTAGAACGCCGTGATCGAGCCGCCGCCCAGCTGGCCGTTGCCGGCGCGCTCCACCAGCACCGGCAGCTTGGCGAACACGGACGGCGGATAGCCTTTGGTTGCCGGCGGTTCGCCGATGGCCAGCGCGATCTCGCGCTGGGCCATCGCGTAGCGCGTCAGCGAGTCCATGATCAAAAGGACGTTGCGGCCCTCGTCGCGGAACTGCTCGGCGATGGCGGTGGCGTAGGCGGCGCCTTGCAGGCGCAACAGCGGCGGCGAGTCGGCCGGCGCGGCCACGACGCACGAGCGGGCCAGGCCGTCCTCGCCGAGGATCTGCTCGATGAATTCCTTGACCTCGCGGCCCCGTTCCCCGATCAGGCCGACGACGATCACGTCGGCCTTGGTGTAGCGCGCGATCATGCCCAGCAACACAGACTTGCCGACGCCGGTACCGGCGAACAGGCCGAGACGCTGGCCGCGGCCGACCGTCAGCATCGAATTGATGGCGCGCACGCCGACGTCCAGCGTGTCCGCGATCGGCGCGCGGTCGAGCGGATTGATGGGGCGCGCATTGAGCGGGCCCATCTCGCTGGTGTCGACCGGACCCTTGCCGTCCAGCGGGCGGCCGGCGCCGTCGACGACGCGGCCCAGGAGGCCCCAGCCGACGGGCAGGTGGCGCGCGCGGTCCATCGGGCGGCGGCGCGGGTGCTGCACGGTGCCGGGCTTCGGCACGCTGGCCTCGACCGGGAACACGCGCGAGCCCGGCACGACGCCTTCGACGTCCGACTGCGGCATCAGGAACAGGCGCTCGCCTTCGAAGCCGACCACTTCGGCTTCGATGCGCGCGCCCGACGCGACCGGGATCTCGCAGGCGCCGCCGACGGCCAGCTTCAGGCCCACGCATTCCATCACGAGGCCGGCGACGCGCGTGACGCGCCCCGACACCTGCATCGGCTCGACGATGTCGAGCACGCTGCCGCAGTCCTTCAGGTAGGCGGCCCAGCGGGAGGTATGCGGGTTGTCGGCACCGGTCGTCATCGTTACTCCAGCCACCCGATGTCCTTGCCGAGCGCCTGCGTCAGGCGCTGCCAGCGCGCCGCGATCTGGGCGTCGATCTGGTTGCTGGCCGTGTCGACGCGGCAGCCGCCGCGGGCGATGGTGTCGTCCTCGACGATGCGCCAGCCGTTCTTGTCGAGCTCGTGGCCGATGCCGCTCCTGACGATCAGCGCATCTTCCGGATGCAGGATCAGGAGGGCCGGCTGCTGCAGGTTCGGCAGGTAGTCGATGGCTTCGCGCACGACCGGGATGATGAAGTCGGGCTTGACCTCGAACGCCGTGCGCACCATGCCGCGCGCCAGGTGCAGCGCGAGTTCCAGCACGTCGTTCGTGATCGCGGTGTCGGCCTCGTTGACGGCGTCGCCGAACGTGGTGGCCAGGCGGCGCAGGTGCTCCAGCTCTTCCGCCGCTTCGGCGCGGCCGAGCGCGAGGCCCTCTTCGTAGCCGGTCGCGTGGCCTTCCGCCTGGCCATTTTCCAGGCCTTCGGCATAGCCTTCGTCGTGCGCCGCGACGCGGATCGCTTCCAGCTCTTCCGCGGTCGGCATCGGGATCGATGTTTCCTGCGGCGGCGTAGGCGGCTCGTAGGCGCGCGCGGCTTCCGCCGCGGCGGCGGCTTCGGCCGCGCGCCGGGCCTGGGTGCTGGGACGCTCGTCGCCGAACGACGTCATTTCCCAGCGCTGGTATGCACTCTGCAGTTCTTTCGGTATGGCCATCAGACGAACGAATCCTCACCTTTGCCGCCCAGCACGATCTGGCCTTCGTCGGCGAGGCGCCGCACGATCTGCAGGATCTGCTTCTGCTGGGTTTCCACTTCGGACAGGCGCACGGGACCCTTCGACTCCAGGTCTTCGCGCATCATTTCCGCCGCACGCTGCGACATGTTTTTGAAGATTTTATCGCGCAAGTCCTGCGACGCGCCTTTCAGCGAGATGATCAGCATCTCCGACTGCACTTCGCGCAACAGCAGCTGGATGCCGCGGTCGTCGATGTCGATGATGTTGTCGAACACGAACATCTCGTCCATGATCTTCTGCGCCATGTCGTTGTCGTAATTCTTGATGTTCTCCATGACCGTGCTTTCCTGCTCGCCGCTCATGAAGTTCAAGATCTCGGCCGCCGTGCGCACGCCGCCCAGCGACGACTTCTTGATGTTCTCGTTGCCGGACAACAGCTTGGTCAGCACGTCGTTCAGCTCGCGCAGCGCGGCCGGCTGCACGCCGTCCAGCGTGGCGATACGCAGCACGACGTCGTTGCGCAGGCGGTCGGTGAAGTGCGACAGCACTTCGCAGGCCTGGTCGCGCTCGAGGTGCACGAGGATGGTGGCGATGATCTGCGGGTGTTCGTTGCGGATCAGTTCGGCCACCGACGGCGAATCCATCCACTTCAGGCTCTCGATGCCGGAGGCGTCCTTGCCGCCCAGGATGCGGTTCAGCAGCACGGCCGCCTTGTCGTCGCCCAGCGCCTTGGTCAGCACCTGGCGGATGTACTCGTCGGAATCGAGGCCGACGGTCGACTGCAGGTCGACGCGCTCGCGGAAGTCCGACAGCACCGACAGCACTTCCTCGTGCTGCACGGCCTTCATCTGCGCCATCGCGGCGCCCAGCTTGAGGACCTCGCGCGGGCCGAGGTATTTCATCACTTCGGCCGCCTCGGCCTCGCCCAGCGCCAGCATCAGGATGGCCGCCTTGGTCGTGTCTTTTTCCTTGTCGCTCATTACTCAGTCCCCAGCCATTCCTTGATCACGTTCGCCACGATGCGTGGATCGTTCTTGGCCAGTTCCTTGGCCATTTCCATGTTGCTCTTGTAGACCATTACCTTCTGCTGCTCTTCCGCCTCGCGCTTGACGCGGGCTTCCTCGTCCGGGTCCGGTTCCGGTTCCGGTTCCGGCTCTTCCGGTTCCGGCTCGGGCGGAATCGCCACGGCCTCGTCGAATTTCTTGATCGCCGGCTTGAGCAGGGGCCGCAGGAAGCGGAACCACAGGAAGGCCAGCACCATCGCGATGAAGGCATAGCGCGCAATGTCCTTCGCCAGCGGCAGGTTGGCGGGATCCTTCCACCAGTCCGGCGTCTGCTCGTCCGGCTTGTCGACGCCGTCGAACGGGGCGTTGGCCACGTTCAGCGTGTCGCCGCGCGCCTGGCTGTAGCCCATCGCCTGCTTGACCAGCTCGTTGATCTGCGTGACTTCGGCGGCGGTGAGCGGCTTGACCACGACCTTGCCGGTCTTCGGATCGATGCTGCGGCGGTAGTTGACCACCACGCCGACCGTCAGGCGCTTGATGCCGCCCATCGGCTTCTGCTCGTAGCGCACGGTCTTGTCGACTTCGTAATTGGTCGTCGCATCCTTGCGGCTCGGGCCGGTCGTCGCGCCCTGGCCCTGCGCCGGCGGGGCGTTGCCGTCGATCGGTGCGGTGGCCACGCCCGGCGGCTGGTTCGACAGCGCGCCCGGGATGCCCGACGGGTTGGTGCTGCCCGGGCCGGTCTGCTCGGACGTCTGCTGGCTGCGGATCGCCTGCGGTTCCGGCGGCGAGTTCGGCTTGTACATCTCGGCCGCGGTGTCGGTCTGGGCGAAGTCCACTTCGGCCGTCGCCTCGGCGCGCACGTTGTTCTGGCCTACGATCGGGGCGATGATCGATTCGACCTGCTTGACGATGTTCTGCTGCAGCGCCTCGACGTACTTCAACTGGTTCGGGTCGAGCTGCTTGCCGTTCTTGTTGGCGCTGTCCGACAGCAGCGTGCCGTTCTGGTCGACGACCGTCACGTTCGACGGGGGCAGTTCCGGAATCGACGACGCCACCAGGTGCACGATGGCGCTGACCTGCGCCTGGTCGAGGGTGCGGCCCGGCTGCAGGTTCAGCAGCACGGACGCGGTCGGCTTCTGCTGGTCGCGCACGAATACGGACGGCTTCGGCAGCGCCAGGTGCACGCGCGCCGACGCGACGGCCGCCAGCGACTGGATCGAATTGGACAGTTCGCCTTCGAGCGAACGCTGGTAGTTGACCTGCTCGACGAACTGCGACGTGCCCAGCTTCTGGTTTTCCAGCAGTTCGAAGCCGACGTTGCCGGCGCGCGGCAGGCCCTGCTGGGCCAGTTTCAGGCGCAGGTCATGGATGCGGTCGGCCGGCACGAGGATCGCGCTGCCGCTGTCGGAAAACTTGTACTTGACCCCCATCTGGTCGAGCGCCGCGGTGATGGCGCCGCCGTCCTTGTCCGTGTAGTTCGAGAACAGGACGCGGTAGTCCGGCTGTGACGTCCACAGCCACAATGCGGCGACGATCGCCAGCACGCCCGCGACGGCGCCGCCGAGGACCACGCGTTTGCCGATCGTCGTCTGCCAGAACTTCGGCTTGTCTTCGGCCGGGGTGCCAGTGTCGCTGTCGAGAAGGTCGTCCGCTGTCGTTGCCATGGTGGGGGAGGGAATGGGTTTATGCATGCCATTATGGAGCCGTGCGGCAACATTCAAACCCCGGAATAAGGCCATGTTTACGGCGCTGCTCGAAGGCAACGGTTGCTGTGCCGCTGATATTCTGACAGCCTGAATCGACGTGCGCGGCCCGCGCGCCGGCTATCCAAGGAGAATGACATGAACATCGGCGGCATCGACAGCAGCCGGATCGAAGCGATGATGGCGCAACTGAAGGCGGCGGCGCAGAAGCCGGCCGCCTCCACGTCCGCCGCGGATGCGCTCGGCGGCGGCACGGGCATCGGCGGCCTGGGCAAGGCCGGTGGCGCGGACGCAGCCGAATCGTCGACCAAGGTCAGCTTCTCCGATGCGCTGAAGGCGTCGCTGCAGAACGTCAGCAACGCCCAGAACCAGGCCGACGATATGGGCAAGAAATTCGCCGCGGGCGACGATTCCGTCAGCCTGTCCGATACGATGATCGCGATGCAAAAGGCCAGCATCAGCTTCCAGGCGACCGTGCAGGTGCGTAACAAGCTGGTGTCGGCGTATCACGACATCATGAACATGCAAGTGTAAATTCGGGGTCAGAGCACATTTTGGAATAAATTCGGGGTCAGAGCACATTTTGGGGTAATTGCCCCGACGCGGCGATTGACGCGAACGGCTTGCGAAAACGCTACGCGCTTTGCGCTCCGTGATCGATGTGCCGTACGTCGACGCTGACAACGAACCTCACGGCAATTGCCTGTAAATGGCTCTGACCCCGAATTTCAGGTAATTACGAGCCGCACGGAAATTGACTAAAAATGTGCTCTGACCCCGAATTTCGGGCGGGTATGAGGCGTCGTGGATCAGCGGGCAGCCAGCAGGACGGGGGCGGTACCGTCGCCGTTCACGACGATTTGCGTCTGCAGGTTGCGGGTGGCGGAGAGCTTGCCGTTGACATACAGATTGGTCTTCATGGCGTACACGCCCTGCGGTGCCGAGTCGGGCAGGACCAGCTCGAACGTGTTCTCGAAACGTCCGCCGGTATTGTTCGTCACCTGTTTCGAACCGTTGCGGAACGGCTCGCCTTGCGGATCGAACACCACCAGTTCTTCGCGCACTTCGTTGACCGGCTGCTGCGCACCGTTGACGAGTTCGATCACGGAATTGACGCGCAGCGGCTGGCCGCGGCGTCCGGACGGGCTGGTCGTGGACGGCGTGTACGACACCACCTGCGGCTGGGCCGGCAGGCGGCCGCGCGTCTGGATGTAATCGTGGTCGCTTTGCGCCGCGGTCCGGGTCTGGCGCGAGTTGGCATTGATCGCCAGGCAACCCAGGGCACCGACGGCCGCACCCGCGACGAGGCCCTTGCGCAGGCCTTTCTTGCCGTCGACCAGGCCGCCCAGCAGGGCGCCGAGCGCGGCGCCGGCGACGGCCGACTGGCCGACGCTGCACGGATCCTGGCTGGCCTGGCGATTGTCGGCGGCGTTGGTGTTCATTCCGCCCTGCTGCGGTGTCACGCAGGCGGTCAGCATGCTGGAGATCAGCGCGGCGGCGACCAGTTTTATCGAAGTGTTTTTCACGGTTACTCCAGGGGAATCGGATTATCGAATGATGGTTTCTTGCTGCAAGACCTGACGTTCCCGGTCGCGGATCTGCTGGGTCAGGCTGTCGAGGCGCGGATTGGCGGGATCCACGCGCCGCGCACTGTCGACATACGTACGGGCGGCGTCGAATTTCTTTTGCGCCAGTGCCGTTTCGGCATCGTGCAGGAAGGCGGCGGCCATCTCGGCCTTCGGATTCGCCGCGCTTTCCGGCGCGCTGCGGCGTGCAGGCGTCCGCTCGCGGACGGGCTCGGCGGCCCGCGACGGGGCGGCCGCCGGTGCCGGGGCGGCGACGACGGGCGCTGCCGGCGCCGGTGTGTCGGCAGGCGTGGCCGCGACTGGCGCGGCGGCGGCCGTCGCCAGTTGCGCGACCTCGGCCTTCAGTGCCGGCAAGTCGGGATTTTCGCGGTTCGCCATCTTCAATGCCTGCAGATTCGCCTTGGCCCCGGCCAGGTCCTTGTTGTCGAGCGCCGTACGCAATGCCGCCTGCGCGCTGTCGGCGGCGCCGGCCGCTTCGCTCAACCGGCTGCGCAATGCGGTCGCGTCGGCGTCGTCCGCGCAGTTGCCGGACAACGCATTGAGCGCCGTGCGCGCACTGGCGAGCTTGTGCTCTTCCAGGTGACTGCCGATGATCCGGAAGCTGCGCTGGCACCCGCTGTTTTTCTTTTGCGCCGCGGCCACGGCGTTCAGCAACGACGTGACCTCCTCGCGCGCCAACGCTCCCGTGCACGCGCCGCTGGCCTTGGCAGCTTGCGCGCGCGCGCCGGCCAGGTCCTTTGCCAGCAATGCCTTGTTGCCCTGTTCGAGCGCGGCGTCACAGGCAAGTGCCGCCGGGTCCGGCTTGCCCTTGATATAGATAAACAGGGCGACGAGGACGGCACCGATGACGAACCATTTTCCCTTGCCGCTCTTCGGTCGGGGCGGCGGCGTCGTGGCGGCCGGCGCGGCGGGCGGTAATTGCCCTGGCGCGGCTGCTTTCCCGTTCTTGCCTGCTGCCCATCCTTGCGCGGCGGGGCGGGCCGCCTCCGCGGCGCCCGCCGGTGCCGCCGAGGCGGCCGGCGCAGCCGTGGCGGCGGTCGGCGCGGGCTGCGCCGGTGCGCTGTCGCGGCCGGACACCGGCGCGACGGCATCGGCCGCCGCCGCCGGGGCAGGCGGCGGCACGGAGGCCGCGGCTTGCTTCGGGCGGGCGCCCGGGGCCGTGCCGGTGCCGCAGAAGGGGCAGTATTTCACCTCGCTGTACAGCGGGGATGCGCAGGTCGAGCACGATTTCACAACAAGATCCTTACATCAAGGGAGGAGGCATGGACGGCATGGCCGGCGCCTGGATCAGCATGGCCAGCTCGGGCAGCTGCGCCAGTTCGCTCCATGCGGCCAGGCCGACGCGCCAGACTTTCGTGTTGGGCACGCTCACCTGTCCGGACTGCACCATCTGCACCACTTGCGCGGCGCTGAACGGACCGTATTGTTGCCCGGCGACCCCCAGATGATACTGGTGCTCGACCATGGGCGGCGGCATTCCGCCCAGCGGCGGAGGCATGCCCGGCATCGGCGGCGGCATGGCCGCGGCCGGTGCGGCGGGCGGTGCGCCCGCCATCATGCCGGCCGGCGCGCCGCCCGCGAACGCATGCGCGGGCCCCAGCAGCGCCGCGACGGCGCCCGGTTCCAGCAGGTCCGCGCGCAGCACGTATTTCAGGCGCGGCACGCCATCCTCGCCCGGCTCGCGCACTTCCCAGTCGTAGGCATCCTCGTCCGACTCCGACACGACGGTGCCCCACGACTTGATGTTGTTCAGCACGCGTTCGTCGATGCGGTCCAGGTCGCGCTCGCTCATGCCCTTGCGGCGGGCCTTTTCGCGCAGCTCGTTCTTGATTTCGTTCGCGATGGCGCTGGCAAAGCCCTTGCGCGTGTCCTGCGCGCCGGTGGCGTCTTCCACCAGCTTGGGCGTGTACACGGCGCTTTCGTAGTAGTGGGCCAGGCTCGCCAGCACGGCGGTCTGTTCCGCGTCGAAGTCGGCCAGGCGGTCCTGCACGCGGGTCATGATGGCCTCGCGGTACGTCGCCGGCAGGCCGTTCTGGCGGATGGCGCGCTCGTTGCCGATGCGGCGCGTATCGCCGCGCGCGACCGCGAACTGGTACTGGCCGCGCGGGATGGTGCGCTGCGTCGACCGGGTCAGCAGGCCGAGCATCACGGCCAGCAGGTAATGCTTGAAGTCTTCCGCCAGCCGGCCGATCTCTTCGGTGGACGGCGCCATCGGATGGCTGAACTGCGTCGCATCGATGTGGGTGTGCGTCGGGTTCTTTTCCGCTTCCTTGCGGTAGCTCGTGCGCCAGCCCGCCATGCCGCGCAGCACCGTCATCGGCACGCCGGACAGTTCGCAATAGCAGACGGCGCGCCCCGGGACCCCGGTCTCGACGATGTCGAGCTGCGCGGCGGTGATGCCGGCATGGGTCGGGATGCATGCATTGAGCTCGTCGCCGAACTTGCGCTTGAAGCGGTCGGCGCCGGCGACGCCGAGGAAGCACTTGTACTGGTCGGCCTTGACGGTGAAGTCGCCGGCCAGGTTGGCGTCGATCCACGGCATCGCGCAGGCCAGCAGCTTGCGGAAGCGGTCCAGGCGTTCCGCCTGGCTCATCTGCTCGAGCGCGTCGAACAGCGGATCGGTCGCCGCCGCCTCGCCCTCGGTCGCGCTGGCGATGGCCAGCTGGCGTTCCGCCATGCGCTTGACCTTGACCAGGATCTCGCCGCGCTGGGCGGGTTCGCCCAGCATCGGGAACAGGACTTTCGATCCGCCCAGGTCCTTGAAGGCTTCGTCGGCCCACTCGCGCAACTGGATGGCGCCCGGCAGCGGCAGGTTGCGTTCGTGGACGGGAATGTTGATCAGGGTGGCATGGTCCTTGTTCAGGTCCTGCTGCAGGACCGCGTTCGCATGCTGCAGCTGCGCCAGCATGGCCAGCACGGCTTCGCGGCCGGCCTGGAATTCGCCGACCAGGCCGTTCCACTGGGCGCGGCCCTGGGCATCGACGCCGGTACGGCGGCCGAGCCACGCGGACAGCTCCGTCATCAGGGCCGCGGCCTCGTCGGCGGCCTTGGCGCGCAGGTGGAACTTGAGGGCGTTGGCGATTTCCGTGCGCAGGTGGTCCATCACGGTCACGGCCTGCTTCTCGCCGCTGCCGAACAGGCCGCCGCGGGTCTGTTCGAGGTTGGACAGCAGCCGCTCGTATTCGCGGGTGCGGACCGCTTCCTTGATCTCGCGGTAGCGCTCGGCGTTGTTGCGCAGCGCGTGGAGCAGGCCGGTGCCCGGCGCTTCCAGGCGGTCCTTGATCTGTTCGACGAGGGACAGCACGTACTCGAGGCCGCCGAAGTCCTTGTTGTCGAGGTAGGCGTAGAGCTGGTCCTTGATGGCGGTCTTGATGCGTTCCAGGACTTCGCGGCGCCGTTTGGAGACGCGGTCCTCGGTGGTGTCGGCCGTCGAATCCTGGTCGCGCACGGCGTCGCGCTCGAGCTGCTTGACGGCTTCGCGCACCTGCGTCGGCCATTCCTTGCGGTCGAACCCGCTCTTGATGGCATCGATGCGCACGTTCACGCGCTGTTCGACGCCGGCCAGCAGCAGGCCGTGCTTGTCCTGCAGCAGGTCTTCGACGATGGCGTAGTCGATGAACTCGCCCGTGGAACGCTTGAGTTCGATGTCCTTGTCGGAGAACTCCGGGAAGTCGCTGAACGGCGCGGGACGCAGCGCCATCTGCGCCGCCATGAATTCGTCGCGCTGCTTGTCGGTGGCGCGATTGGCGCCGGTGTCGCCGCTGCCGACGCCGAAGAACGCCATCAGCATGGCGCCGGCCCAGCGGTGCGCCTGCTCGTCGCGGCGCGCTTCCTGGCGCGTGTCCAGCACGGCCTGGCCGAACGACGAGAAGCGTTTGGAATACGACAGGCGCATGTCGGCAAACCGGTTCTTCGGCACCAGCGCGTCGTGCAGGAAATTCTTGTGCTGCGCCTGGTTGACGGCGACGGAGCGCTTCTTGCGTGCGAAGTCGCCCGATGCGAAGTCCTCGAACAGCGCATCGGCCACCATGTGATAGACGTCCTTGACGTCCTTGGTGTGCTGCTGCGCGAGGTTGCCCGAATCGATCAGGTAGACCTCGTTGTACGGCTCGCGCGGCAGTTCCGGCTGGTCATAGGAATCCCAGCGGCCCACGTAGCCCTTGTTGCCCAGCATGGCGGATTCGAGTTCCATCAGCGCCGCGTAGCCGTTCGCTTCCGTGCGGTCCTTGTTGGCGCCGGCATAGCCGGTCGGCAGGAACAGCATCAGTTCGACGTCGGCGTGGCCGACTTCGGTCTTGGCGAGCCAGCGCGACAGCAGGCCCATGTCGAGGAACGCGCCCGAGCCGGTACCGCCCGCCACCGAGCCGACGACCACGATGCGGAACTTGTTGGTTTCGGTGCGCAGGCCGAGCGCGCTGAGCTGGGTCTCGTGCGACAGGCCGGCTTTCAGGTTCTTCAGCTTGATGCGGATCTTGTCGCGCACCTTGATGTACTTGTCGAACAGGTACAGGCGCGAGACGGCGCGGATCTGGCCGGCGCCCTTGGACGGGTCGATGCCGAGTTCGCGGATCTTTTTCGGCGTCAGCGACAGCCATTCCTTGATGTGCGGGTATTTTTCCAGCGCATCGTCGTCGCGGCTGTACTTGTCCATGTCGAACGACTCGACGATCTTTTCGTCGTCGGTGAACTTGACCTGCTCGAACTGCAGGTCTTCGGACTGGGCGCGGCCGCTGTCGACGATGGCGCCCGTATCGAGGTCGAACTGGATGAATTGCGCCACCGGGAAATCGGTCAGGCCCTCGACCCGGGTGCGCGCGCCGCTGCCGCCCCACAGCGTGTTGAGGATGCGGCGCCGCACGCGCATCAAGACTTCCATCCCCGTGCCGCCGATGCCGATGAAAAGCGTGGGGCGCAATTCGATGCTTTGTTCCTGCTTGCGCTCGCTGCCGGCGCCGATGGTCTGGTTGAGGTTGTCTGCCATGATGCGTTGTTCCTTTGCTCGACTTTCCGTGACTGGTACGACTCGTTTGGCGTACGACTTACTTGCGGCCCGACACCAGCATCAGGATCAGCGCGACGAGGGCGACGGCGCCCAGCGGACCGATCACCAGCGGCGCCATGTACTTGGCCGAATTGACCGCGGCCAGCACGACGCCGGTCGCCAGGCTGGCCAGGAAGATGAACATCCACCAGCCGGCCGCGTTGGCCTTGGCCGGCGGGATGCGCTTGCCGACGAGGGTGTTGGCGTAGGCGTTCTTGGCAAAGAAGAAGGCGACGAACAGCACGAGCAGCACGGCGGCGCCGATCGTCAGGTCGCGCGAACCCGTGTTCACGGCCTCGGGCGGCAGGGCCGGCATGCCCTGGGTGGCGCTGGTGGCGGCGGGCGCCGGTGCGTCGGCCGGGGCCGACGCGGCCGTATTGGATTCGACGGGGGCGGGCAGCGTGAAGCCCGGGTTGTCTTGTTTTTGCATGATGTGATGATTTCTGGATGAGTAAAAAATCAAGCCTTCGCGCGCTCAGGCGATGGTCAGGGTATGTCCCGGCACCACGCTCTGCAGCTGCGGGCGTCCGAATCCGCGCCGGATGGTGCCGACCGGTTTGCCCTCGTCGTCCTGGATGACGAGGGTGCGGAACGGTTTGAGCACGACCTGGCGCCGCACGCCGTCGACCGTCACCGCGTAGCGCGTGGCGCGCGTCGAGAACATGCCCAGGCCCAGCAGGGCGGCGATGGTCGCCAGCACGGCGCCGATCGCGACGAACACCGGCAGCATCGGATACTGGACGCGCAGCAGCAGGGGCACGCGGGTCATCGAGGCGCGCACGCTGGCGGGCGGGACGAACACGTCGGAAATCGGGTCGCCGGGGAACAGGTCCGCCATTTCCGCCTTGAAGCTGTCGGGCAGCGCCAGTTGCTGCTCGGACAGGCCGACTTCGACGGACATCGGAATGACGACCTGCTTGCCCATCGCGGCGATCGACTGGCGCGACCAGGCCGACGGCACTTCTTCCAGCGGCAGGTCGAAACGCGCCTGCACCGAGGCGCGCGCGCCGGGCGCGAGGTGGTCGATGGCGGCCGGCGCGACGTCCAGCGGCAGCGCGCGTCCACCCACGCGCAGCGCGCCCTGCACGCCGGCATGCGCGATCAGGTACGGATAGAACACGTTTTCCAGCGACGCTTTCAGGCTGACCGCCGGCACGACCGAGGCCGCATCCACGTCGAGCACGAGCGTGCGCTGGTCGCTGCCCATGCTGACCTTGATGTTCGGCGTGTTCAGGATCGATTGCGGCACGATCCGCACGCCGTCCTGGTCGACCGGCTTCAGGCGGGCCGGCTGGCGCGTCAGGATGGCCGAGAGCTTGCCGTTGGCCACGATTTTCTTGAGTTCTTCCCCCGCGCCATTGCCGTAGGCCAGCGCATACACCATCAGGCCGCGCGCCGCATACTGCTTGCCCTGCACCGGCATTTTCAGCGGGAACACGAGCGTGCGCGTGATGGACGGCTCCAGGTGCAACATGCGATAGAAATCGAGGTTGCGCGCCGCGGTGGCGGGATCGTTGCCGGGGCTGTTCTTGTTGTTCGTGAAGATCCAGATGATGCCGGGCTTGGCCTGGAACGTCGTGCGGATGACGCTGCTGATCGCTTCCTGGAAGTCCGTGTCGGCCAGCGCCGACGCCGGGCCGTTCTTGCGGGCCAGGCCGAGCGCCTGCAGCGCCGGCATCGCGGCCGTGCTGCCGGCGGCGACGTCGCCCAGCGCACGTGGCGACGCGTTGGCGGCCGTGTTCTGGCTGAACGCCAGCAGGGTGACCTTGTCGCCCGGCGTGACGACGGCGTTCGCGACGGCGGCGATGAGCGGTTTGAACTGCGAATCCGGATCCGTGTAGAACGGCTCCATCCAGCCCGAATTCTGGACCAGGATCGCTTGCTGGACAGCGGCGGCGGGCAGGCTCGCGGCCAAGCCCGCGGCCAGGACGAGCCATGCGGCGATACGGCGTGGGGCGCTCATGCTTCGACGTCCCAACCGATCATGCGCTGCATGGCCGGATGGTAGGCATACAGGGCGCCGTCGTGGAAGAACAGGCGCAGGTCCCACGGCTTCGGTACGGGAATCGTCTGGATCATGAATTCGGTGCTGCGGTCTTCGTACATCAGTTCGGCGCGGATGCGTTCGGGGGAGTTCAGCAGTGCGATCAGGCTCGACGTGCTGGCCATCTTCAGGGCCAGGACGGCACCGTTCTCGAGTTCCAGCAGCGGCAGCACGACCGTGTTGGCCGCGCCGTCGTCGCCGTGCTCGGGTTCGAGCCACGGATCGCCGAGCTGCATGCCGGCGAAACGGTAGTTGACGGTCCCCGAGCACAGACGCGGCGTGAGCGCCTCTGCCTGTTCCGGCTGCGGCATGCCGAGACGGACGTAGACGAAGCTGTTGAGCAGGTCGGAAAAGCACAGCTGCCACAACACGCCCGCGCGCGACAGATACGGCGTGCCGAATTCGAAATGCGGCGCCACGCCGGGCATCCAGGGAATGAAGGTGGCCGACACGCTGCCGTCGGCGGCGATCTGCAGGCGGACCTGGCCTTTGGAGCAGGGCCATACCGCCATCCGGCCGTACGCCACCGGGCGGCTGACTTCGCCAAGGTCGGTCACGCCGTCAAGGACGAGCGGCACGCCTTCGGCGCCGTCCGTGTCGACGTTGACGATCTGGATCACGCCGTCGCGGTTGACCGGTGCCCAGACCCGGCCTTCGAACGCGATCGGCGCGGCGCAGGCCGGCCCGTTGCCGATGTAGTAGATGCGATACTTCAGCGAGGCGAAATCGGGCATGACGAGCGCCAGCCCGTCGTTCGTCGGCAGGAACAGGCAGCTGTTGAATTGCACCATCAGTTCGGCGCGCCAGGCACGGTACGGCAGCGCGGATTCCGACAGCAGGGCGCCGTCGCCCGACAACGGTTGCCAGCCGGCGGACTCGGGCAGCCAGGCGAACAGCGCGCCCTTGCCGCTGTCGATCGCCAGCAGCACGTTGGCCAGGGTGCCGAAGGGTGCGCTGAAGAACTCGTACGCGCCCGGCGGGGGCAGCGGCAGTTCGAGCGGCGGTTCGCTGTCGGGTTCGCGACGTTGCAGCAGGGCGGCGTCGAGGGTGCGCGCGCTTTGCTTGAGGCCGACCGCAAGCGCCGCCACCGGGGCATTCACGGGACGGGCGCCGCCCGGCGGAATCCATGCCGCACCGCTGGCGCGGGGCGATTGCAGGCGCGCGCCGTCGAGCGGCGAAAAGTCGAATTCAGGCGGAAAACCCGGACCGGAACCGTCGGGCGCGGTGCGCATATGCATGACCCGGCGAATATCGCCCGGCTTCATGACGGGTGCCACCGGATATTCCATTTTGGTCAGGGATAACCTGACTTCCGCACCACCACGCTCCACCGACCACGTACCAGACTCCAGCGCCCAATTACCGCTCATTATTTGATCCGTCACTTCTTCAGCGCTCCAAAAAACATTCTGTGTAAAGCGGTTCAGGTTAAGTCGGCGATCGACGAAAATACCGGCTACTTTAACAGTGGCGCTGACATGATACTGGCTTTTTGCCTGTCGGGAAACAGGTTGTTGCGCCGGGCACTCCGCGTTCCCGGGGAGCGCTGTGCCGATCCGCGCAATGGAAAATGCCCGGACAATACCGGGCCGAAATCTGTATCGGTCGGCGCGTGAATGGCATGGCCGGGCGCTGCGCACCGCCAGGAAAAGACGGGCGAATCGATTAAACCGGAGCGGCCGATTCGTTACAATGTAACGAATCGGCGCGGCAGGGAATTGCGCGGAAAATCACGCGGTGAAAAGCGGAGAATTAATGGAATGAGAATCGCCTGCCTGTGCGCCGGTTATCGCATTCGTTTTTTGGGCGGCGCCGATACGGCAGCGCCGTGATGTCGGAAAAACCGGCCGCCCCGATTCTCGAAGCTGAATGGATGTCCGCCGTTTCCGGGTGGATCGGGTGGCAGGGATTCGAAATGGAGAGCGTTTGCGGCATGCGCCGGCATTTTCCGGCGGATGCATGGACCGCCGGCCGAAGGCCCGGGAAGGGCCGCCCGGCCGGCATGCATTCAGGCCAGGCCGTTCAGGCGCGCGTTGCGCTCGCGTTCCAGCTTGGTGATGTAGCGCTGCACCGCCGCCAGGTTGGCGCGCGAAATGTCGGCGAACTGGCAGCCCAGGCGGCGGCTCGTCTTGTTGTTCAGCAGCGTCATGTCGATCGAATTGCGCACCTGCAGCGAGCAGGCCACGGGACCGATCTCCGGCAGCTCGATGCGGCACGCCGACAGCGTGGCGCCGATCGATGCGCCCAGCTGCATCTTGTTGTCGTAGATCGCGATGCCGCCGCAGCTGATGTCGGCCAGCGGGAACACGGCCGTGCCGCCGCCCAGTTCGGCCGGCACGGGAATCGTCGCGCGCACGGGGTTCGTCACCGGCGTCGGCATGCGGTAGAACTCGCGCCGCTGCAGGCGGATCAGGCTGGCCGGGAGCGGCGCGGTCAGCGCCGTGCCGCCGTCGTAGGCCGTTTCGCGCACGTTGTCCAGGGCGAATACGATGCGGATCTTGTCCAGCGACGTGTCGCAGCGCACCGTGCCGCCGGCCGCGATGCGCGCATTCTGCTCGGGGCTCACGGAGCGGTCGAGGATCAGGGTACCGGCGTCCCCGTCGACGTCCAGCAGCGAGGTGACGCAGACGTCGGCCTCGCCCTTGATCAGCAGCCGGATCAGCTGGTTCTTGTCGGCGATCTGGCGCAGGATCGCGACGATCTCCCTGCGCGATTCGATCTCGTAGTCGTGCCAGGCTTCTAATTCGGCGTCAGTGATTGCTTGCATCTGTGTCAACCGGAGCGGTGTCTTGGGGTGGGAGGAGGCGCGCCGTGTCCGGGGCCGGCGGTAATGCTTGTCCGGAAACTTGCGCAGATTCAATATGATAGAGCCAGGCCAACAGTTCGGCAATGGCGCGGTACAAGGCCGGCGGGATCTGGCGGTCGAGATCCACCTGCATCAGCAGGGCGACCAGTTCCTTCGATTCGTGCACGAACACGCCGGCATCCTTCGCCCGGCCGATGATCTGTTCGGCGACGAGTCCCTTGCCCTTGGCGACGACCTTCGGCGCCGCGTCGCCCGTCCCGTAGGCGAGCGCGACGGCGCTCTGGCGGCGCGCGGCCTTATCCTTGTCCATGGTCGTGGATGGCCAGCGTGGTGAGCGGCGTGCCGGCCGCGTCCAGCGCGTCGGCCAGGCGCGCGCGGTGCGCGTCCAGCAGGGTCTTGATCGCGGCGTCGGGCGCATCGAGGCGGATGTGCAGCTGGTCGCCGGACAGCACGACCCGTGCCGCCACCTGGCCCAGCGCGCCGAACGCCAGGCGCAGGCTGCTCTGCCACATGCCGGCCCCGTCGCCGCCCTCCTTGCCGTCCTGGCCGCGCGCGTCGCGTTCGACGTCCCAGGCCATGTCCTGGCCCGGCCACAACTGGCCCTGCCAGGCCACGCGGCCCTGTTCGTGCGCGTTCAGCTGCAGGTTGATGAATTGCGCCGTGTCCGGATCGGTCGGCGGCGGCATGCCGCGGGCCTGCGGCTCGGCCGCGAGGTCGGCGCGCGGGCGGGCGCCTTGCGCCCATTCGGCCACGTGGGATTCGTAGAACAGGCCGCTCTTGCCGAGGCCGTCCTGCAGCGCCCGGGCGATGGCGCCGGCGTCGTCGGACGGCGCGCCGAGCAGCGGCGTGCGGCCGATCGCGGCGCTGGCCTGGGTCTCGGCCTTCTGCGCGGCGGCGATGACGTCGCCGAGCGCCTTGCCGGCCGCGCTGAGCGAGGCGCCCGCGCCGTCGGCGGCGCCGCCCGGCACTTGCGCGAGGCTGCGCGTGCCCGCCAGCAGCGCGGCCGTGCGCGCGAGCGCGGCGGCTTCCTTGCCTTCCAGGTAGGCGAGCGGGGAGGCTTGCAGGCTGGCGCCGTCCGGCGGCGGCCCGGCTTCGGCGAAGGCCGTGCCCTGGGCAGTCTGGACCTGGAACGTGGGCCGGGGCGCGAGCGCGACGAGCGTCAGCGGTACCTGCGCGCCGACCTGCGCGCCCTGCGGCAGCTGCATGCGCGCCGCCATGTCGTTGACGCGCACGACGAAGCTGCCATCGGGCAGTTTCGTCATCACGTCGGCCGCCAGGGATTGCCCGACGAGCCCGGCGAACGCGCGCGTGAAGGCCTGCTGGCGCGGGTCGGCGACCGGCGCGGCGGGGCGCGTGGCCGCAACCGGGCTCAGCGAGACGGTATCGCGCGGCAGCATCGGTCAGCCGGGGAGGGCGTGCGCCCTCAGACGCCGTAGGCGCGCGCGACGCGGCGTTCGACGTTCTTGTTGCTGATCATGGATTGCAGCTTGGCCATCCACGGTTGCGTCAGGTCGCGGATCTGGCGGTCCGACGCGAGCATCCGGCGGATGGCGTGGACCTTGCGCAGGCGCTCCTGGCCGGCCAGCGGGCTGTCGCCGTTGTCCTTCAGCTGGCGCACGCACGCGGCGCACTGGTTTTCGAGCTGGACCAGGCGGTCCCAGTCGGCCGCGGTGGCGGCCGCCAGCATCTGGTCGGTGATGCCGACCATGGCTTCGTACAGGGTGGCGATCTCGGAACCGGTCATCATCGTCGCACCGCCCATCATGCGCTCACCATGGTCGGGGCTTTCGGCATCGCCGTGGGGGCCGGGACCGGCGGCTGCTGGACCTTGTCGCCGATCGCGACCCAGGCGCCGCGCAGGTCGGCCAGCAGGCCGTGGATCTCTTCGATGATGCCCACGTCGTTCTTCAGGTTCGCGTGCAGCAGGCGCCGGCTCATGTAGTCGTACAAGGCATCCAGGTTGGCGGCGATCTCGCCGCCGGCGTCCTTGTCGAGCGAGGCGCGCAGGCCGTTGTCGATGATCGAGATGGCCTTCGAGATGGCCGAACCCTTCGCGGCGATGTTGCCGGCGGCGATGTTCGCCTTGGCGCCGAGCAGGGCGGCGAGGGCGCCGTCGTACAGCATCACGATCAGCTTGTGCGGCGAGGCCGAGGCGATGCCGGTTTCGAGGTCCACGTTGGCGTAAGCGTTGACGCCGCGTTTCATGGTTCCAAACATCTTGTTTCTCCAATAATTCCAGTTAGGCGTTGGCCGCGATGGCGGCGAGCTGCTGGGTCAGGTAACTTTGCGTGCTCTGCATCGACGTGATCATCGAGTCGAGCGAGGTGAACTGGGCCCGGTACATCGCTTCCACCTGGGTCAGGTGCTGGCTGAAGCGGTCGCGCCGGTCGGCCACGGTCTTGATGCTGGCGTTCAGGCCGTCCGTCTTGCTGGCCAGCAGGCTGTTCTTGCCGGTGAAACTCGTGGCCAGGTTGTTGAGCGCGTAGGCATAGCCTTGCGAAAACGTGACGGTGCCGCGGTCGCCCGCGACGCCGCTGTTGATCGTCAGCTGGATGCCGGCCGCCTTCGAGCCGTCGGCCGCGGTCAGCATCTGGCCGTTGCCGGTCGCCGCGACGCCGTCGATCGTGCCCTCGACATCGGAACCCTTGACCGGCGCGGCACCGCCGAACAGGTCGCTCACCGGCGTGCCGGTGACGCTGGCGATCGCAATGTTCGAGGTCTCGCCGTACTTGGCGGACGACAGCGACAGGTGGCCGGACGCGTCGATCGACGTCTCGACGCTGTCGCCGGCGGCGGAAAACGCGCTGTTGCCGTTGATGGCGGCGCGCAGCATCGAGCTCAGCTGGTCGTTCGAATACGTGCCGGCCGGAATCATGATGTTCTGGACCTTGCTGTCGGTGACCGGATCGGTCTGGTTCAGCGTCACGGTCCAGGACGTGTTCGAGGCAATCGTGGTCGAGCCGGTCAGCGCGCCCGCGCTCGTGAGCGTGCCCTGCGTGGCCATCTTGGTCACGCTGACGGCGTACTCGCCCGGTTGCGTGGCGGTGCCCGACTTGATGTACTTGATGCCGCCGTCGCTGGCCGAACCGGCGGCCGCGAACAGGCCGGCGATGTCGTTGAAATTGTTGGACAGGGCGGTATTGAGCTTGCTCGAATCGACCTTCAGGCTCCCGTCCTGCGAGAACGCGATGCCGACCTGGGCCAGGTTCTTCATGTTGCTGTTCAGGCCCTCGACCGGCGTGCCGAGCACGCGGCGCAGCTGGGTCTGGATCGCGCGCACGGCCGAATCGCCCTGCAGGACGCCGCCGGACTTGGTGGTGGCGTCGTACGCCGTCAGCTTCGAGATCGTCGTGTTCAGGTCGTTGTAGGCCTTGACGAAGCCGTTGATCGCGGTCGTCACGGTACCCGAGTCCTGGCCCACCGTCAGCGTCGTGCTGCCGGTGGCGCTCAGGTCCATGCTGACGCCCTGGACCACGTCGTCCACCTTCGTGCCCGAGCTGGTGACGGCGATGCCGTTCATGGTCAGCTTCGTGTCCTGGGCGCCGCTGGTCTGCGTGAGGTTCTGCGCGCCGTTCGGGTCGTACCCGAGCAGGCTGGCGATGCCGGCGTTGACCGGGCCGCCGTCGGCGCCGTCGGCGCTGATCTTCATCGACGACTTCGCGCCGGTCTTGTTGGACGTGACCACCAGGTGGTACGGGTTGTCGCTGCCGTCCGACACGATGGTGGCCGTCACGCCGATGTTGGCCTTGTTGATGGCGTCGCGGATGCCCTGCAGCGACTGGTCCTTGGTGTCGAGCGTGACGGTGCCGCTGGCCTGGTTGCCGTCCTGCACGAAGCCGGCGCCGAGGTAGCTGCCGGCGCTGCCCGCGGCGAGTCCGGCCGCGGCCGGGTTGTTGCCGCCGACTTCGATCTGGCTGCCGTCCGACGAGCTCAGCGTCACGCCGGCCGTCACGGTGGCCTGCGAGCCGGCGTTGGCGGTCGAGCTCGACAAGCCGATGCCGCCGGTGACGCTGCCGCTGACGGCTTCCGTGATGGCGATGTTGGAACCGTCCGCCGCGAAGAACTGCAGGTCGCCGTTCGCGGCCGAACCGCTGGTGGTGATATTGGCGGCCGCCAGGCCGTCCTTCACGCCGTTCGTCGCCAGCGCGGCGTCGATCGACGCGGCCGTCACGGTCGTGCTGCCGTCCGAGCCCGCCAGCTTGACGCCGCCGATCGACAGGGCATAGCTGGCGCCGCTCGCGACCGACACGTCGCCGAAGCCGGCGAACAGCGTGGCCGACGTGGTCGTGATGCCGGCCTTGGCGGTGACGCCGGTATTCTTGGATTCGTCGTTGATGACCTGCGCGAGGTCGCGCGCGCTGCGCGTCGTGCCGCTCGTGCTGATGGCCGTGCCGTTGATGGTCAGCGACCCGCTGGCGATGCCGGCCGAGGCCACGCCCGGACCCAGCGCGCTGCCGGTCGTGCCGAACGTGCCGCCGCTGACGCTGCCGAACTGGAACGTCAGCGTGGTCTTGCTGCCGTCGCCGATCTGCTTGCTGGTGCTGGCCTGGCCGCCCGTCATCAGGCTCTGGGCCTGGGCGAGCTGGGTCACGTTGATCTTGTACTTGCCGGGCACGGCGCCGGTACTTGCCGTAGCGGACAGCATGTCCTTGTTGCTCGACGCCGCCGTCAGCGCGCTGAACGTATTGGTCGAGTTCAGCGTGGAGAGTGCGCTTTGGAAGCTGCTCACGGCCGAGCTCACCTGGCCATACGCCGTCAGCTTGCCCTGGTAGACGCCGGTCTTCGTATCGAAATTGGTAAGCGGCTGCGACTCGGCCGCCATCAGCCTGCTGACGAGGTCATTGACGTTGAGGCCGGAACCGATACCGGGTGAGCTGATTCCCACGTGTTTCTCCTGTGAAAGCGATAATGTAAGTGATTATCGACAGAAGCAATCCGTACTTGAGAGTGGGAAATGTGCGTTATTTCCGTTCTGAACGAAAATAGCGGAAACCGCGGCGCGGAATGGGAGAAAAAAGGGGCGCGGACCGTGCGGCCCGCGCCCGGCGGCGACGCCGGTCAGGCCGTCTGGTTGATCAGCAGGCCGTGCTGCATCTTTTCCATCATCTTGTCGATCGATTTGGCGATCTGCAAGGCTTCCTTGGAAGGCATCTGGCGCAGCACTTCCTTGGTGTTCTGGTCGATGACCTTGACGACGATGTCCTTGCTGTCCTCGTCGATCGAGAACTGCAGGCTGCGCGACGATCCCAGCATCGCATCGTTCATCTTCTTGACCGCGGCCGACACGTCGTCGCGCGACGGTTTGGCGCCGTCGTCCGCCGGCGTCTTGTCGACGGTATTCGGTTGACTTGCCGCCTTCGCCGGCTGGATCGCGCGGTCGTCCATGCCAGGCAAGGACGGCATCGCCAAAGGTTGAATGTTCATAATCACTCCCTAGCAAAAATTCCCCGGCTGAATGACTTCAGCCGGGGAACCGATGGGTAACGCTAGCGGGGCCTCACTGCATCGGATTAGCCGCGCAGCAGCGACATCACGCCGTTCGGCAGCGAGTTCGCCTGGGCCAGCATCGAGGTACCGGCCTGCTGCAGGATCTGGCCGCGGGTCATGTTCGCGGTTTCCGAAGCGAAGTCAGTGTCGACGATGCGGCTCTTCGATGCCGACAGGTTTTCGTTCGACGACTGCAGGTTCGAGATCGTCGAATCGAAGCGCGACTGCAGTGCGCCGAGCTGGGCACGCTGCTCGTTGACCTTGGCCAGGGCGGCGTCGGCGACCTTGATCGCTTTCTGCGCGCCGTCGAAGGTGCTGACGTCGATGTTGGCGACCGAGTTCAACGAGGACGAGCCGGCGGCGTTCGACAGGCCGGTGGCGACCGTCTCGGCCGTCGTGAAGCTGCCTTCCGAGTCGAACGTGACGCTGCCCTTGGCCAGGGTCGGGGTCGCGGCGACCGCGCTCAGCGGGGTGGCGGTCGCGCTGCTGATGGTGCCGTCGCCGTTGTAGGACTTGAGCGTGGCGCCGGTGCTGCCGGTGGTGGTGTCGGCCAGCTTGATGTCGTTGCCGTTGGCATTGGTCAGCTTGACGCCCTGGCCGTTCTCGTAGGAAGCGGTCACGCCGGTCTTGGCGCTCTGCGCGTTGAAGGCGCTGATCGCGGCGGCGTAGTCGTCCGCCGAGCTGCCGCTGCCGCCGACCTTGAACGTGATCTGGACGGCGCTGGCGTTGTCGGACGACAGCGTCAGGTTGTACGAGTTGCCGCCGGTACCAGCCAGCAGCGCGTTGGTTTGCGCGGTCGCGGTGACGCCGGTCGAGCCCGAGACGTCGTTGACGGCCTTGGCGATGTCCTTGGCGCTGGCGTCCGCCGAGGTGGTGGCGGCCGTCGATGCCGAGCCCAGCGGGCCGTCGATCTTCACCACGCCGCCCGCGGCGACGCCGCCGGCGCTGATGGAGCCGTCGCTCGACTTCGTGTTGTTGCCGTAGGTGGTCGTGGTGAAGTTCGAGCCGGTCATCGAGATCAGCTGGTTGGCGTTGGCGCCGACCTGGAAGTTCGCCGTGCCCATCGTGCCGTCCAGCAGGTTCTGGCCGTTGTACTGGGTGGTGTTGGCGACGCGGTTCAGTTCCGACGTCAGCTGCGTCACCTCGGTCTGCAGTGCCTTGCGGTCGCTGGACGAGTTCGATGCGTTCGACGACTGGACCGCCAGCTGGCGGATACGCTGCAGCATGTCGCCCGAGCTCGACAGGGCGCCTTCGGCCGTCTGGGCCATCGACACGCCGTCGTTCGCGTTGCGCACTGCCTGGGTCATGCCCTTGATCTGCGAATTCATGCGATCGGAAATCGCGAGGCCGGCGGCGTCGTCTTTTGCGCTGTTGATGCGCAGGCCCGACGACAGGCGCTGGATCGAA
>Ga0308161_1001743_pt1 | contig 25062 bp, 15 predicted proteins | sample PhyFR2_FD_201034 | JGI IMG/M metagenome (GOLD analysis project Ga0308161, IMG submission 201034) | Phyllosphere microbial communities from UC Gill Tract Community Farm, Albany, California, United States - DLSLF.R2 | ecosystem: Host-associated > Plants > Phyllosphere > Unclassified | place: USA...
AGATGCGGGCAGCCATTCGTCTTGATGCAAGCAGAGTACGGGGAAAGTGTCGCCGCAAGGGCAAAGGAAGAAATGCGTCAGGTGGTGCGGCTGGCTGGGATCGAACCAGCGACCCTTGGCTTCGGAGTCACACGGTCGAGTGATCGCGCTTGTTATCCCAACTTCTCCCTCTATCTACTGTCATAGGAGAGACGAGGGCGATCGTTGCTTTGAAGTTATCTTAAGGTTACTGAACATCTCCCTGAATCACGCAAAAATGTAACCCAGATGTGACCCAGCTAAGTCCCCGCGCAGCTACTTATGCTCACCGCATTGACATGACAGTTCGTCATGCTAGAGTCGAGTGCAGTTAACAATGTAGACCCTGCCCTATTCAGGTCAACCATGACAAGCGCGCGCATCAACTTCACTGTTGCAGCCCTGAAGGCGATTCCTCCCGCTCCGCTGGGGAAGCGCGTGACCTATCACGACGTGCGCGAGCCAGGGCTGCAGTTGCGTGTCGGTCCAACAGGCAAGAAGCAATTTTCGGTGTTCAAGCGCACCAAGAACGGTGGGCCGGAGCGCGTCACGATCGGTGCGTTCCCTGACGTCAGTATCGAACAGGCGCGGGCGAAAGCGCTTCAGATCCGCAACGCTATCGCGCAGGGGCTGAACCCTGCGGAATCATTGCGCGAGCATCGGGAAGAAATGACCCTCGGTGAGGCGTTCGACTGGTACATCGAGCATCACGCAATCCCGCAGGGCCTGAAGACGATCGAAGCCATGCGTGGCAATTTTGAGCGCTACTTGGGCGCTGTCCCGCAAACAGAGCCGAAGAAGCACGGGCGCCAACGCGTCAAGTCGCCCGGCTCGGTCGACTGGCACAACAAAAAGCTGTCAGCGATCAGGCCAGCACACGTCGTACAACTCAGGGCCTCCCTCGCCAAGGAGTCGGGCAAGGCGGCCGCGAACCACGCCTTGAAATTGGTGCGGTCGATCTACGCACACGTCTGCAAGGCAAAACTGTTCAAGGGCGACAACCCGGCCGCTGGGTTGGGAACGCTCAAGATCGAAAGCCGCGACCGCTTTCTACAGAAGGACGAGCTCCCTCGCCTGTTCAAGGCGCTGGCCGAGACCCGCGATACACAGCTCCGCGATTACGTATTGCTGTCGATGCTCACCGGGGCCCGCAAATCGAACGTGTTGGCGATGTCGTGGCAAGACATCGACTTCAATCGGCGCGTGTGGCGCATCCCGGATACGAAGAACGGCTCGCCGGTCATTGTTCAGCTACCCGACATCGCTGTGCACATACTGCGCGAACGCCACGACAACGGCAGCGAATGGGTCTTCCCTGGGCACGGGAAGTCGGGTCATATGGAATCGCCCAAGAAAGGCGTGAAATCGCTCATGGATCGCGCCGGAATCACCGGGGTCAGAATCCATGATCTGCGCCGTACCCTGGGCAGCTGGCAAGCGATTACTGGCGCCTCCCTCGCCATCATCGGCAAGTCCTTGGGGCACAAATCGGTCGACGCGACACTGATTTATGCACGTCTTAGTGCTGATCCTGTACGGGAGTCTGTCGAGCGTGCGACGGCCGCGATGGTTGCTGCCGGTTGTGCATCCCTCGATATCGAAAACGCTAACTTCTTGAATCCTAATCCTCAGATGACAAGCAACCTTTAACGGATCTTCTCAACCAGAGAAAGATTGCGAGGCAAGAAACCCGCCTCCTCCGATTGTTACGCCGAGCAGGCAGACATGCACGTCTCCTCGCTGTGGCTACACGAACGGACGTTAATGGGCCAACCATCTAAGGAATTGGATTCGATGACCTATGTAAGCCCAAAACAACGGCAGGATGCCGTCTTCACTGCTGAGCAGCGCAGAGCCGCGAAAGATGCTCCGGCGAACAACTCGCCCTCCTCCACCGACTTAATGACCCCAGGGGCTGCCGCGGCCTATATCAAGATCGAGGCAAGCACGCTCGCAATGTGGCGCAGCACTAAGCGCTACCCACTCCCTTACGTCAAGGTTGGTCGACGGGTTTTCTACCGCAAAGCGCACCTAGACGCCTTCCTCGCCGCCCGCACCGTCAACTCCGGCGGAGACCTGCAGGAGGAGGCAGCAAATGGCTAACGTCATGAGTCACGGCTCGCGCGCCACCCGATTCGATATCATTCGCCATTTCCGCCAAGCCATCGAGCTAGCCGGTCTCACCGCGCCGGCGGAAATCATTGCCGATTCGCGCGTTCACCGCTTCCCCACAAATGGGAGGCCGAACGACGCCGCCGGTTGGTATATCCTCTTCGAGGACGCACCGTTCGCAATGTTCGGCTGCTGGCGTAGCGGCCCGAAGTTGACATGGAGCGCTGTTAGCCAAGAAGCGCTCACGCCTTCCCAACGGGCGCTGCGCTGGAAGCAGATCAAGCACGCGGAGCGGCTGCGCGTGCAAGCGGAGAAGCGTGACGCTGCAGGGCACACCGAAGCGATGCGCCGGCTGGCCCGCTCCAAGCCGGCACTGTCGCATCCTTACCTGTCTGCGAAGGGCGTCGCTGCGCCGTCGGTCAACACGTTAGGCTGCCAACTGTTAGTGCCGCTCTTCAACAATGACGGTAAGGTGCGTGGCCTGCAGATGATCGGCCCTGATGGCCAAAAACGATTCCTCCGTGGCACGCAGGTCCGTGGCAACTATCACCTGATCGGCCAAGTCGTCACAACGGTTGTGGTCTGCGAAGGCTATGCAACCGGATTAACGATCCATCAGTGCACCGGCTTCCCGGTCGCGGTAGCGTTCTGCGCGGACAATGTGGAGGCGGTAGCCCGTTCCTTGCGCCGCAAGTATCCCGGCACCCGAATTATTATCGCCGCTGACGATGATTGGGGCACCGAGGGCAATCCCGAACGCAGGGCAGCAAAGGCGGCTGCGCTGGCCGTGGACGCCCTGGTCGTGTTTCCAATCTTCCCCTGCCTCCGGCCGCCACATGCGACCGACTTCAACGACTTACGGCAACTGGCTGGTCATGCCGCAGTTGCAGCTTGCTTCGATCAGATGGAGGTGAGCTAATGCGGCCCGAGCTGATTGCAGAGGTATCAGGGGAATCAAAGGTGCAAGCCAGTTCCGATGACGCGCTCGCCGCACCTGTTGGGGTATTCGACGAGGTGTCGGAGGTATCGGTACCCGTGGTCCCGCCCGAAAACGAGCGTCCCTGCTTCCGCGTGTTCGATGAAGCGGTGGCTGCAGAAAGCTATACGTATCGTCCGGGTGTATGGTCCTTCGACGCGCGTCCTGGCAAGAAGGACGCGCCGCCCACGCTGAGCCAGCAGTGGGTTTGCTCGCCGCTGCATGTGGACGCCGTAACCACCGACGCCCATGGCTACAACTACGGGCGTCTCCTGCGCTTTCGGACGACATTGGGGACGTGGCGAACTTGGGCGATGCCGATGGAGCTGCTGCGTGGTGATGGAAGCGAGCTACGCGGCGAACTGCTGGGAATGGGTGTCGAAATCGCTCCCGATGCACGCAACCAGCTTGCGACTTACCTGCAGTCCAGTCCACCGCGCCGCAGCATTCAATGCTTGCTTCAGACGGGGTGGGCCGGCACGGACTTCCGAGCATTCGTACTCCCCGACGAGGTGATTGGCCCTAAAAGGACTGCCTACGTGTATCAGTCGGGCGAACGCGGCCACGACGACTACGTTACCGCGGGCACGCTGCTCGGCTGGCAGCAAGACGTGGCAGCGCTCGCGGTCGGCAACCCGTTGCTGATGCTGTCGCTGTGCGTGGCCTTCGCAGGTCCGTTGCTGTCGCTCTGCAACGCGGAGAGCGGTGGCATCCACTTCGTGGGGGACAGCTCGTGTGGCAAGACAACCATGATCGACGCCGGGTGCAGCGTATGGAGCGGACCAGGTCATCGCCGAAGCTGGCGTGCGACGGGAAACGGGATCGAGGGCGCTGCGGCATTGTTCAGTGACTCGCTGCTGGCGCTGGACGAGATCAGCGAATGCGATCCGCGCGAAGTCGGGGCTATTATTTATGCACTTGGCAACGGGCGTGGAAAACAGCGCGCAAGTCGAACTGGGACTGCGCGTCCCGTGAACCGCTGGCGCACCAGTGTGCTTTCATCGGGCGAGCGCACGATTGGCACAGTAATGGATGAGGCCGGTCAGCGCATCAAGGCTGGTCAAGCGGTACGGCTCCTCGACGTGCCTGCGCAGCGCCGCCACGGTGCGTGGGATTGCCTCCATGGACACGCCAGCGGCGCCGCCCTGTCGGACGTCCTCAAGCGTGCAGCTGCCACCCATTACGGTCATGCGGGCCGCGCATTCCTAGAGCACCTGACCCGAGACAACGGGAGCTTCACTGGCGCGCTGGACGAGTTGAAGCGCTTGCCTGAATTCGAGGTCGCCAACGATGACGGCCAGGTGAAGCGTGCAGCAGCCCGGTTTGCACTGCTCGCGCTTGCGGGTGAACGCGCGACTACATACGGGTTGACGGGCTGGCCCGAGGGTGAGGCCATCCGTGCAGCCGCTGTCGCATTCTCGTCATGGCGAACACTGCGGGGAGCGCGCAAGGGTAATCTGGAGCGCGACCAAGCCGCTGACCTCCTGCGTGAGTTCATCGAACGCCATGGCGACAGCCGTTTTTCCGACGTCAACGCCAGTAACACGGTGCAGGTGCGCGATCGTGCCGGCTGGTGGAAAAAAAGCTCGGATCGACGCGTGTACTTGTTCACCTCGGCTGGTATGCGTGAGGCGCTCAAAGGACTGGATTTTCACCGGGCGCTGGACGCGTTGCAGGATATCGGAGCGATCGAAGCGCCGGGGGTGGATGGCAAGCGCGCGAAATTCCGGCGCATACACGGGGTGGGTATCAAGGTGTACGAGGTTGATATTGCGCACCTAGACTCGGATACCGCCTGAGACGACATGCTCGTTGTAAGCGAGCTGCTACGTGCGAAGCATCCAATACTGCTGATCCCCGGAGAAATCGCCCGGGGTTGCCGACGGGGCCGCGCTGTCACAGGCGCGCACCCGTGATCCCCACGATACCCATCAACTGGCACAGATAAGCACGAAGCATGAGCTCAGTCCTTGCACCATGGCCGTCGAGTGCCAAAGTAACAGGACAACTTTCCAGACATCGATTCACAGCCGCCAGTCCCGACACTGCATCTAGCTGATCGCTGTGCCGGACAACCTTGGCGTGGGCAGCGTCGCCTATGCCGCTAAAGCCATGGTCGTCGCACGACACTCGGAGCTTGTGAGCCACCACAGGCGGCGCAGGGAATATTGCAGTCAGCAGAAACACCAGTGCCTGCCGTTCGAGCAGTACGAGTGCGACGAGGGGGAGTGGTAATGTAGCCGTTACACGTCGTTTTGGCGCTAACCATACCACTAACCACACCGCTAACTACCCATTCGCTTACCAAGCTGATCTTGACAAAGGCAACAGGCTACTCACTTCGAACATCAGGCTTGGTCTGAATTTTCGCACTCGTTTAGGTGTAACCTGGAGTGTAACCTTGCTTGCGGCCGTATCGTCGAGGGCGAAAGCATGGCAAGTTATTCCCGCCCGCTGGCGGCGACCGAATCACGGTACCAGGCTCTCCTAGCGACTGGCGAGCAGTCATGAACTTTCGACGGGACGTGCGGGAATACAGCCGGCTTGCGGTCGCGCGCAACTACGGTCGAGGCGCGCGCGATCGCAGCGCGGGGTAAGTTCAAGCGTGAATCAGTACAAGCCGCTCGCGCGGACGACTAACCGTGACGTAAGCAGCATGCGCTTGCAAGGGCTCATGCAGGTCGAAGCGGTTGAAATACGGCGCAATGACGACGTCGAACTCGAGCCCTTTCGTCGGCTTTGGCTCGGTGAAATGCACATAGAGGCGTTTTACCAGGTCCCGGTTGTCGAACGAAAAACGCGTCTCGCGGAATTGCGCCTCGATGTATGGTCGCGCTGCTGCTTCGAGCTGTTGCGCCAGTTCGGCGTTCGGCGCGATTACAGCAATCGATTTCGTATTCGGAATGTCTGCGATGATGTCGGCCAGTCGACAAGCCAGCTCCGGTTCCTCCAAATGCAGCTCTTCCAGTTGAGCGCCGCTCTGCACTTCAGGCAAAGCGGCCGTATCCGGCGCCGCGATCGCTGCGCGCAGACGCGCCGAAAATTCGGCAAGCGCAGGATGCTGCCGCTTGTTCTCCTCCAGCGCGGCCGGCTGCAATTCCGAAGGCTGCGCGTAGGGGAAGCACGCCGCCAGCTCACGCACCGTGCCGCCATATAGCTGCTGCTTGAAGTCCCCGACGACCGTGACGGCGTTGCGCTGCGGATCCGCCATGGACGTCATCAAAAACACTTCGATTTCGGTGAAGTCCTGCACCTCGTCGATAAACACTGCGCTGTAGAACCGCGGTTCCGACAGGGACGCAGCGAGACGTTTTTGGTCGTCGTTACGGTATTCATGACCGCGCGCCATGACCGCCGCAACCGCGAGCAACAAGTTGATGTCCGTATTGGCGAGCTGATTTTGGCGGACGCGCTGACGGATATTGTCGAGCACGCCTTGTCCCGCCAATTCGAGCGATGCAGGGGCGTCGAGCGCATCGGCGTACCAGTCCGCCAACTTCGGCAACCATTGTCCGTCATCCGCGCTGTCGACGTGGAGCACCCTGCGCGCCTGCTCGCGGAAACGATCGCGCATGCGCTTGAGCTGAGAACTGACCTGGCCTGCGTAATTGGCGCCGAGCAGGGGGCGGTAGGCGTCGCCGGAAAAACCCGCTGGACGCAGATGCACCCACTCGCGGTCACGGTTTAAGTACCATTGGGATCGGTCCTCAACCATGTCATAGATGGCGTCATACGTGCGCTTCAGCCGCAGAATAAAGCGGTCCAAGGGGAGCTGACGCGATTCGGTCCCGAAACTCGCAACGAAGTTGTCGATTTCGGCTGCAGCGCGTCGCCATGCTCCAGCGAACAGCTTGCTGAATTCCACCTCCCCGACTTCGCGCGCGTCGAAATATGTCGCCTTTTCGTCAAACTCCGTCCACCACCCGGCGGCGTCAGCCAGTCGCGCGCGGATCTCAGCGAGGTAGCGGTGTTGGATTTCCCGCGCCGCCGTTCGCAGCCACACCATGCGGCCTTCGATCGGGTCCGGCGTGGCGCCGGCGACGGCACGCTTTTTGGTGCCGCCTTTCGTCCCCGGCAGCGAGAGCTGCAGCACCGACGCCCGCTGCAAGATCAACTGATTCTGCAGTTCCTTGAATTCCCGCACCGGCACCCCTGACAAGTTGAGTTCGTCAATTGCCGACTTCAGGTATTCGACCAGTTGCGCATGGCGGACAAAGCCCACCATCTGGTTGCGGGTTGCGAAAAATGCGTCGTGCTTTTCTTCTCCGTCTTCGATGTAGCCGAACTGCGAGTCATGCAGCGACTTCAAGCGCCCCAAGGCCACGGATGTCTTGCCCGAGCCGGCCACGCCCTCAACGATCACCAAGCCGCCCCACAGCTTGCGAATAAGCGCTTCCTGCGCGCGGGTCGTGCGGGTATAAAATCGGGAGCCCAGCGATATGTCTTCCGGTGAAACAGAGGGCGATGCAACATCAACCTCTCCATCTGCGTCGCCGAGCGCGCCCTCGGCGTTGCTGAACTGGCTCCAGCCTCCCAACCATTCAGCGAACGCCGCGCGCAAGTGATGCAGAACCAGTGGGTTCCGAACGTCAAGCGAATCGAATTCGATGGCGCTGAAGTCATCCTTGGGGCACTGCTGCGACCGATCAAGCAAGCTCACCGCAACCACTTCGCATTCGCCCACCATCGGCAGCTCGACCACGTCGCCCACGACAACGGAAATCAGGCGACCCGCGATAGGCGCAAGGCGGGCGACTACCATCAGATCGCCGCCCTTGAGGTCCTTGATCGCCGATCGGTTCGCCTGGGCGATGCGATACTGGCGTCGCCCCCCATCCGGCAGCTCGACAGTGACCACTTTGCCGTAGCCTGCGTCCATTAACTCGCGAAGAAGGCCGGCGGACTTGCGCTGATTTTCAAGCAGGCCGGCGACGGCGACGCGGTGTGCGGCGGCGTTGATCGCATTGGCCCCAACGACGGCGGCGAATTCGGCGCTGACTGCATCGACGAATCGGGTCACCGCGTCCAGTTCACCGCTCACCTCGTTCATTAACCTTATCTCGTCAGCCCTGCCCATCAGTTGCTCCCGGGCCAGCTTTACGTCTGCGATGCTGTGCCTATCCAACAGGCCGGCAAGTACTTGTTCAACGTCCATATGCAGCGTTTCTCCCAAATCTCATCGTCGCAAGGCCGCTATGCCGGGCAAGCCTGCTCGCACACACAGCGTTTATCAAGACAAGTTTAATCCCGGCAACTTAAACATACAACAACTTCTCTCCCTCTCGATGTCTTTTTGGCGCTGACGCATCGCCGAGGACGCGGCTGTTCAAAAAATTGTCAGAAAGCATATTTTTGAATTGCATTTCTTGTTAGACTGGCTGGTCGGAGTCAGCAAGTTGGACGCGCGGGCCTGCAGCCAGCGTTCCAGCGCTGGCGCCTCGTCCACCTCTCTGCAAAAGGAGTCATGCGTGATGCATCGTCAGTGGGCCAGACTTGAAGCATGGCTTGAGAACAACAAGCCGGCTGTGCTGGCGGACCTGAATCCCCCGGCTGATATCGGCGGAATCCATGACCTGCAAAGCAGTTTGAAGGCGCGGCTCCCCGACGATTTTATTGCCTGCCTACAGATTCACAATGGGCAAAAGGGGGAGGCTGAGCCGTTGTTCGATCAAAACGCCTTTCTGCCGATTCGCCGGATGCTGATGAGCTGGTCAACCTGGAGCGAGCTGCTCGAGGACGGCGACTTCGATGGCCGCGCAGCCCGCCCGAATGGAGCGGTCAAGCCTGTTTGGTGGTCGGCGGGATGGGTCCCGTTTGCATCGAATGGCGGCGGCGATCACCTGTGCCTCGACTTGGATCCACCGGCGCAGGGGCAGATGGGGCAAGTCATCCGCGTATTCCATGATACGGCGGACAGGATCGTCATCGCCCCCGGTTTTGGAAGCTGGTTCGATGGATTTGTTAACAACACCTGCAGTTAACCGCCTCGGAGCGAAGAATGGAAAAGACCTTGAGCGCACAGCGTGAAGAGCGCCTGCAACAGTTATTCGACGATTGCAAGCAGCAGGTGATCGCGCAGATCATCGGCCCGTTTGGGTTGTCCACCGCCATGATCGAAGACAGGAACGGCGGCAACGTCACGACCTTACACAACTTCGAAAGGGCCGACGCCGATTACGTGGCGACGGACTCGGACCGCAAGCTGCACGAGCACTCGAAGAAAACCTACGACGCGTCCGTCAGGAGCGACTACGAAGTCGACACCAAGGAAAAAGCGGCGGTCGCCGGCGGCCAGACTTGGGACGCCAAGCGCAAGGCGAAAATTGCGCAGGGGGTCGACGAGTACACCGGCGGCGTTGTTGCGCAAAACGGCGAGGTGACGCTGAAGAGCGGCAAGGTCCGCGACGCCGAACTCGATCACGTCGTTTCAATCAGTGAAATCCATGGCGACCCGAAGATGCACCTGGCGCTGGGTAAAACGACGGTCGACAAGGCGACCGGTAAATCCACGGTCGACGTCAGCCGCCAGCGCGAACTTGCAAACCATGACGACAACTTGGCGTTGACGAATGCGTCCTTGAACGCTTCAAAGAGCGACTCGGATCTGCAGGAATGGGCGGCGCGCGAACGCAAGGACGGCTCGGACAACAAGACCCATTTCGAGGTCGACGAACAGCGTATGAAGGAGAAGCACAAGAAGGCCAGGCAGCACATCGACGAAGCTGCCGACGGCGCGCTGCGCAGGAAGCAGGCGACGGAACTGCTTGAAACAGGCGGCAAGCAGGCCCTGCAAATGGGCCTGCGTCAATCGCTTGGTCTGTTGCTCACGGAACTGGTCAACGGGCTGTTCAACGAGTTCAAGGTCTTGATCAAGCATGGCGTGGAAGCCGGCAAGTCGCTGTTCGAAGAGATTCGCGTCCGTCTGGAGCGGGTGATCGGCAATGTCGTCAAAAAGATCCCCGACGCTGCTTCGCAATTGTTCGAGGGCGGAGTGAGCGGCTTCATGAGCAATTTGCTGACCTTCCTCTTGAATAATTTCCTCTCAACTGCGAAGCGTTTCGTCACCGTCATTCGCGAAGGCTTGCTCGGCCTGTTCCGGGCGCTGAAGATGATTTTCTTCCCGCCGAAGCATTTGACGGCTGATCAGGCTCTCCAGGAAGGCCTCAAGATTTTGGGGACCGTCGTCATTAGCTCGGTCGGGCTGCTGTTGAGCGAGACCGTCGCGACGTTCATGTTGACCGTGCCTTTCCTGAAACCCGTGGCGGACATCATTACGCCGGTACTGATGGGCATTATGACCGGCTTGCTGTCGGCTTTCCTGGCGTATCAAATCGATTGCCTGTTCGACCGCTATCGCTACGCGATGGACGAAAAGCGGTTGGATGCATTGATGGCCGACGCGAAGCGCCGCGACGAGTTTACCAACGAGCTAGTTACGCTGTCCGAAAGATCACTGAACAACATCGATAACTACGCTAAATCGATTTCGTTCTACCAGTCGATCGGGGTGGCGCTCGGCGACGCCGGGCGCGACGGAGCCGCCACGCTCGCCAGCCTGAAGGGCTTGGTGGACGACACCCGTGATCAGGCGGCGCAAACTGTGGCGATGACCGAGTTCGTCAACAGCAGCCAAGCAAGAATCGAAGATTTTCTGAAGACCCTTTGAGAGAGCCAGCGTGAACGCACCCAACAAGCAAGAACTGCAGATCGTACAAGCCTTCTCGTCGATATCCGTCCCCGAAAAAGTTATTCGGGACAGCAATATCAAAGAACTCGTCCAGGAAATGCTGGGCAAGCAGAGCGCGGTCCAGGGCAGCGCCGACCGCTTGGAGCGGCTGCGCCAGGAGAAGCGTGACGGCAATTTTTTGGGGAACTGGTGGAACGATCGCGATGACAAGGTGCAGGACGCGCAACTCGACCTGAGCGCCTCGATCGGCCGCCTGACGGAAACCTCATCCAGGCTGCTGGTGGTAAATACGGCGATCTCCAAGGTGCTGAGCGACCAGCAGAATATCTTGCTGAAGCAACAGCGAGCGCTTGAAGAGCAGGCGAAAGAACTGAAGAGCCAGAACGAGAAGATCCTGGACCAGCAGCAGCAACTCGCCAAGCAGCAGCAGAAAATCAACGCCGCGAACAAAGGTTTAATGGAAGCGAAAGGGCTGACCCAGGCCCAGGCCGAAAAGCTCGTCGGTTGCGTCGTGCGCGTCAGCGAGGCAGAGCGAAAAATCGAACTCGCCAACGAACAGCTGCGTAAAGCGATGCGCAATGAGATGCAAGCGTCGCTTGCGCAATGCGCGGCATGGGTCGACGCCGCGCATGCAGAGTTCAGCCAAGCTCAGGCCGAATACGAACGCAAAATCCAGGAACTGCTGGCGACGAACATGCGCCAGACCCAGAAAGCTCTTGCACAATCTGAGCGCGAGCTGAAGACGCAGTTGAGCTCCGGGCTGAACGATGGCCTCGCCGCCGTCAACCAGAAGGCCGCTGAGCAACACGCCGAGCTCGAACGGCAGCGGGCATTCTTCGAAAACGAGCTGCAACAGACGAGCCAGGATCTGATCGGGCGGGTCGAGCAGACGGCGGCGAGCATGCGCGAGTATCAGGAAGCGCGCGAACGTGCAGAGGGCGAGCTCAGAGCGGACATGAACGCCAAGCTGAGTGAGGTGCTCGCCACGGTCGATCAGAAGAACGCTGAGCAACACGCCGAGCTCGAGCAGCAGCGGACATTCTTCGAACGCGAGTTAAAACAGACGAGCCAGGACCTGATCGGGCGGATCGCGCAGGCGGCGGCGAGGATCCGCGAGAATCAGGAAGCGCGCGAGCGCGCAGAAGGCGAGCTCAAAGCCGACATGAACGCCAAGCTGAGCGAGGTGCTGGCCACGGTCAATCAGAAGAACGCTGAGCAACACGCCGACCTCGAGCAGCAGCGAGCACTCTTCGAACGCGAGCTCAAGCAGACGAGTCAGGATCTGATGCAAGGGGTCGAGCAGGCCGCGGCGAGCATGCGCGAGAATCAGGAAGCGCTTGCATGCTCGGAAGGCCAGCTTAGAACGGAGACGATCGCTAAGATGGAAAATCTGCTAGCCGCCGTCAACCAGAAAATCGCCGCACAGCATGACGACCTCGAGCGGCAACGAACATTTGTGGAACGCGAGCTGCAGCAGGCCGCCCAAGATTCAATGCATCGGATCGATGCTGCGCAAGCCGCGCAGGCTAGCAATTCGAGGAAGACTGGTTGGGCTGTCGCAGCCGCGGCCGGCCTGTCCCTCCTGTCTCTGGGCTGGCAAGTTGTCAGTCACATCTCCGCAGGCTGATCCGCAGCAAGTATGATTTCCATATAGCGTAGCCTGGGCTGCGCTCGCAGATCTAGTAACGCCGAGTGTACGTGGAAGCCAATGGATCAGCGGTTGACGCAATGACGCGCTAACTGACGCAGTTCGCGATGCGTCAGCCCCAACCAATAACGACAGTTGCCCAAAGACTCGTTCAGCCACGTCATTCGAACTCGGCGTTCTTAAACTTCAACACGTTGCAGTTCTCCTTTACTGCACGCTGCAAGCTGTCGTCAAACCCGGTTGAGGAATCGGCCCGGATCTCTACGGCGATAGTCACTTTCACACCTGGGCGCAGGGTGAACTGTTGAACCACTTCCTCAACCAAGTCAGCGAACTGCTTCTTCGCGAGGATTGGGTCGAGGTCGATGCTGCCGTAGAACTGCTTCTTTACGCTTTGATTAACTGCACTACCACCAGTTTGGTAGCTGCCCTTGGCCGAATCTTCGATACGATGGGTGGCGCTGTGGCCAGCCGGCTCAGTAGTGATGGTGACACTCGTGCCGATGTCGGCATCCTTGGCGCGGGAGGCCTCCTCGGCAGCGCGCAGCGCTTCAGAGTACGCGGCAGCGGTGAGCGGTTCGATCAGCAGCAACGACGAATCCATAATCACGGAAGTGCGCCTGTCGTAACTGAACCCAACGTAATGGTCATTGTCTTTGCCTTGAGCGAATCCGAAGAACTCGCGGCTATCTGCGCCTGATGCCATCGCGTTCTGAAACACGATATCGTCCTTCAGACGAGGCAGATAGAGCTGCTGGCAGCTCTGCTGCCATACGTTCAGGGCGCTCACGTCCTTTACTTCGTCCTTCCAAAACCAATCCTTCAACACCTTAGCCAAATGGATTGGTGCCCATTCGCCGATGAGCAACTCGTTTTCCTTGAGGACGCGCTCGATTTCCTGCGACCAGTTCTGCGCTCCCTGATTAAGCGGAAAGTGTTCCCACACCACCTCGGACAGGCCCTTGCCGGGTCGAGCTTCTTGCACAGGGGTAAGAAGCCACTTGTAGGTCTCACGGATCATCCGGCGCACGGTCTCCTCCGCCTGATCCATGCTGGCTTGCGCCTGCTTAGCCATTAGGTTGTCGAGAACGATGCGATTGTCCTTGTAGTCAACGACAATGCTTCGCCAGGCGAGGTAGGAGCGTACGTGGTCCTTGAGACGGCTGACGCTGTCATAGTCCGCTACCACGAAGATCAGACGGTTCTGTTTGAACCGCGGTTGGTCGCCACGCTTCCTAAGAATCTCGTTAGCACGATCTATGGCCAAGCTCTGTCCACTTTTGCTAAAAGCCGCATCGGGGGGCAGCACCACTAGGCGGAGCGCCCAATCGTCAGGCACGTCCCCGCTTCCCGTGAAGATGTGGATGCCGGCGAATATGCTGCTTGCGAAGCTGCGTTGCACACGGTCGCGGATCAGGGGGAATACATCTTCCTTGTCCTGGAAGCGGCGCTTGCGCTCTTCCATTTCACGGCGTAGGTTAGGACGTGTATCAAGCCAGAAACGGTTGTTAGCGTGGTTAAGGTAATGCAGACGGTCACCCAAGCGGCGGAGTGCATCCTTAAAGAGGTTCACCTGCTGGCCGGGCTGCGCTACCCCGAGGATCACGCGTTCCAGTTCAAGGCCATGAGCCAGTTGGTTAGACGTGCTCGGCGCACTTCCCAAGAAGATGGCGCGCGCGGTACGGCGGCAAGCCTGCACGCTGCCAAAACGGGTATCTCGGTTCTCGATCTCCCAAGTTTCGGAGCGCTCACCATCCACGTCACGTTCGATCACCGGATCCCAACCTTGCGGCAGGTAATAGATGACCTCGTTGCGTGTGTCCGCATCCATCAGGGGGAAGCTCCCGGGCATGATCAGCGGGTCATTGTTGCCATCCTTCCACAGGCGGTGGATGACCTTCGCCATCAGTTTTAACACCCCGCGAGTGCGTTGGAAGCCGTCCAACGTCGACCAATCTTGGTACAGGCGATCGAATACCTCGGGGTGAATCGGATAGGCGTGCATGAGCCGCTCAAGGTACTTGCTGTCCTGCGTCTCTTGCGGGAAGTCGTCGCGGTTGTCTGCATAATATTTGGCAAACGCGCGGCACACAGCCTCCATCGCGAGCTTGTCGCTAATATTCGAAAACAGGCGCCGACGGACGATTTCGAAGGCCTCCTCCGTGCCGACGGGCTTCCAGAGGGCCTGTATGCGACCGAAGTAATGCTCGAGCGCCCGTAAGGCCTTTACACCCTGTTGGCTGCCTGCTTCGCGGTCCGAGTACGGTAGGGACGCAAGCAGCACAGCAGTTGGCACCGCCTTTAGCGCTTCGGTGAGTGCCTGCACGAAGGACAGCTGGGTGTCATAAGTTCCGCCGGAAAGAGTCCTTCCCTCCTCGAACTGAGACACGTAGCGTACCAACTCATCCATCAAGATCACGCATGGGGCACTGGCGGCCAGCAGCTCTGCCAGTTCCTTTTTACCGGGGGCGGTTCCGGTTTGGTCCGCTTCTTTGACATAGTCGTAACCAGCTTCGCCACCTAACTGCCAGGCCAACTCACCCCATAAAGTTTTAACAGTGCAGTTTGCATGAACACGTGGCTTACTGGCCATGCTCAGCAACTCTACGCCATCAAGCACGGCAATACGTGCTTTTGGCAACTCCATGACACCCGCAGCGTCTAAAAGGGGTGGCACTCCTTGCAAATCGCTCGCCAGGGTTAGCCCCTTGGCGAGGTGATACACAGACAGCATCGTATGTGTCTTGCCGCCGCCAAATGCCGTCTGCAACTGGATCACTGGGTCGCCGCCTTTACCTGCTAAGCGCCTAATCACCGAGTCCAGCAACAACCGCATGCCTTCGGTGATAAACGTGCGCTGGAAGAACAGTGCTGCATCCTGATACTCCTCGTTGGCCGTTCCAGCATGCACGCGCGACAAGTCGGCAGCAAACTCGGCTTGCTGGAACTTCCCCTCCCGCACATCTAAATGCGGCTCCGCAATCTCGCGCCACGGTTGCAATGTCATGTTCTTTCCTTTCAAGATATCCAGTCTACTTGTGACCTGACGATGCCCGCTTTGCTGGCGGCTTGTTCAATGACACTCCAAGTTGTCACTAGCTCGTTGTAAGCCCGAGCGTCCTCGGCCCATCCCTTTCGTTCGCAAAGCGTGTAGAGGCGATAGGCCAGCGCGCGTATCGGTTCGGCACGGGACGGCATACGTGCCAGCAGGGCGCCAGCACCAGATTCTCCGTCTTGGTTGAGAGCTCGGATCAAGTGATGTAGTCCCTCCCACACTGGTAACCGGATGTCAGTTTCAGGCGACCAGTCTCGTGGTAGTTCTGCCCAACGTAGAAGGCGGAGCTCACCCTTGCCGGAATCGGTTACACCAGCAGCCTGGAGTCCAGCCACACTGGTACCCTTAGCGCGGGCCAGAACATCAGCTTCGCCGAAGCGGCCGGTTGCCCAGCCCTGCTGCTCAAACCAGTGCAGGCAGAACTGTGTGTCGTGATCGAAGTCGTCTTCGGCCAAGAAGCGGTTGATCAGCTGCAGTGCGGCATTTACGCTCATCGGTGTACCGTCAGCCTCTAGTACCGCGGCGTACTGACTGAATATCGCCATGCCTGGCCCGATAATAGCCTGCGACAGATCCACAGGCGCAACCGGTGAATTGACACCACCCTGGGTCATTTCATCCAAGGCCTCAGGGAGTGCTGCATTGAGCTCTCGGATAAACTCACGTCGATTTATCGTCGCGGCGTCGTCTCCACGCGGGCGGCAAACAAGAATGATGCTTGAGGCGAGTGCATTAGCTTTGTTACCGACCTGTCGGTTGTCTCCTTCTGTTCGCATCGGCCATGTGCCGGTAACGGCAAATCCTGCGTTGACGACTGCCTGCAAGAAGGTTTCCCAGCCTGTGCTTGAAGTCCCCCCATCTTCTGCAGTCTCAGATTGCTTAAATGCGTAGTAAATAGTGACTGGAAAGGCGGGGTGAGAGCGCAGCACCAACGACATGAGCGCATCAGTCATGCCGCCCCTGAAGAATCGCTCCGCTTCTTCCTTACTGTTGTGCCTATACGAAGTTGCGATCAACTCCTCCGTTTTGGGCACAGCCAAGGTGGCAAACAAAAACGGATACACCGTGCGCAAGCATCGTCGAAGCCAAACGTACAAGAAGTCCGATAAGTCTGCATATCCGATGTTGTCGTAATACGGAGGGTCGGTGCTAATCACCGCATTATTTACCGTAGTGGGGAAACATGCAGAGGTGGCGCTGTGCTGGAATGCATAACCGTTCACGCCTCCTAACAAGGCGGTTTCAATCACCTTAGCGACGACGCTGCAGCAGTCCAAGAATCCCGAACTGGAACTTGCGAACGGTGACCCTTCTGCAAAGTCCCATGTCATCTGGATTGCTTGCTTGGGCATACCTGATCGCATTGCATTGTCTTTGGGTCGCCATGTCGCAAGCGAGCATCCGTAGTCAGCCAGTCTGCTGACTGCACATGCCAAATAGACGCCGACTGCTTGAGCGTAAGCAAGGGCGCCACTACCGCCCTCGTCTAACCCAGGCCCTTCTTTGTTCAGCCCTGCTATTACGGCGTCTTGACGGCAGCGCTCGATCACCTCACCAACCAAGTCAGAAAACGTTGTCAATGCAATTAGTTGGCGTGATGTGAAATAATCACCGAACACTTTGAAACCATAGATCCGACCCTGTGCGTTGCTAGCGAAGGTGCCGCGAGACGTTGTCTCCGGCTTCCATGTTGGCATAGCTTGCTTAGCAATCGCCTCGTCCTTTTCAGTAGGAGGCAAATAGACGCGGCCTCGCACGCCTTCAACGACAACTGCCATCAGCCGTGCACTCATCCGTCCCGCGTTAGCTTCGTCGTCAATGTACTCATACCTGATGGGTGCATCCGATAATAGGCAACGGAAAGCACCCCGAGATACCTTCGTGCCATCTTTGGCACTCGCCGGAGGGGCACCTACTCGCACAGTAAAGGAATACTTGTCTCCATCCACCACTGGCTCAACATACGACTGTTTCCCTTCTTTACTCGATAGCACGAAGGTCGAAGCCAACGGCACCTCGACGTGACTGAACGCTGGGTTAGGACTCCTCACGGTACGCGCCCAGAGCCATGCGATGATAGTAAGCGACTGCCCAACTAGCGGTTTTAGCTCCGGCCGCTCGGCCGCCATCTCGGTGGTCACAATGATCTTCGGGTACAGGTGCCCAATGCGCTTTTCCGCTTCATCACGCATCCATGCACCGTAACGCCGCACGTCCTCCGCCAGCCCATGAGTACCGCGCCACTCCTCTACGAGCTTGCGCTGCCGTTCGGCTTGCAGACTAGATCCCACTGGCTCTCGACCGGCAAACCGCGACGGTATGTCAATCATTGCTTTATTGATAGTTACAGCAACCGGATTTAGATCACTGGCGTAGCTAGCCAAGCCAAGACGCTGTGCCTCTAGAGGAATCGCACCGCTTCCTGCGAACAGGTCGTGGAAGGGGGGAAGCCGATCCGGGTTGAAAATCTCCGAGGCCTTAGGATGGGACCTATTGAGACGACAAGTTTCTTCCCAACTGGTACGAATCGCCGCGCGAGCCCTATCTAACACAGCGTTGTTGTTAGTGTTCTCCCACTTCACCAAGTCCTTGATGATGTCGAAAAGCTCCTCTCGCTTTGCGTCTGCCTGCGCTTTCGTCATGCCTGCGAAATACCCACGCTCACCACCCGGATCATTCACCATCTGAGCGAATATCACCGCCCGGGCGGCTGCAATAGGCCGTTGCGCCCACCATTTGTGAAGAGTCGTCGGATAACCACCCGGAGCCTTTCTTTTTCTGAGAGCCGCTTCCGTGTTGATGGCATCAAGCGGCAGCGCCACTTCGATGAGTTTCTTAGGAGATTTTATTAAGTATGTCATTTCTGAGCGTCGGTTTCGGGTGTGATGAGGTTAGCGGCATGTTCAATGACGCAGCGGATCAAACCGTCAAGTTCACTCGGATGCGCGACGGCGCCAGCAGGTGCGTGCAGCAACACCGTCTGAAGATAGGTACGGATTAGCGCTCGGCGTGCTTGAATGAACTCCAAGAAGTTGAACTCGTCATAGAGCGCCGGGTCATCTGGTAGGTGATGCGTCGCGAAGAATTCTGCATTGCGCGTACGCGCCCAGTCTTCCAAGTCCATGCTGTAGTATTCACGTGCCTCCTCGTCGCTGAGTACGATGGTATTGCCAAGCCGGTGTGCCCAGCTCTGGTAGCTGGCGATCTGCTCTGCCGGGACGCCTTGTACGCGCAGGCGGTCGTCAAGCAGACGATGCGATGGAATTACCTGCACTACCTGCCAGTCCTTGACCTCCCAGTTCGATCTTGTGTAGAGCAAGCGGGCCGTGATCTCGTATACGCGCGACTTTGGTTCTTGAGCAATAAAGCGGCCGACGGCCTCCTCGTCAAAGCTCATAGACCGCCCACGTACTGCCATTCGTGCCGTCAGCTCTTCAATAGGAAACTGCGGCTTGAGCTTCAGTTGTTCATTGATGATGCGGCGATAAAACTCCATCGTGATGTTCGCAGCACCACCAAGCACGCCATGGAACAGAACCGCGGTTATCCAGCGGCGGATCCGGGACTGATCTTCCTCGGGCACGCTCCACTCGCTCACTGGGCGGCCTTCGTTCATCTTGAAAACGTAAGAGGCAATCAGCATGACCGCATTAAGGCCGGTGAGCGCGGAGCCGGTGATGCCAAAACTCCGGAACATCTGTGCCGCCGTTAGCAGGGCCTGCTTTATCTCGGCCCAGCGTGACTCGATGATGCCAATGTTACGCGGCGTGAAATTGCGCAGCTGGAAGGCGAAGTCCAGGTCGTTGAAGAACAAACCGGAGCGCAGCAAATAGTCGCGATCGAATGCATTGTCTTGAGCGAGGGCGTCACGTAATGCGTAGGTTACGGCTTCGGTTTCCGACCGCGCGTTGTACTGATCCCATCGTAGCGTGACCATCGACATCAACAGGTCCGATCGGCTCAATTTGGTCCCACCGTCGTTCGCACGGATGAAGATATCCAGTACCTTGTCATACGACTGTTCGCGCTCCAGGTAGTAGGCGAGGCATTCCTCAACATGCACTACCTCCCAAAGACGAGTTAGGTTATTGCGCAGATGTTGTCGTGACATCTCCGGGAGATCGGGATTCAGCAGCAGCAAGCGGTCAATCGTGGCCGCCAATTGGTCTCGATCGGTTACGGTCAAGATTTGAGGGACCTTGAACCAGACCGCATTGACATCATTTTTCGGCAAGCGATCCGCTGCGACGAACTTGAAGCCGTAATACAACTCGCGCGCAGCGGTCCCATCTTCTTCCTCGTCATCATCATTGGGAGACTGCACCAGGTTGAGCAGCAAGACCTTGGTAATCCAGCCGGCGCCGCGACCGCGCGCACCGTTCCGCACCGTGTAGTTGCCGGTCAGCCCAATGAGAAGAGACGTGAGCCGCTGCTGGCCGTCCAGCACCAGTGTTACCGGCTCGCCGGCGCGCAGACTAGCAGGGTCATTGTGAATGTCGCCATGACGGAACTCGGAAACGAAGCGGTAAATGTCCCAGTCGCCGAAATGTTCCGCTTGCAGCTCCCAAAACAGAAAAGTATTGACTGGGTAGCCGCGCATGAGCGAGTCGAACAGCCGAAGAATCTGTTCAGGCTCCCAGACGTAAGGTCGCTGGATGCCAGGAATGAACAGACGATGGTTAACCTGGCTTAGGAGGTCCGCGATGCGTGCGCCGTGGTATTTCTGCATGATCAATGAAATCTGGTTAAAAAATTCTTAGCTGAGCTCGCCGGGCATTACGCCCCTCTTCAAGAGTTCTGCGAGGTCGAGGTTGATACTGGTGACCGCCCAGTCAGGTTCTTGGGTAAATGGCTTGGTGACGTAAAACGGTCCCTCATGCTTGTCTCCATCGACAAGCACGACGGCCAAGATGAACTTGTCGGCTTGGTTAAGCCCGTACATGATTTCGTTGCGCGTGACGGTGACCGTTGTCTGCCCTTTCGCCCGTCCCTTCACTTCAATATGTCGTGAGGTGAGAAGCCGCCCATCGGCAGCCTTAGGCAAGCTTGTGACGTCCCAGCCGCACTTCTGGGCCGACACGTCGATGACGGTATGGCCGAGCTCTCGTTCAGCATCCATTACGGCACGCATGGCCACACGTTCTACGTGTGCACGAGCTTCCGCGTCGGAAGACCATCCGGACTGCCCTTTACGCTGCATCAGGAAACCCGCCGGAATCACCAGCGCCCCACCAAGCACGACTGGAGTGGCCGAGATGACGTGTCGCATCTCGAGCAATTCCTTTTCGCGAGACTGGCGGCGCGCCGTTAGATCGTCGATAGTACGGCGCACGTTCTCAAGCGTCAGGCGCACATCCTTGCCAGCGGCGATGTCCTCTTGCAGCTTGATGTAACGGTCGGACCAGAAGTTAATTTCTTTAACTAAGCGCTCATGAACGGCAGCCAGTGTCTTGTCCACTGCTTTCTCACGCCGAGAGCGCACCTCATCGAAATGTTCGGGTACAAGCTCCGTGGAAGCGTGTGCCAGGGCCACCTTCTCCAAGTCTTTGACAATCCAGGGCGCCGCCAAAACGTCCTGAATCAGTCCCATGTCGGCAGCAGGCAGCGGCTCCAAGTCCAGGTGAGGCGCCCAGCCGGCATTGATCGACTGGCCTGCAGGGTCGATCTCTACGAACTGCATGCGGCGAGACGCGACGCGCGTCGGGTCCGCGCCTTCCTTCACTGAATGGTCAACTATGAACATCACCTTTGGGGTGATGCCCATATCGCTTGGGTCAACCAGCACTGCGCCTTGCTTGAGCTTGTTGCGGTGCGCCTCGGATACCAGGTCTGTTACCGCCTGCATTAGAGGATGAGCTGGATGGATGAGACTGGCCATCGGGGCGCTAGCTCGGTCTGTCAGACGCACATATCGCTTTTCGAAGCAAACGCGCTCGTAGCGACGCAGCACCGTTTCAGAGTTCCGTTGGTCTCGGCCAGTAATCTGTCGATCACGCTCACGGATGACCGCAGGCACGTTAGTGATTTCGTAGCGGCCATGCTCTCGGGCGCGAAGCTCACCGCCTAACTTCTGAAAGGCTTGGTTGAAGAAGGCGCGGATGAAGAAGGGCTGGAGTTTTCGTGCCTCGGCCTTCTCCATTTCCTCCTTTACCGCGAATAGGCGCTTTTCGTCCATCACCTCTTGGCACAGCGCGTTACGCTTGATGATGTGTTCGAGGTGTTGCGTATCTAGTGCTCCCTCAACCTTCCTGAGCAGACGCGCACGTACTTCTGGATCGGAGCCGTAGCGGATGGCGTCAATCAGCAGATCCTTAAGGCTCCTATCTTCGAACACTTCGCCAAGGATATCGAACACGCGACCACCTAGGGCCTTACGCTCGACTTCCAGCTTCTCGAATAGACGCTGGAAAACATCACCTTCACGAGTCTCCGCTGCCACCATGTTCCACAAGTGGCAGACCTCGGTCTGGCCAATACGGTGAATTCGACCAAAGCGCTGCTCCAAACGGTTGGGATTCCATGGCAGGTCGTAATTGACCATCAGGTTTGCGTTCTGCAGGTTTACACCTTCACCTGCAGCATCCGTGGCCAGCAGAACACGCACTGCCGGGTCATTGCGGAACATTTCCTGCACCTTGCGGCGCTCTTCCCGCTTAACCCCCCCATGGATCATCACCACAGTCTCTTCGCTGCCGACGAGGCCTCGTATGTTCACTGCCAGGTAATTTAGCGTGTCACGGTGTTCGGTGAAGATGATGAGTTTCCGCTGACGCCCATCCGTCTCGCGCATCTCCGGGTTGTCCTGCAGCAGGCTGGACAACTCATCCCACTTACGATCTTTCCCAGAGTGTACAACCTGCCGAGCCTGCTCCTCCAAGCCCTCAAGAATAATGATCTCCGCTTCGAGCTCTTGAATGGTCTGCGCTGCCGTGGCTTGGTCGACGACAGCTTCCTCGAAGTTCTCGTAGTCTTCAGGCGCAAGCGCGTCTGCGGACTCCCAAATGTCGTCCGACGCGCCGTTGATACCGTTGAACGTCTCGGCGAGAGATTGCCCCCGCTGGCGCAGTTTTTCCTCTTCGACACGGCGCTTGAGCTTGTTCCGCCGGCGCTTGAGGGACTGATAAATGGCCTCTGGGCTCGAGGCGAGGCGACGCTGAAGTGCTGTCAGTGCGAAACCTACAGTTCCCTTGCGCCCGCCGTCGGCAAGTTGGTCGGCTCTAGCGAATTCCGTCTTCACGTATTCCGTGACCGCCCCGTACAGTGCGGCCTCAAGATCGGAGAGCTTATAGTTGACGGTATAGGCACGACGCTCTGGGAACAACGGAGTCCCGTCGAACTTAAGCAGGTCTTCTTTTACCATCCGGCGCATCAGGTCGGTAACGTCCACCTTGTGTGCGCCATCGCGGAACTTGCCGTAAAAGCGATCTGCATCCAGTAGCGACATGAATAATTGAAAGTCCTCTTCTTTTCCATTGTGAGGCGTTGCCGTCATCAGCAGAAAATGTCGAGTGATCGAACCCAATAGCTCGCCCAACTGGAAACGTCTAGTCTTGTTGATTTTGTTGCCGAAGTAGCTGGCAGATAGCTTGTGCGCTTCGTCAACCACCACCAGGTCCCATTGTGACGAGCGCAATTTGTCCTGGAGGTCCTCCGCGCGAGACAGCTGATCAACCCTAGCTACCAGGAGATCGACCTCATCAAAAGGATTCCCGCTGCGGGACTGCTCGACCTGCTCTCGGGAGAACAGCTTGAACGATAGACCGAACTTCTCAAACATTTCGTCCTGCCACTGCTCAACCAAACTGCCGGGAGCGACGATCAATACACGCTTGGCATCAGCGCGCATCAGCAGTTCGCGGATGAACAAGCCAGCCATGATGGTCTTGCCAGCGCCGGGGTCGTCTGCCAGCACGTAGCGTAGTGGTTGCCGCGGCAGCATCGATTCATAGACCGCCATAATCTGATGCGGTAGCGGCTCAACATTGGAGGTGTGCACAGCCATCATCGGATCAAACAGGTGAGCCAGATTGATCCGATAGGCCTCTGCGGCCAGCTTGAATTCCTCGCCAGGCGCATCGAAAGCCCAGGGCCGGCCCGCCTCTGCTAGGGACAGGCTAGCTTCGTCGGTACGGAATAGCATCCGTTCAAGTAATTTGCCATCGGCCGTTTTGTAGTAGATGGTGAGCGCGTTATCGCCAACGGGCTCGGTTGTGACGACGCGAACTACCTGCCCTGGCTCCAAGCCCGAGATGGCTGCATTCTTCTGAATTTGTTCAAGTTTAAGCATGGCCTACCTCCTTCAAGCATGGGGCGCTTCTTGTACGCTATAACCTGGCGCAAGGATGAGATTCGTCACACCATATAGCGCTTGGCGATTACGGAGCCATAGGTGGTACTCCCCACCTTTAAGACTGTGATCCTGTGTGCAGTCCACGTTCCAACGCCGAAGCAGATAGCCTGCCATCGCAGCACGGACGCGGACCTTTAGCAAACCTTGCTCCATTCCGTATTCAGCTTCGATTGCGTCGGGATGCTGGACGTTGGCTGGATGGGGCACAAGCTCAAGTTCAGTAATCCGGTTCCACTGGATGTCCTGACCCGGCAGCTCGTGCTCAGCGACGGCCCCCGGAAGAGCCTGGGCAGCATCGAGACGGCCAAGCACAAAGTCGCGAAATTCGCCGCTCCGCCGATCGAATGCACGTACATGCCAACGGAGACCACTGTCGACCAGGGCGAACGGAACAATCTCGCGTGTTGTCGACCCACTAGACAGCGCTCGATATGACACTTCAACAGCTGCGATGTTGTGGATGGCGCGTGTGATGACGGAAAGCAGCTCAAGATCGACTTTCCCCGGCAGGCTTGTTCCCTCGTGTGCAACTAAGCTCTTCCAGCGATCAGCGCCGCCATATCCGCAGCCTTGAGTGAGCCAGTTCAACAAGCGTTCTGCTGGAAAGTCAAATAAAGGCCGAAACCAAACAGCGCGGACATATGCTTTACTCTTGGTATCGTACTCGAGATTACCCGAAGCCAACTCTTTGTACAGAGCGAGGTCACGTGTTGCAGCTGCCGACTGAATACCGAAGCGCATCACTAGATCGTGACGGCGAATTTCTCCTATAAACCGTAAACGTAACTCGACGAACATGAGTCTGTCGCGTTGTGCATAGCTCATCTCGGCAAGTCTTTGGTTAATCAGTGGCATTTATTGCAAAGAAAAAAGTTTCAATGCAGCATACTCGCACAATAATCGCGCGTCAATTAGCCGCAAAACGATTTTGCAACCACATCAAAATGATTACCATATTCCGAAGGATGCACCTAAACGTCCTACGGGCTGTGAGTAGGCAACGGTGGAAGGACTCGGTGTCGCTCAGACGGAGTTCAAAAATGCAACGGAAGCAGGGATTTTTGGGGTAATGTAACCCGGACGTAACCCAGCGACTTCCTACCAGAAGAGGAACATCGCTAAGTACTTGAAAAGATGGTGCGGCTGGCTGGGATCGAACCAGCGACCCTTGGCTTCGGAGGCCAATACTCTATCCACTGAGCTACAGCCGCACGGG
>Ga0308161_1001744_pt1 | contig 25060 bp, 30 predicted proteins | sample PhyFR2_FD_201034 | JGI IMG/M metagenome (GOLD analysis project Ga0308161, IMG submission 201034) | Phyllosphere microbial communities from UC Gill Tract Community Farm, Albany, California, United States - DLSLF.R2 | ecosystem: Host-associated > Plants > Phyllosphere > Unclassified | place: USA...
CCAGGAGGAGGAGGTTTAGAATTTGGTTCTGAAGAAGAGGGGGATTTAGGGGAGAGGGAGGAAGAGGCTGGAGCAGAAGCAGAAGGTTGGGATCGTTGTCGTATTGTCGATGAGGTGGGAAGGGTGGAAGAAGAGGTGGAGGAAAGGGAGGGAGGACGAGGTTGGATTGAATAATTTAACAAGGAAGGATTCTCTTTCTCTTTCTCTTTCTCTTTCTCTTTCCATATTGTTGTCGTCTCTTCTAAACCCTGAAACGATTCTTCCTGTTGTATGACGCTGTGCATGAAGAACAAAGCTCTATCAGCTCTCAATAACAGAGGATACGAGTGTGCGAATTCTTCACTCACACCTGTACGAATGAATCCTTTTGTTTCAAATCCCAACCTTTTTGACTCAACCTGTGAGGTCCCAATGCGATTTTTGATTTTGCTAGATTGAAATAAGCGGATTTGAGGCAAGATTCGAGCGAGAGTTGAAGGGATTGGTAATTGTCGACGAGGGAGAGGTATTCTTCCAGTAATGAATCCAGTTCATCCAGTGTCGTCGAAGTCATCCCGAATCGCTTAATCTCGAACAGGTAGTAGGATTGAGACTTGTGAAGGGACAAGTAGAGGAGAGAAGAGAGAAACGCTCTTTTGACTCGTTACTATTCACCCACTTGAACACTAGAACCCACAAGAACCACATTCATCAACTCTCAGTACTCTCAAGACCCTCTCAATACAACTCTGATTCAGAAACAAGTTGCCGGTTCTTGCTCCCTCCTTTCCTCGCTCACTCAAAACTCCCAAACTTCTGATCACAACACAATCGAGTACCCAAACACGCAAGGAGTGAATAGTTGACTCTTGTAGTGTCAAGATGATGGAGTATGGGTCATCGAATGGTAGATACAACAGGGATAGAGACAGGGATAAACAACTCTCAAACTCGAATACTACTATCACTTCAAATCTACCTACTCAACCGAGATCTACTCTAGTCAGTAGAAACAGGTACGCTTCACTTTCAACCTTGACTCGTTGTGAGGTGAGAGGCTCATCTCAGAATTCTCCATTTCAAAGGCTCCCTCCATCAATCTCGACTACTAGTTCAACTTCAACCCCTTCCACCTCTCATTACTCTCCACCACCACGTACATCCTCCCTCCTCCTCCCTTCTTCACTCCCACCGACCGGTCCAGCTTCCTACCGTTCCCGAACTGGTCAATCTCAATCTCAACCCTCTACTCCCTCGTCCTCCTCAAAGTTGATCGAATTGAATGGACCTTTACAACAACACACAGCCTTGAGTATGAGGTTACCGAATAAACCAAGTATGATGAGTGGATCAGGGAACGTTCGTAGGATCAATCAGAATCGAAGATCGAGGTCTCCTTCAAATTCAACCTCTACTACCATCAATAACCCTCTACCACTCGATCGAGACAGGACGTCAACTTCGAGATCAAGTTCAATCGTGGTTTCGACAGGAGGAGGAGGGGAGGAAAGGGCGAGAGAAGAAGCAAGGAGATTGGAAAGAGCTGAAAGGTTTGGAACTGGTTTACCTTCGACCTCTACCTCGACCTCGACCTCTTCAAGGGCTCGACTGGACTCGACGCGATCGGAGAATTCACCTAGATCAACCCCGGCTCCTTCATCTTCCTCGAGTTCTTCAAGACCTTACCTCCCACCTCTTTCCTCTACTTCCACAAGACCGATCACGACGACTAGTACGGGGTTTCAAATTCCTTATAGGAGTAGGAGTAGGAAGCGAACGAGGGAGGACCAAGAGAGTGAGAATGAGGGGTATAGGAGTCGGAACAGTAGTAGGCAAACATCGCCTGAACTACCTACGAGGGAGACTGAGAGGGAACGGGAAAGGGAGAGGGGAGTGAGCAGGTGGGATAGAGGAAGTTTCACAAAGGTTAATGGGTCGACATCTACGACGGCGAGTGCTCTTCCGAATGGGTTCAAAAGGATTCCAAATGGTGAAGCGTCGAAATCGTGCGTCTTTCTTTGCATCTTTCCTTTCTGCGACGACGAGAAGAGACTGATTCGAAATCGATCTGTCTGAACAGCAATTTACCACCACTTCGATTCCCACTCGATTCGAACTCTTCCACAACAGCATTATCCTCCGATCTTCCTTTGCCTTTACCCCTCCCCTCCGCCCCTTCAACCTCATCTCATCCAGGACCCTCTCGTTTCCGCCTCCCTCCCACCGCTTCCTCGTCCTTACCTCTCCCGCCTGCACCTCCCTCGGCGCCTCACTCTCACTCTCACTCTCACTCTCATTTGCACTCGAGAAGAACGAGTTCACATTATCCGAAAGGAACTGGTTCTGCTACTCCTCGAGCTCGCTCACCTGAGATCACTCCGAGGGAACCCATGGGTTTGACTCCTCGAGGACCGAGACAAAAGGAGAAGGAACGAGATGATGGATATGGTGAGCGACGACGAAGAGATAAGGAGGAAGAAGAGAAGGAATTGAATGGTAGATCGCGTTCCTTGTCACCTGTTCGACCAAGATCAAGATCACGTTCCCGCTCAATCTCGACGAATCACCACCATTCGAAACAACGTCGACTTCGTTCGAAATCTCGTTCAACCACTCCTCCTCCTCTACCGAAACCCGAACCTGTAGAAGACGAAGTCTCGATGACTCCTCCTTTACCTCCTGATCGATACCCACTCGCTTCGGCTCCTCCTCCTGCTCCTCAATCCACTACTCCACCCCTCCCAGTTCAATCAGAGACTCCCCCTCGGCCTCCTCTACCAAATTCAACCCTTCTTCCCTCGAGAAGAAGATTACCTCCTCCGCCTCCGCCACCCCCGCCACCCGCTCCTCAGACTCAGACTCAAACCGTCACAGTGGAGATGAAGAAGGAAGAGGAAGATGAGGAATTGGAAGAAGGCGAAGAGAAAGAAGAAGGTGAAATTACTCTCCCTACTCGCACTTCTTCGAATCCTCCTAGCTCTCGTCAATCATCGACTCCACCATTACCCTCACGTCAAGACAGGATTGAGACCCCTCCTCCACTGATGGTTCAGAAGGAGGTTTCGACGAGGGAAAGGGAAGAAGGTGAGATCGATTCGGAAATGGATCATGATTTCTTACTTGGCGAGAAGGAGGCGAGACCTGAGAAGATCGAGTCGGTGGTGCAAGGAGGAGAGGAGAAGAGGGAGGACGTGGGTAGCAGGAAGGAGAAGGAACTTGAACTTGAGAGGGAGCGATTGGAGCTGGAGGAGAGAAAGAGAGAGGAGGAAAGGGAGAAATTGGAGAGGGAGAAGGAAATGCAGTTGGAGAAAGAAGCGGAGGAGGAAACTTTGGACATGTTTGAACCGCTCAAAGAGAAGGAAGATGAACCGGTACAAGTTCAGCAAGAGAAAGAGGAGTCGATTAAGGAGATTAGGATGGACATTGATCAGCCCGTCCTCGACACTCCCGCCATTGAACCCGTCGACAAATCTCCAGCTCCACCTCAAATCTCACCCGTTCTCCCCACGCCACCAAGAGTCGAAGCTGTTCTACCCCCTCCTCCTGCTGTCGATTCATCAAAGGAAGAAGATCTCGCACCTCATCCATCTTCGACCACTCCACTCGATCATCATTCACCACCTCAACCGATCTCTCCTCCCACTAAACACTTTCCTTCTGGTCAAGATGAAGAACAATCAATCTCTGCCACCGCTCCCGTCGTCGACGATGAGATTCCGCCGAACGTCGAGGTTGAAAGGATGGAGGAGGAAGAGGTAGTCGCGCCTATCTCTCCGCTCCCAGATCGAGAAGAATGGTTCAAACCGACTTGGGAAGACTTTTCGGTTCATCAAGGACTCATGATCCCATTCTTGATCGAAGAGTTTGAGGAACGAGATCAACGAAGAGGGGAGAAGATGGTCGAATTGAGGAAAGAGTACAAGAGGTTCGATCGGGATTGGCAAGGACACGTCAAGAGGCTCGACAAGTTGAAAGAGCGAATCCAACGTAAATCCGGGAACAACAAACATTCTTCGACCTCGAACGGGTCGACCGCAGCTCAAACTCCTTCGATCGATTCTTCTGGAATGCCCTATTATCCTGAACCCGTCACTCCTGGTCCTTCAGCCCTTGGAGGAGGAAGAGCGAATCGTCGTGGTGGAGGAGGAGGAGGATTGTCGAATTCCGCAACTTGGGGTTATGGAGACGCCGTTCGATCCGAAGCCGAATTCCTCGAGATTCTCGCAAGTCTCGAGAATGCCGATTTACGAGATCCCGATGTTCGTGCAGCGAGAACTGCAGCCGTCGTACCGGATCTCGCAGTCGATCCTTCAGAACGAGCAGAAATCATCTCGTGCACGTTTGACGACGAACGGTACCGAGTCGAAGATCCGATCGAGACGTATGGAGTTCGAACTCCGATGGAAACCTGGACTGAAGCAGAAGTCGAAACTTATTGCAAGAGGTACAGTTTACATCCGAAACAGTTTGGCAAGATTTCTCAAGAATTACCGGACAAGACTACGGCACAATGCGTCTTGTTCTACTACCGGATGAAGAACTCGATCGATTTCAGGAGCTTGTCGGAACGGAGGGGGAGGGACGGGCGGAGGAAGAAGACGAAGAAGAGACCGGGAGAAGGGAAAGGGAAAGGTTCTTCATTGCTTTCGAACCTCAAAGGTGCGAAGTCGACAATGTTGGGTAATCGAGATCGGGATGAAGAGGAGGATGATGACGAAGATCAACAACAACAACAAGGCATCCCTCCTTCGCCCCGCAACACTCGTGCTCCTCCTCCTCTCCCAAACGGAACCGATTCTGCTCCTGTCGTCTCTCGCACTACTACGACTGCCGCTACTCCTCGACCTCTCCAACGACCTCTCGATCAGCTATTCGAAGACGACAACGATGATTACACGCCCTCTGCTTCCCTTTCGAAGCCCTCTCGACCTGCAACGACTCCTCGCAACCCGGCTTCTTCTCAACTCCACTCGGAAGGAATGATGGAAGCAGCTGAAGTACTCGGTGCGCTCGCTCACAATCCGAACGAAGATCAAGATGACGGATCGAATCCTGGTTCCCTTCGACCTCGAGCAGCGAAAACGAATCGCAAAGTTCGAATGGATCTCGATGATGATGGAACCATCGAAACTGTTCCTTCTTCCGTCTCTGCCCTCTCTTCGTCTCTCAACAACCTCAATGGGGACAAGCTCAAGCCAAAGAGGAAAGCGAATACGAACTCTTATTGGTCGGCAGCGGAGAAGAGTGATATCGTGAGATTGCTGGAGTTGCACGGGAAGAATTGGAAAGCGATTGGAGATGAGATGGGGACGAAAACTGCTGTACAGTGCAAGAATGTACGTCTCGACTTGCTCATTCCTCCTTCTCGAACTGTTGCTGATGTCTCTGATTCATGGATGAATAGTGGTTCACGAACAGTAGGCTAAACTTTCTCCGATTTCGTTCATCCAACCACACTCAGCTGATGACTTCTTTCTCTCGATTCTAGACGCAAAGAAGCTCGGTCTTCGCAGTCTCGTCAATGGCATTGGTATGCAAGACGACGATTATCAAGACGACGAATCTCCTGCTATGACCCCAAACGAGTATTCGGTGAGTTTCATGCTCTTGCGTTTCGCTATCAGACACCCACTGATTGACATTCATCACAGCCTGCCGTCTCGAGTCATCGTACTTCCGGTGCAGCTCAGTCCAGCTACTTCCCTGTCTCCGAAGCTCAACATCTTCCTCCACTTCCTTCGATTCCATCAGCCGCTTCGATGGCTTCAAAAGCGGGAATGCACCTTCGCAATATGCTCAACGAAAGTACTCCCGATCAAGAAGATGCAAACTCAGCGAAAGAGGATTGGTTCGGAGGAGGAGGAGGTCCGAATGGAGGGAACATGAGCGACGACGAATCGACTTCAGCACAGAGTAGTCGACCAGTCACTGCAGGGGAGCGCTTCGATCATCGTGGAACGCGCGATCAACACCTGCAGCACAACCGAATTATCCTATCGAACGGTTTGGCTCGACCTTCATCGCATCTCCCCACGTCTTCCCAACTCCCTTCTTTCCCGACTTCTCTCCCTGATCGACGCTTCGACCATTTCATGCCTCACCACTCCGCTCCCGCTTCCGCCGTCAGTCAATGGTCACATTCTCCTGTAGCGTCTCCCTTCGCATCCTACGGCTCTCCCGCGACCCCCGGAGCTTCTTCAGCACCTCCAATCGCAGATTTCTATCGTCGCCCTACTCCTCCCGATTACTTCAACGTCAAAACCGCTTTCCCTCCCTCTCATTCTCATTCTCACTCTCACTCCCATTCTCTTCCTCACTCCCACTCGCACCCACTCGCTCAGCCTCATCGCTTTTCAGCTCCTCCTGTCGCGTCTCACACTTCTCCACCTCTCCCTCCTACTGCGACCTTTGCTCCTCGACCCTCTGGTCCTCCCACTTTCCCTCCCCTTCCACCTCCCCCAGCTCCTTTGCAGCAAAGCTGGAACCCTGATTCTCATCGCTGATCGACACTGTTTTTGTCCTTTGTTTTTCTACACCCTCGCATGATACCCCCTTCGTCGTTTCGTCGTGTTTAGTTTAAATCGTTTGTCTTTTTTGGATTGCTTGTTGAGTAAAGAATGAATGAATGAAGTAGTTGCAATCTCTCTCTCTCACAATCATTCTCTCTCATTTCTGTAAAGTGACCTGAGAGAAATGACAGCGAAGGAAGGGTTATAATCTATTGCTGAACAAGATCGACGAAAATGGATACGTCTAATAATTTTGGGGGTCAAGCCAGATACCTAGAAATCCTTGGAAATGGCCTGCGCTCCGTCTACGAGTTGCTTAGCCTCGATCGAACCCTTTCCGTTCGAGTCGACGACGAGGGTCACTCGGACCTTCTTGTTCGCCTTCTTCGAATCGACAGGGATCACCAAATCTGCGATAGCTTGTGTGGGCTTGACCTCGACAGTCTTGATATCCTCATCCTCCTCTTCATCCGAGAACTCATCCTCCTCAGCCTTTCCAGCGACGGCACCCTTGACGGCACTCGCCATCGACGCGAGGTAACCCTTGGCAGCCTCAACTTTAGTTTCCCGAGGAGTAACCTTGATGTAAGCCTCTCCTTCCCACAGCGCGAGAACGACCTCCTTTGCGGAAGAATCGGAAGGGAGGTTGAGGTCGATGATTCGTCGAGCAGGGAGAGGGGTGTCTCGGTCCATGAGGGTGACAAAGGCGAGTTTCGAGAGATCGGTTTGTTCGGGTTCGAGAACGAATCCGAGGGGTTTCGAGAGGGCGGAAGGGGAGACGACGGAAGATTCAGTAGTAGCAGATTTGAGGAGTTCGGAAGAGTTGGGGGAAGAGGAAGGGAAAGTCTTGCTGAGGGAGAGAGAGTGAAGAGCAGCTCCCTTGGCGACAACCTCATCAGGTTCGATTTGGGAAGTGATTTGAACGGATTCGGAGAGGAGGTAAGAGAGTTTGTCGGTGAGGGCAGGGAGTTTGGTGGTTCCTCCAACGAGAACGACTTCCTGGATTTGAAGAGGGTCGAGGTTCGCTTCCTTGAGGGCTTCTTCGACCTTTGACATAATACCAGAGTAGATGGACGAAGCGACGAGATCGAATCGCATGCGGTTGACAGTTCCGTGGAAGTCCATTCCTTCGGCGAGTGATTCGATCGAGCAAGGAGCAGAGTTTGAGGCGGAAAGCGACTTCTTGGTGACTTCGACGGCGAGACGGAGCTTGATCTGAGCTCGGTGGTTCGAAGAGTCGATGGGGATTCGGGTCTTCTTGGTGAACTCCTTTCCAAAGAAGTCGATGAGCTTCTCGTCAAGTTTGTCACCTCCAAGACTGTTGTCGGAAACGCTCGAGAGAGGGTGGAAGAGACCATCTCGGACGGCGATGACGCTGGCAGTGGTTGTGGTAGCTCCGACGTCGAGGACGACGACGTTTCGGTCGATAGAGAGAGGTTCCCGTTCAGAAGTAACATCGGTCGATTGGTAGGCGACGAGGGCGGCGGCTGATTCGGGGATGGTTTGAACGACAGTGATACCGGCTTCCTTGGCAGCGGCGAGGAGAGCATCGGTCTGAGCGGAAGTGAAGGCGGAAGGGACAGTCAGAACGGCATCGGTAACCGGTCGACCAAGGAAATCGGTAGCGTAGGAGAGGAGGACTCGGAGGAATCGGACAACGCAGTCGTGAACGGTGAGGGTAGTGGGCTTCTCGTCGATGGTGACGGTGAATGCAGGTTGTCCGTTCGATTCGACGATAGGAGCGGAGTTGCAAGGCTGCTTGACGTCCTTTACTTCGTCGTATCTAATCGAGTCGGTTTCTCGTCAGCGCCCGTCTCTTGTTCAAACAAAGACAGAATGATTGACATACGATTTGCCGAGCAAGTTTCGGAAAGCCAAAATGGTGTTCTCAGCGTTTCGAACGAGTTGAGCGCGAGCGGGAACACCAGAGTACTGAAAGTAAAGTCGACGAAAAGATCAGCCACGAACTTGCGGAATGGTCGCATGGGGATGTACGTACGACCTCGGTACCGTTGAAAGACAAGGCGGAAGCGATTTGTCGCTCTCCATCATCGTTAGCAATGCAGTCTGCGAGTCCCTCCTGTGCAAGAGCGAAGAGACGTCAGAGGGGAGTAATGCTTGGCTCAGAAGATAGCTGGAGCTTACCTTGTCGATGATAGCGACACTAGAGAAGGACTGTCCAAAGTTGAGACCTAGGAGACCTGCAGCAAGAACTTTAGGTTCTTCTCGTTGAGCGGGAGTGGCAGCGCCTGAGGGAGCCTTTGAAGGAGCCTTTGATGACTGCTTTGAGTTTTGCTTTGACTTTTGGTTGCGCTTAGGAGGCATTTTGAGGTTAGTTGGGAGTTGGTTGAATTTGGAAGATGGAGGAGAAGAGAAAACTAAAGAGAGAGAATCCTTCGATTTGACCATAACTTGAACCACATCTTGCTGCTTCGTAAACTTGCTCATTGGATTCAGAACTATCTACTTACCTAGTGAGTCTGTCCTTACTTTCACCTAATGAGGCGATCTCGAGCTGAAATCTCTCCTCCCCCTCCATTCGGCTCTCTTAATCACTCTCTCCTCGTAACCCGAAGCCACACTCAACTACTCGACAGGCGATAGAACTTCATATCTGATCCCACACGCCGAATCATAGTCAACATGCCTCGACAATACACTCCAGATCCGATTACTGAACCTTGGTCGCCTGAAGTTCCTCCTCCACCCAAAGGAATGTGGGAAAAGTTCAGTAGAAAGTTCAAGGAAGAACCTCTCGTACCTATCGGTGAGTTCGTGGTGAGGAACTGACGCATCGCAGTCGCTGAATCGTTTCTTTTTCGTCAGGATCTTTGGCTACGGTCGTCGCATTGCTCGCTGCTAGTTCAGCACTACAGAAGGGAAACCGACAACAGTTCAATAAGATGCTTAGGTACCGTGTCGCCGCGCAGGGCCTCACTATCAGTACGTAATACACCGAAATTCTGCGATTTTGACGACGCTGATTTTCTGCTCCCCTTCCTCAGTCGCTGCCCTCGGTTCGTCTGCCTTCACGTCGAGCTTCAAATATCTCACTGACGATATTGCGATTTGCTACAGGAGGGTCTGTCTATTTCCAAAGTCAGCGAAGAGCAGTGAGGGAAGCTGAGCAACGGGCGAAATTGGCAGAGGCCGACACCTCGACTCCTACGCCACCAGTGCAGGTCTAATTTGCATGTCTGGTCCACAGAGTACGATTCCATAGACGGATTGAACTGATCAATTGCGAAACAGGTGGAGCCCGATCGATTCAGCCTTTTCTCAATTCCTCTCTGTATCGCTTGTTCAAACTTGTACCATCCTGCAACTCGCATACCCTTTCCACCCTTCTTCTCATCGGCCTTGTTTGGACGTTTCCTTTGTCCGAGACGCTGATTACGGATCGTACACTCGTCGAATGCGAACGAGAACGCTTCGTTTTCTGCATCTCACCTCTTTCGAGAGAGTGCTCGACAGTCCCTTAGCGCGCGAAAATAGCGGATCCTGGATTAATGCTCTACGAGTCCGTCTCGGGTATTCCATGCGACTTCAACGAAGCGAACATCATGACAAAATTGCGAAATTCTTCTCTTCTCTTTCTCGAATCTATACCTCTCACTTGAACACTCAAAAGTGAGTCCCTCGCATGCTCAAGCTCACACTAGAGCTAGTCGTATTGAGCGTACTATACCTCTCACTCGTATTGACTCATTCTCTCTCTTCCTCCACAGTGTCTTGCAATGTCGCACTAATCGGTTGTGGACTCGTCGGAAAGGCTGTAGTCGAACAGTTGACCTCTCCTACTCTTGCCAAGGTTTTCAACATCGTTTCCCTCTCCAACTCGAAGCACACCGTTTCCATCTCTTCTTCCGCTTCTTCCCTCGATGCCGCAACTCTCCTTTCCCTCCTTCCTCCTTCTTCCCAACCTCTGCCGACCTCATCCCCTCACCCTGCCGCTTCCTACTCCGCTGCGAACCCTCGTGAAGTCGTCAAAGCCCTCGCTTCCGAATCTCGCTCTACAAAGCAACACACTATCCTTATCGACTGTACTTCAGACCTCTCAGTAACCGAACTCTACCCTCTCGCCATCTCTTCAGGTCTATCTGTCGTCACCCCGAACAAGAAGGGATTCTCGTCGAGTGTCGAATTATGGAAAAAGATCGTCGAGGCGCAATCTGCACCAGGAGCAGGTTCAGTCTTCCTTGAAGCGACTGTAGGGGCTGGATTACCCATCATCTCAACTCTTAGGGATATGCTCAAGACTGGAGACGAGGTTACCAAGATTGAGGGAGTCTTCTCGGGAACTTTCTCTTACATCTTCAACAACTTTTCGAAACCTGGTGGAGGAGGACCCAAGTTTAGTGAAGTGGTCAAGATTGCGAAAGAGAACGGTTACACTGTGCGCTTTCTTCTTGTCTTATTGAGCGAAAGCTGACCTTAGTTTTCGATTCTTTCAAAAGGAACCCCACCCTGCGGACGACCTCAACGGTTCCGATGTCGCTCGCAAGCTCACTATCCTTTCCCGTCTCCTCTCACTCCAACCTTCTTCCCTTCCTGCTCTTCCCGACCTCCCCGAAGGTTACGCTTCCCTCAACACCGAATCGCTAATTCCCTCTGCCCTTGCCTCCATCGCTTCTGGTGAAGAGTTTGTTGCCAAACTCCCCGAATTCGATGCCGAGTTCGACAAGCTTCGCTCCGAGGCCGAGAGCGAAGGTATGGTCCTCCGTTACGTTGGTTTGATCGACCGCAAGTCGAGTACCGTCAAATGCGCTCTCCAAAAGTACGCTTGCGATACCCTTTTTCCACAGTCGAATTGAACTGACACGATTCTTCCTGATAGGTACCCTGCCTCACACGCCTTCGCCTCTGCTCTCTCTGGATCCGACAACATCGTTTCGTTCCACTCGAAACGCTACCCTTCCCCTCTCACCGTTCAAGGTTCGGGAGCTGGAGCTGATGTTACCGCTGCTGGTGTCGTCGGAGACGCTATCAAGGTCGCAGAGCAACATGGCGTCCGAATCCCTTTGTAGATAAATCGCGGATTCTACAGAAATGAAAATTGACAAAGTTTCAACAGTCTGCCTTCTTCGCAATCCGCTGTTCTTGCACTTTCGCTTTCGATCGGGTCGAGCTGCTCGGATGGTGTCTTGTGTCGACGGACAGACTGAGGTACTTTCGACTTTGCGATCCCGCTTCTTACCTTTCACTTTCCCGACTTTTCATGACGATCGCGCAAGATGCTTCGGCTGTGCAAGCTCTAGCAGAACCCATCACTCTTCCATGTGGACGGAGACTCCCTAATCGACTCTGCAAGGTGAATTCAAATCCCGCTCACTCAACTTGCTCACCAGAACGGAACTGAGCCTTTAGTAAGCTGTAGGCAGCTATGGAGGAGCTCATGAGTACTGATAGGCTACCGAACAAAGCTTTCAATCAGCTCTACGAGGCTTGGGCAAAGGGAGGATACGGAATGATCTTGTCAGGTCCGTTTAAACCTCCCTCACCTCTGCGAGAGACGTTTCGATTGATGCAAATCCAGCTAACTTACGATAAGCGTGATAGGGAATGTACAAGTCGCACCGAAACATCTTGGTCTTCCTTTCGACGTCGCGGTTCCAGACTCCCTTCGGACCTCTTCGCAAGCGATGGAACGATTCACCTCGTGGGCTTCATCAATGGACGTCGAAGATTCAGAACTGCAACCACTCCGGATCATGCAGCTCAATCACGCGGGTCGTCAATCAATGCGAATCATGACGGGACGTTCATTCTCTTCGCCAGCTCTCGCTCCTTCTGTCGTGCCCATGACTGCAGGAAAAGGGTATCTAGGAAAGATGGTTGGCAAGCTGGTATGGGGATCACCGAAGGAGATGGATCAGGGGGATATAGATGAAGTGATTGAGCAGTTTTGTCGAGGTGCGAGATTGGCGAAAGAAACGGGATACCAGGGGGTTCAGTTGCATAGTTCACATGGCTATCTACTCAGCCAGTTCTTGAGTCCTCAGGTGAGTCCGACTTCGATCGTTCACCTTGACGGCGATGGAACTGACGAGATCGAAACAGACAAACCTGCGAACAGATGATTACGGTGGAAATGGTCGGAAACGTATCAAGCTTCTATTCGATATTGCAGACGCTATCAGAGAAGAGTTTCCGTTGAAAGGCGGGTTCGTGCTGGGAGTCAAATTGAACGCTTCGGATTACATCGTTAGTCTCGAGGTTGCCGTTGATCCTCGTGTCGTTTCGTTCGCTGATCAGCTTTCTTCCTGACCACACAGAAAGGCGGTCTGACTGTTTGTTATCTCTCCACTGCTTACAGGTTCCTGCGTTCTGACCAATGCCATCAATTCGCAGGAAGAAGACGCTTTGGAGAACGTAAGATGGATCGCAGAACATGGTGGGTTCGACTTCATCGAGATCAGCGGTGGCAGCTACGAGAGTCCAGGTAAGCTCTCCCTCTCTGGATGTGATACCCAAGTCGAGTGCTGAAAGACTGCTGTTGCAGCGTTCCTTTCGACGAAACCCTCCACCTCGAAACGAGAAGCTTTCTTTGCCGATTTTTCGACTCGAGCTTATGATATGCTCAATAACGAACTCGATCCAACAACACTGCCGTCTCCGAAACCTCTCATTCTCCTCACCGGCGGGTTTCGAACAAGGCAAGGAATGTCAAGAGCGCTCACGGGGGCTTGCTCGGAAGATCAGCCTGTCGCAGACTTGATCGGTATTGGACGACCATCTGCAGTCGATCCACATTTCGGTGTCAAGATGCTCGACCCCTCGATTAGAGACGAAGACGCCAAAGTCCCTCCGTACAACCCGAACGAAGGCGCTTTCATGTCGTTCCTCCGCTATCTTCTCGGGTGGATGACCCTCGTCGGACCCTCCTTCGACGTCTTCTATCATAATATGCTGATGCACCAAGTTGCGTGGGAAGATCAGGCAAAAGAGGGGAAGGAGGCAGACGGCGAGACGGTGGAAAGGAAATCCAACGAACTCCCTTCGTTCTGGACACTCGCTCATCGACTATACGTCGATCCTTACGTCTCTCCGGGCGTTATGCGACTATGGATCTTTGGAATCTCGGGCATCCTTACCTACTACTTCCTCGGACGGATAGGGCTCTCTTGACGGATCTAGCCAGTCACTTAGTCCATCAATCCTGGCCGCCCTGCCCTGCTTCACTTCAGGTATTACTGTAGAGCTCGACTGGGGAATAGAGCAACCGATGTACCGTACACTCGAGATTTTGCGTGCGAAGTGGGGTTTGAATCGCTTTCTTTGACAGTCAAACGCCTGTCCCGCTCAGAAGTGCCCTTTACGATGCAATAGCGATGTTTTCCCCGTCTGCCCGAAACAGCGAAAGTTGCGAGTCGTTGCGAAGATTTCCCCCTCTTCTTCTTCAAACCGAACCACTTCACGACTTTGACCACCCAATTCAGCCAGGCCTCCAATAGCTCGATCAATACCTGAACAAAGATAGACTAGCTACAGATGGCAGTCGGCGTAGTGGCATCGCCAGATCGCCCGGTTGATGCCATTCTGTACGATCTACGAAGCAAGTGAGCACTCGTCTCTATGCTATCTTTGTTGACTCGCAAGGGTCACTCGCACCGATCTGGATTGGCTGATCAATCTTCTTGAACTAGATCGGATGATGTGAGGGCAAGAGCGAGTACCGAATTATCCAACTTGGTGAGTCCTCCCTCTCAGGATAGTCAGGGCTCCGATAGCTGACGAGCATCGTAAATAGGTTCTGGCGAGCTCCCGGACACTCTCAGCCGAAGCATTCAACAAGACCTATGCCGAAATCCATGCAAGATGTTTCGCACTGGTCAATTCGAGCGATCTACAGGACAAGCTTGCTGGAATCACTGCGATCGGTACGCCTGATTTATATTGGAACTGTTGATTTGGAGCTGACAGAGTGTAGAGAACAGACAAACTCGTTGATGTACTCGGAAACGACATGTCGAGAGCGATTCGACTCGCTGCGTCCGTTCAAAGAGCGTTCCCTTGTCCGGATCCACTCGTCATGACATTAGCTGCGAAAGTGTTCGGTGAGAGCGTATTCCCTAGTTTTTTCGGGAGAGGAGATTTGCTGAATAAACGACTTTCTCCAGCTCGACTCGCTGCTCAAGGAGGTTCGCAAATGGCGGAACATGTTGACATTCAAGTCAAGAGTTGCATTGAATGGCTACAAGGTGAGCTCAGGTGCTGGAGAGACCGCTCGAACAGAGCTAACGTTAGAATATTGGATTGTGCAGGCGAGAGAATCGAATCTCGACGGTACGCTGCGGTACTCGTGCTTCGAGAGCTCACTCGAGCGGCGCCAGGCCTCGTCTACGACAACGTTCCAGACTTACTCGACAACTTGTGGACTGCTCTTCGAGATGCCAAAGTGACTACAAACCCTTCGAATCTCACGCGATAGCAGAGCTGACTCCAGCGCATTCCGACAGGTCGCGATTCGAGAAGCAGCTGCTGGAGCTCTAGCTGGATGTCTGCTGATCGCCAGTCAACGAGACAATCAATACCGAAACGACATGTTCACCATGGTTTACGATCAAGCCCAAAGAGGATTCAAGTCGAACACTCCTGAAGCGATTCACGGATCTCTACTCGGCTACAAGGAACTCTTCCTCGAAGGCAAGATGTTCATGCACGAACGGTATACGGAAGTTTGCGATCAGATTCTATCTTTCAAAGATCATCGAGATCCTCTTGTCCGACGAGCTGTCGTCGAGCTTATCCCGACTCTCGCCTCTTACAACCACGCCGACTTTGCAGCTCACTACCTTCACAAGACGATGCTCTACCTACTCGGACAATTGAAGAACAATCGAGATAGAACAACTTGTGCGAAACCATTTTGCTCTCTTTCCTGTTCATCTCGGCTAACGACAATCTTCCTTCCTCAGCCTTCCACGCTATCGGACATGTCGCGATGCAGGTCAAATCAGCCATGGCTCCTTACCTCGACCCTATCCTAGCGAGTGTGAAAGAAGGTTTACAGCAGCGCGGGTATGCCTTTCATTCTTTCGCGTTTCACCCTTCCAGAAGCTGATGAGCATTCTATCTTCCCTCGTTCGCAGTAAGAAGGGTGCTCCATCCGAAGAGTCGATCTTCCAATGTATCGGGATGTTGGCGCAATCCGTTGGACAAGCTCTCACGAAACACATGCACGAACTCCTCGATCTCATGTTCGCTTACGGATTGAGTCCGGCTCTCGAGATTGCTCTCACTCAGCTTGGAAAGGATATTCCTCCACTCCTGCCCGAGATTCAAGGTACGCTCTCTTCGTTGTTTCAGTCGAAACGAAAACTGACTTCTCTGATCTTGTCGACAGAACGAGTCCTGAACTTGATCTCTCAAATCTTGGCCGGTGAACCATTCGTGCAAGCGGGAGCGCCTCATCGTTACCATCGCTCTCATCACGCTCCACTACCTGAGCAACAAGACCAAATCCAAGTCATCCTCGCTCTCGAAGTCCTCGGATCTTTCAATTTCAAGGGTATCTTCCAGATCAATCGAGCTGCAACTCCCTGTCAGTCGTTTTCGTCGCTCTCGATCGCCTCGAGCGTATACTTACTCCTCGTCGTCGACAGCCGATATCTCCGCCGAGCATTCGTTGGGCGAATTCGTTCGTGATCGAGTGATTCGTTACGTCGAGGACGACAACGCGGAGATCAGGAGAGCGGCAGCCTTGTCCTCGTGTGCTGTTCTGGCTAGTGACCCCGTCGTCAGTCAGACGAGCAACAACGCTATTCGTCTCGTCAACGAGGTTCTCGAAAAGCTCTTGACTCTCGCTATCGCTGATCCTGGTTCGTCAGAACTCCTTTTCTCCCCGCTCTCCTCGCTCAAGCTGATACAGGATTGCTTCACTTAGATCCATCGATTCGAGAAGCGACCATCTCTTCTCTCGACCCGAAGTTCGATCGTCATCTCGCTCAAGCAGAATGTGTTCGTTCACTATTCATTGCGCTCAACGACGAGGTGTATGCGATCCGAGAGGTTGCGATCAAGATTATCGGTCGATTGGCGAGCATCAACCCTGCCTATGTCATGCCATCGCTTCGAAAGACTCTCATTCAGCTATTGACTGAGTTGGAGTACTCGACTTCGAGGTAAGTTCTCGCCAGACCGCTATTCGCATGATTCTGTACTGAGCCTCTCGATGTTCTCTAGTCGGAGTAAGGAGGAAGCTTCAACTCTCCTTGGATTGCTCGTCGGAGCCTCCCAACGCCTCACCCGTCCCTATGTCGTCCCCATGCTCAACGTCCTCCTTCCCAAGTCTCGAGATACTTCTCCTGCAGTCGCCTCGAGTATCATGACCACTCTAGGAGAACTCTCGAGAGTAGGAGGAGAAGACCTCCTCGTCCAGCTCGACCCTCTTATGCAGCTCATCCTCGACACTCTTCACGATCAAGCTTCGACACCGAAACGAGACGCTGCTCTACGAACTCTCGGTCAACTCTCCTCGAACGCAGGCTATGTCATCGATCCTTACCTCGACCACCCGACTCTCCTCGGGATGCTTATCGGGTTACTCAAGACGGAAGTTGGACAGCACACGAGAAGAGAGGTTATCCGTGTTATGGGAATCCTAGGAGCGCTCGATCCTTATCGACACAGCGTTGTCGAAGGTATCTCGAACGATGCCTACGTCGAAGCTCTCAACCCTGCAGATCCGACCCATCCCTCCAACATCGGTCCTCAGCACGACGAGTATTACCCTACCATCGCCTTCTCCGCTCTTCTCGTCGTCTTCAACGATCCTTCTCTCAGCGACCATCACACAGCTGTCGTCGACGCAATCATGTACATTTTCCGTTCCCTCCGCCTTAAAGTCGTCACGTTCCTTCCTCAAGTTCTTCCCGCTTTCCTCAACGTCATGCGAAGCTGTCCCGTCGGTCTTCAAGAGTACTACTTCCAGAACTTGGGTCAACTCATCTCAATGGTCAAGCAACACGTTCGAAATCACCTTGGACCGATCATGTCGACGATTCGAGATTTCTGGACGACGACAACGAATCCAGGACTGCAGGTCATCATCGTCGATGTGATTCAATCGATCGCTCTCGCACTCGATGCCGAATTCAAGGCTTACCTACCGAATCTCCTCCCTCTCATGCTTCAAGCGTTCGACCGCGACCTAGGAGAACCTCGACGACAGACTTCGCTCATCAAGGTCCTGCACGCATTCGGAATCTTTGGTTCGAGTCTCGAGGAGTACCTTCACTTGATCATCCCCGCCATCGTTCGAACTTTCGAACAACCCGACGTTCCAATCATCCTCCGCAAACAAGCTATGCAAACGGTGACTCAACTCTCGAGGAAGATCAATTTCGCTGATCACGCTTCCGCTATCATTCACCCTCTCGCCCGAGTGCTCGCTTCTCCCAATTCCCCTTACGACCTTCGAATGCCAGCTATGGATGCTCTTTGTGCTCTCCTCCTTCAGATGGGTCCCGATTATGTTCTCTTCGTCGGAATGATCAACAAGGTGAGCGAGCGGTCTTCGCTGTTTCTTCTCTAGAAACGCCACACTAACAAGACTTTGAAATCACAGGCTCTCGTTCGGAATCGAATTGTTCATTCTCAATACGATGCTCTCGTCTCGAAGCTACTCAAGGGAGAACCTCTGCCACAAGATTTGACTTTCGGAGATCCGTTCGTTTTCTTGCTTCGTTTGTTCGCTTATTCGCTCTTTTCCTGACCCCCGTCTTTGTCGCACAGCATCATCATGCCGAACAATGAAGCGATGGTTGCTGCTGATGCAGGAGTCAGCAAGCTGCCAGTCAATCAAGTCAATCTCAAGAGTGCGTGGGAACCGGTGGATCGAGCGAAACCTGACGATTGGCGAGAATGGCTTAAACGTCTCAGCGTTCAACTGCTCAAGTCGTCTCCTTCTCACACCCTTCGAGCATGCGCGAATCTCGCCGAAGTCTACCCACCTCTCGCAAGGGATCTCTTCAATGCCGCTTTCGTATCTTGTTGGACTGAACTTTACGATCAATATCAGGTCAGTTTCCCTCAGCTCTCTCAAGGCGACGTCGCAGTAGCTCAAATGCAATGTTGATCGTGCAGGAGGAACTCGTTCGAGCAATTCAAACTGCACTCGCTTCACCGACTCTACCTCCCGAAATCACCCAAACTTTGCTCAACTTGGCCGAATTCATGGAGCACGACGACAAAGTTCTACCGATTCCGATCGCGACTCTCGGAGGATACGCTCTCAAGTGTCGAGCATACGCAAAGGCTCTGCATTACAAGGAGCTCGAAGTTTTGTCGGACCCCTCAGTTCAAACCATCGAAGAATTGATCCGAATCAACAACTCGCTTCAACAACCCGACGTCTCTGTCGGTATCCTCATTCACGCTCACCAAGTCCACAACCTCGAACTCAAGGAAGAATGGTACATCGAACTCGAACGTTGGGAGGACGCCTTGGCCGCTTTCGAAAGAAAAGCTCAGGAACAACCCGATTCGTTCGACGTCACTCTCGGTCGAATGCGTTGCTTGCACGCTCTCGGAGAATGGGATTCGCTCGCACACCTCGCACAACAGAACTGGACTCGAGCTTCTCACGACATGCGTCGCAAGATCGCTCCTCTCGCCGCAGCAGCCTCTTGGGGTCTCGCTCAATGGGAATCAATGGATCACTACATCGGTGTACTCAAGCACGACTCGGCTGACAGAGCGTGGTTCCGCTCGATTCTTTCGATTCATCGCGGTCAATTTCACAAAGCGCAAAGCCACATCAACAAGGCTCGAGATCTTCTCGACACGGAACTTACTACGCTCGTCGGTGAGAGTTACAATCGAGCTTACGAGTAAGTCCCATTCTTCTGCGGTCGGAGAGTGAGGTGGTGCTGATCTCGACTCGTTTCGTCAATAGTGCCGTCGTTCGTATTCAAATGCTTTCCGAACTCGAAGAGATCATTTCGTACAAGGAGGCGACTGCTGTTGGGAACAACGAACGTCGAGCTGTTATTCAGAAGACTTGGATGAAACGGCAAGTCCACTCTTCTCATTTCGAGCTTCTTCGTTTTCACTTGCTGATCGCATCTTTCCGTTTTATATAGACTGAAAGGATGTAAACGAGATGTCGATGTTTGGCAACGTATTCTCAAGGTTCGAGCTCTCGTCGTTACTCCTCGGGAAAACACCGAGATGTGGGTCAAATTCGCAAATCTTTGCCGCAAGTCTGGTCGATTGGGTCTCGCAGAGAAGACTCTCAACTCTCTCCTCGGTGATGATCATGCTCCGATGGGTGCCCCAGTACGTCTCGCTTTCTCGCTCGAAAGGTAACAGAGCGTGAGCTGACTTTCCTTCATCCCTCTAAGGCTGTCTCGGGACCTCCTCAAGTCATCTACGCTCACCTCAAGTACCTGTGGGCGACTGGAGCTCGCGAAGAGACTCTCGCGTGGTTACGAGAATTCACTGGCAAGCTCTCGGCAGATCTTGGGATTCATCCCGATGGAGAAGCGGTCGCGACTTCGGAAGTCGTTTCACCTGGACGGAAGGCCGAGTACACTCGTCTCCTCGCTCGATGTCACTACAAGCTCGGCGAATGGCAAAGTGCGATGCAAGAAGATTGGGGTTCAGTAAGTCCGCTCACTACCTTTCGCTACTCGCAAACTGACTCAGTCTTTCTCGATAGGATGTTATTCCCGATATCCTTCGTTCCTACCTTCTCGCTACAAGCCTCGATCCTACCTGGTACAAAGCGTGGCACGCTTGGGCTCTCGCCAATTCCGAAGTCGTTTCGCACTTTGCAAAGGCTCAAGGTGAACAAGATGCTACGAAGCCTCAAGCTTACTCAGTTCATCTCGTTCCATCGGTACAAGGTGAGTTCGTCCCGCACTATCGCTCCTCGTTGCAGATGCTGATTCGAATGTTCCACTTTCGTAGCCTTCTTCCGATCTGTCGCTTTATCTCCTGGGAACTCGCTTCAAGATACCCTTCGTCTCCTCACTCTCTGGTTCCGCTACGGTCACGTTTCGGAAGTCTCGACTGCCATCATGGAGGGTTTCCGAACTGTCAGTGTCGATACCTGGCTCGAAGTCATTCCTCAGGTTCGTCGACTTTCCCGTTTCGAATTCTCGCTAGCCTGATCGCACTCATTGACGACGCCCAATATCTCATAGCTTATCGCCCGTATTCACGCTCCCGATGCCAACGTTCGCAAGCTCATTCAGCACGTTCTTACGGACGTCGGTCGCGCTCATCCTCAAGCTCTCGTTTACCCTCTCACCGTCGCATCAAAATACCCGAGCGAAAATCGTCGACGAGCTGCTCTCTCAATCATGAACAAGATGCGAGATCACAGCGCTTCACTCGTCGAACAAGCGGTTTTGGTCAGTCAAGAACTCATCCGAGTCGCTATCCTTTGGCATGAACTGTGGCACGAAGGTCTCGAAGAAGCTTCACGACTATTCTACGGAGATCATAATATCGAAGCGATGTTTGCTACATTAGAACCGCTTCACGACATGCTCGAAAAGGTGAGAACGCTCTCGGTTTCCGCTTTCTTTCGATCCTTTGTTGACTCGTTCGTTTGACTCTACAGGGTCCCGAGACTCTTCGTGAGATCTCATTTGCTCAGACGTTCGGTCGTGATCTCGCCGATGCCAGGGAGTCTTGTCGTCGCTATCGTCAATACGGAGAGATCAACGATCTCAATCACGCTTGGGACCTGTACTACCAAGTAAGGTTTGCCTCTCCGCTTTCGCCGTCTCAGGAGACTGACTGCTTCATCACTCTATCCAGGTCTTCCGCAAGATCAACAAGAACCTGCCGACTCTCACTCTCCTCGAACTGCAATACGTTTCACCCAAACTTCTCGCTGCGAAAGACCTCGATCTCGCCATCCCAGGTACCTACACTACTGGGAAACGAACGATTCGTATCGCTAGTTTCGGACCGACACTCGAAGTTTTCACTTCGAAACAACGACCTCGCAAGCTCAGAATCCACGGTAGTGACGGAGTCGAGTACAACTTCTTGCTCAAGGGTGAGTAATCTGTTGTCGTCCTTAGCTCGCCAGTACAACAGCTGACCTCTCCTTTTCGCTTCACAGGTCACGAGGATCTTCGACAAGATGAACGAGTTATGCAACTCTTCGGTCTCGTCAATACTCTACTTCAGAAGGATCCGGAAACCTTCAAGCGTCATCTCACGATCGTCAAGTATCCTGTTATCCCGCTTTCTCCCAATTCTGGTCTTCTCGGATGGGTTCAAAGTACCGATACTCTGCACGTCTTGATCAAGAATTACCGAGACAGCCGCAAGATCTTGCTCAACATCGAACATCGACTCATACTCCAGGTAAGCATTCCTTTCGATTCGATCAGCATCCTCAGCAAGAGCTGATCGATCTCCTCTCTTCCTCTCTCGCAGATGGCTCCCGATTTCGAACATCTCTGTTTGATGCAGAAGCTCGAAGTATTCGAGTACTCACTCGACAACACTACAGGACAAGATTTCTATCGAGTACTTTGGCTCAAGAGTCGAAACTCGGAAGCTTGGTTGGATCGACGAAGCAACTACTGTCGAACACTCGCCGTCATGTCGATGGTTGGTCACATTCTCGGTCTCGGAGATCGTCATCCTTCCAATTTGCTCATGGACCGAGTCAGTGGAAGAATCGTTCATGTCGATTTCGGAGATTGTTTCGAGGTCGCGATGCAACGAGAGGTATAGAAAGCTCTCTATCTCCGCCTTGTACTATTACTGATGTCTCTAACCTTCGAACAGAAACACCCCGAGAAAGTTCCGTTCCGTCTTACTCGAATGCTTACCTCGGCGATGGAGGTAAGTCGCTCGTTTACTCCCTCAATCTATCGAGCGTTGTGCTGACATCGAGGCAAATGTTGATAGGTCTCTGGTATCGAGGGTACCTTCAAGATCACGTGTCAACATACGATGCGAGTCCTTCGGGAAAACAAGGAATCGATCATTGCAGTTCTCGAAGCTTTCGTCCACGATCCTTTGATCAACTGGAGGCTTGTGCAAGGAGGACGACAAGTTGGAGGTCAGAATGCTGCTCGAGGTGGAGAGAACAACAATGCTGGTGCTCGCCGACCTCGAGGTGATGAAACAAACATTCACGATGGTGAGGCTTTCGGTTTCAGTCTTTCCTTTGATCTCGACTGACTTTTCCTTGCTCACCAGATGATGCTATGGGTCAGATCAATGCTCGTGCGGTGCAAGTCGTTGAGCGTGTTCAACAGAAGCTGACTGGTGAGTTAACTTCTTCACGATCGCTAAGAAGTTAGAATGCTGAAAATTTGCGTCTCTCATCCTAGGACGAGATTTCAAGCCTTCTGTAGTATTGAGCGTGAACGACCAAGTAGACAAGCTCATCGCGCAAGCGACTTCACTGGAGAACCTCAGTCAGAACTTCATTGGGTACGAACTCGAGAGCTTCGTTCTGTTTTCTTTCGAATTCGGTACTGACTTCTTTTGCTTGTGTCGATCAGATGGTGTCCGTTTTGGTGATGCTCCTCTACCGTTATCACCTACTGTCAATAGCCAATCTGGCGCGATATCCCCCGGAACTTCGGAACTTTTTCTGTTCTTTCACCTTTTCGTTGTCTCCTCTTCTCTTCCTATATACCCCATCTTCGTTCGTAGTTGGCTTCCCTGCTGTCCTTGGCTCGCGTACCCTTCCGTCTCCTCTGTTGTAGCGTATCAAATATGGCTGCTTTCTTTCTCGTAATCAATTTTGGATCAAGCGTGGAGTGAGAAAACTTCGACAGAGGCTGTGCGAGTTGCGCAGCGGCAACACCTCCCAGCACCCTGCGAGTGGTCGCTTAAAGTGCGTAGCGCCGTATTCGACCAATAGACAAGGAATGCGCTCGCTTGATCTTCGAATGAGCTTTAATCGAGGACCTGTGAAGTAATTTGCTCATGAATAGTGAGCTGATCCGATACGCTCTAGTATATTATCAAGGAGACCTATCGCAGGTATGTGGCGAGATAGGCTGAAGAGCGGATACAAACAGGCGAGAAGGAGAAAAAGCAAACAAGCTGCTCAGCTCAGCTCGGATGTGCTCGGCCTGCGATCTGACAGTCCAGCACAACACTATCACAGGCTCCTCACCCACGGTCAAAAAGAGGCGTCGCATGTGAGTGAGTGCGAGTACGCTTCGTCAGGATAGCAGCCGAAATCGTTTGAGATCCAGAAGAGCTTGCGAAATTGATCCATCAAATAGTACTGCTTTCGCTCTTCCTTTTGATTGGTGAGCCGTATCATTGACATGGCCGTCTGAAATGTCCCTGCTGGAGGAGTATTGAGAGCTAGCGAAGCAAACAAACCTCGTCGGCTATAGATCATCGAGCTGACGAGGAGCTCTTCTTGTCTGGGCTTGACGCTGAGGGTCTCTACAATCTACTGGCGGCGACATGGAACCAATAGCTAGCTGACACTTCAAAAGTAGCTCCTTTGCGCCCAAAGTCAGCTCCTCTCGCCGCTCTTTGGGAGTTGTGCCCTTTCCGGGCTGCCCACGCCGAGCGGCTAATCGCACTCGAACGAACTTTCTATAGCTTGAATCTGCTCTAGAGGCTATCAGACCCACCTTGAACGAGTCCGATACTGCGGTGAAAAGACTTGCTCTGGAGACGGCTTCGATAGAGTGCTGCACTCAGTAGTGAGGCACTCATAGTCGCCTGAGAGGCTACCTCAGATAGCAAACTAGGTCGACAGAGCCTACCACGTCCTTCATCTTGATCCTGAGAGTCTCCCCGTCCCGCCTATTCTTTACTTTGTCCTCATTCCGACACTCTTCCAAACGTAGCCCATAGATATTCATGAAGCTGGTAGACGGGCGCATCGGTCGTCATACCCAGGGATATTTGACGGTACACGGCGGCGTTCGACGCAAGTACGCCCCGAAAGGTCGACCAAAACCGCAAAGATCAACTTTGTCGTTGAGCAGGCTTTGTTCTGACAAGGCGTTTTAAGCCCGGTACAGCGTCAGTCAGTGTCTGATGTCAGTTTAGTATTGCTACAGCTCAGCAGCATGCCCGGAGAGCGACCCATTCTGTAACGTAGACTGAGCACAAAATTTGCGGACGGACCGCTTGGAAAGTGAGAATCACCCGAATTTGTATGCCTCATGACAGCTGCATCAACGGGCGCCCACGCGAGATCTGCCATCCGTACGTATATCGCTTCTGGCGGGCGCCAGGGAAGAGAGACACCGATGCGAAAGCTCGTTCCGCAACGCCAAATTTGCGTCTCTCATCCTAGGACGAGATTTCAAGCCTTCTGTAGTATTGAGCGTGAACGACCAAGTAGACAAGCTCATCGCGCAAGCGACTTCACTGGAGAACCTCAGTCAGAACTTCATTGGGTACGAACTCGAGAGCTTCGTTCTGTTTTCTTTCGAATTCGGTACTGACTTCTTTTGCTTGTGTCGATCAGATGGTGTCCGTTTTGGTGATGCTCCTCTACCGTTATCACCTACTGTCAATAGCCAATCTGGCGCGATATCCCCCGGAACTTCGGAACTTTTTCTGTTCTTTCACCTTTTCGTTGTCTCCTCTTCTCTTCCTATATACCCCAT
>Ga0308161_1001745_pt1 | contig 25058 bp, 24 predicted proteins | sample PhyFR2_FD_201034 | JGI IMG/M metagenome (GOLD analysis project Ga0308161, IMG submission 201034) | Phyllosphere microbial communities from UC Gill Tract Community Farm, Albany, California, United States - DLSLF.R2 | ecosystem: Host-associated > Plants > Phyllosphere > Unclassified | place: USA...
TTAATTCATCGCTTGATGATTTAGTCACTGAAAAATTAGATCTGGTTATTCGGCTAGGGAATTTAAAAAACTCATCTCTAAAAACTCGAAAAATTGGAGAATATCCAATATATCTGGTCGCTACTCCTCAGTTTATAAAAGACCATCCTATAGAAAATATATCTGATTTAGCGCATGTACCTTGGATAGGTCATACCTTATTAAATTGGCAAGATTCACAATATATTTTGCAAAATAGTTTAGGGGAAAAATATCCCTTACCTTTTATTCGAAGTCAGTATGAATCTAATTCGGTCACTGCAATTCATCAAATGGCTCTTTCATCTTTAGGTATTGCAATTTGTCCTGCATGGTTAGTTGATGAAGATATTCAACAAAATCGCCTAATTCGGTTATTTCCTGACTTTTCATTACCTCTGCAAAGTATTCAATTACTTTATCCTCATACCTCTAATTTACCGGCCAAAACTCGTGCCTTTATAGATTATTTAGTAACCCGTCTTTCTTTTAGATAAACTAAAATGTATGTAAGTTATGGAAGCTAAACTATTTTATATAAATAGACAATTCTGTCTGTTTTTTATAAAATAACGGCGATTATGACTCAGTTTTTATAATAATGATGTCCCATAAAATATTTCAAATTTTAGATAGTTTAGGTTTAGTCGCACAGAACCGCGTTCTTCATGTGCAATTCTCCAACCCATCATTAAATAACCAAGTCTTCTTACAACGCGTTGAGGGTGAACATACGCTCAACCAAGGCAGCGTTGCTGAGTTACTGTGTCTGTCGACGAACGCACATATTGCATTAAAACAATTTATTGGTTGTCAGGTGGCTGTCGATCAGGTCACGGACACATGTCAGTTTTTTAGAACTACGGGCATTATTACCGAAGCGAGCCAAGGGCAAAGTGACGGCTCACTCACCATTTATAACTTAACCTTAAAAGATCCAACTGTACTCTGGCATAAACGCCGTAATAGCCGCGTGTTTATGAATAAAAGCGTGCGCGATATTAGCGAAATTCTGTTTAAAGAATGGCAGGGCAAAAGTCCGTTATTTGCCTCAAGCTTAACACTCGACACGGCAGGCTTAACAAAAGACTACGATGTGCGTCCATTTGTGATGCAGTCAAACGAAAGCGATTATGACTTTTTAACGCGTTTATGGCGTAGCGAAGGCATTAACTGGCTAGTCGATGAATCACAACTTTTGGTCGCTGACCCGAATACTTCCATTCAGCCACAAGTCTTACGCTTAATTGACGATAACCAGCACTATCAAGCTCTTGAACGTCGTAGCCTCCGCTACCAACGCAGCAGTGCGACAGAGCAGTTCGATACTATTACCCAAGTTAAAGCTGAGCGCCGTTTGCAACCAACTTCTGTTCATGTGCAACGCTGGCAAGCTGATGCCCTACAACAAGAAGAAGGCAGCGGTAGCGTACAAGGCACGCAGAAACACAGCGAACACTATGACAATGCTAGCCTGAATCTTGAAGATGCATGGCATGTTAGCCCCGCTTGGATACAGGACTTAAACGGTGAAGACCAAGCCACAGCTTCTGGTAATAGCCAGATTGAACAGCTTAACCAGCACATCAATGCTTACCATCACCTGAGTTCTAAACAGTTTACGGTTTCAGGTAATGTCCGTGATGCACAGGTCGGTTACTGGTTTGAACTCAATGACCATCCAGAACTCGACCAACATGACAGTGCTGATAAAGAGTTCTTAATCTTAAGCAAGCACTACTATAACCAAAATAATTTACCGAAAGAATTACAACAGCAACTTGAGCGTCTGTTGCCAAAAGACAAGCTTAAGGCTGCGCAACTCGACAGCCAAAACCCAGAGCAGCGCCACTTTGCTGAACTGAATGTTGTTCGACGCAACATTAAAGCTGTCCCTGAGTATCACCCACTAGAGCACCGACCAGCGGCTTACCCGCAGCGCGCTAGAGTGGTGGGACTGGAAGATGAAAGCATTCATGTCGACCAGTGGGGGCGTATTAAAGTTCGTTTCCTGTTTACTCGAACTGATGACCATAGTCATGACGGTGGAGCAGGAAGTAACGACAATGACACCGACTCGGCTTGGGTGGATGTACTCACCCCGTGGGCAGGCGCAGGTTATGGCGCACGTTTCTTACCACGTGTCGGCGAGATCGTGGTGATTGACTTTTTTGATGGCAACATTGACCGTCCGTTTGTGGTGGGACGCATTCATGAAGCCGAACGCCACCCAACGCAGTTCGACCAGAAAGGCCAACTACCTGACACCAAAAAACTCAGCGGTATCCGCTCCGAAGAAGTCGATGGTAAAGGCTTTAACCAACTCCGTTTTGATGACACCACAGGACAAATCAGTGCCCAGCTACAAAGTAGTCATGCAGCCAGTCAGCTCAACTTGGGTAACTTAAGCCATCCAAAAGATAAAGCGGAAAGTGATGGCCGTGGTGAAGGTTTTGAACTTAGAACTGACCAGTGGGGAGCGGTAAGAGCAGGCAGTGGCTTGCTCATTAGTACCCACAAACAGGATCAAGCTCAAGGCATGCACCTTGATGCAAATGAGGCCAAACAACAAATCGAAGGTGGCCTTAGCAATGCCAAGGCACTCAGTGAGGTTGCCAAAAATCAGCAAACTGATCCATTGGAAGTGCTTGAGAACTTAAAAACCTTCATAGAACAAATTGAAGAAAAAGATCAAGACAAAGCTGCCGCTTTTAAGCAAGCTTTGATGATATTAACTGCACCTAACAGTATTGCTTTAGCCAGTAATGAAGACATTCACCTCAGCGCAGATGCTCAGTTAAGTCAAACTGCGGGCGATAGCATTAACCTGACCACTCAAAAGAACCTGATTGCACACGCCCAAAATAAAATCAGCCTTTTTGCAGCGCAAGAAGGGGCAAGACTCTATGCAGGCAAAGGCAAAGTCGAGATACAAGCACAAGGCGACGGAGCAGATTTAATTGCCCGTAAAGCTGTTCAGATTATTTCAACAGAAGACAAAATTGAAATTAGTGCTTCTAAAGAAATCGTTATCACGGCGGGTGGATCTCAAATCAAGATTAATGGCTCGGGAATTTTCCCAGTTACGGGTGGTAAGTTTGAGGTGAAGGCGGGGCAGCATTTGTTTATGGGGGGAGGTTCATCAACACAGAACTTACCAATTTTACCTGCTTTCTCGATACCTAAGAAACAGCTTGAATTTAGAAAGGTATATGCGGATGGCGCGCCTAGTCCAAATATTCCTTATACAATTCATTTGCCTGATGGAACCACACAAAAAGGTAAAACTGATTCGAATGGTATGGCATTTTATAGTGACCAGAAAAATGGACGTGCTGTCATTGAATATGGAGAAGATCGAAACTCATTGGATTCAGCATTAGAAATGAGGTTTGAGCAAGAGATAGATAACTTATTTAAAACTGAAATTTTTGTACTCCCCTTTCCAGAAGATCAACCAGAAGAATAATTATGGATATGTTACAGACATTTAGTGGTTATCAAATACAGCTACAGAAAAGTTTTAATCAATCTGTCAGCAGTTTGCAATCCAATTTTAATCAGACAGCAACATGGATAGAGAAAGAGCTTAATGAGCTTATTGCACAGTATAGTAAGTCCTTAGACGGTGCTCAAAGTTGGGTTAAAAGTTTTATTTATGGGGAATTCAATACGGATGAGCGTCCTGTTTCTGTGATTGTCACAGAAATGCTTGCAGGTTTTGTTCCTGGAACGGTTCTTGTATTCAGTGCTCGTGATGCGGTTGCAGTCATTATGAGGATGCTAAATGACCCCAAGAAACAAGATGATATACAGGAATGGATGTTATTAGCTGTTTATCTGCTTCCGTTTGTTTTAGTTGGTGTGACTGCTACAACAGGTGCGGCAACTGGTGGAGCAGGTGGGGCTGTTTTTGGTGGTGTTGGTGCAGCTCCCGGAGCTGGTGTAGGCGGACTTATAGGTGGGGCTGTTGGTAGTGAAATAGGAAATGTAGTTAAATGTGTTGGATTATTCCTTATTAAAAAAACACCTCATTTAGCGACGATAGTCGCTAAACTAAACGGTTTTATGAAAGGAAACATTATTCAAACTCTGAAAAAGATAAAGTATTCAGATTATGCTAGCTCTGTTACTAATATTATCACGTCAATACTTAATCAATTATTAGGTTTGGTAAAACGTGTTAAGTCACTGTTAAGCTATGGAGCTAAAATTAATTGGATGGGTTTAGGGTGGGCTAAATCTATTTATGTAAGAATGGAGAGATTTGAAGCCGCTTTAGTTTCAATGATCCATAAATCAGCCATAAAAATTAAACAAGGCTTTAAAGAATTTGATGAGCATTTGCAAAACTTATTAAAGCAATCAGTTAAGTATGAACCTGCTTATGCTACTGTGGGTACAAAAGTGAAACCTGTTCCTGCACCTGCTCAAACAGTTAGGCCATCTTTCCCTCAAACTGCTCAGGCAAATGCTGCACATAGTGCAGGCACAGCTTCGAGTGCTGCAGGAAAAACTCCTGAAAATGTACATCAGCCAAAAGTTAAAGAACCTGTCACTAAAAAAATGAAGGAAACAAAGGTAAACTGTTTCAACCCTGTAAATACTGATAGTGCAAGAAAAAATGCAGCTAAAATGATTAAAGAGGATTATCCGAAAGGCAGTAAGAATTTAACAGTTGATGAATACTTAAAAAAAGAGACCGACTGGCAATTGGCGAACCAGCAAAAAGGTCTCAATGAAATGAGCGTGGATGATTATCTTGAAGGACGCAAAGCTTTTGATGATAACGGGAGAGGTGGTGGTGGACCAGCAGCTGATGCGCGAGATAAATATGAAGAAACATTAATTAGAAAATATCAGAAAGAATATGAAAAACAAGGTGTTGGGCCCAGAGAAGCGAAGAAACTAGCCTCTGGTAAATCCAGTCGTATTATGAATGAAATGGCAGCATTGCATAATCCAGACCAAATTGTAGGTGGGAAGAACAAAGTAGCATCAGATGCTATAGGTTTAAAAAATACTAACTCTTCAATTGGTAGCCAATGGAAAACGAGGGTTGAGGCATTAGATGAGGCTGCGAAAAAGGTTCCTGTAGGTGAAAGAAGTAAAACAGGTATGAATGCAAAATTGGAAAGGTGTAAAAAATGAGTGAATTTATGATGGATGAAAATTTTGAAATTTTCTATCAGGATGAGGGGTTTGGACCACCAATCTATTCAGAAACTGTTTCCGAAGAAATTATAAAAAAATATCAAGGGAAACTACCTAATCAATTACTCGAATACTGGAAAGCCTATGGTTTTTCAGGATGGGGCAATGGACTATTCTGGTTCGTAAATCCAGAGGATTATCAAGATGTTTTGGATGCTTGGTTAGAGCATGTTGAACTCCCTCCTCACGAAGAATATTTTGTGATTGCTCGAACAGCTTTTGGTGATTTAAGTGTTTGGGGCACTATACATGGGCAATGTTTTACTATTTCGCCACTTATGAATCAAATATTTCCAAGTATGGAAATTATGGAAAAAGATGAGGGTGATTTATTAATAAGAATTTTTATGTCTTCTAAAGAAAAAAGATTTATAAATATAAAAGACTATAAAAACAAACCTTTATTTGATCGAGCAGTAAAAAAATATGGGGAATTAAATAAAAATGAAATGTTTGGTTTTGAACCCGCTTTAATTTTAGGTGGTGCCGCAAAACTTGAAAATGTTCGTAAGTTACCGATTATTTCACATTTACAATTTTTAGCTTCTCTTGATACACCACGAATGATGCTCGATATCGGAAAATTTGTGGACGAACAAGGTCTAGGTAAGGATGATTAAAGCCCATTAGGGCTTTTTTTCTATTTTGTATTTTCTAAAGATCTGAATACAAAACTGAGAAAATAAGTGAAATTATTGGAATATGAAAAAAATACCTATTACTTTTAATGCAGCATGTGCTATCTCAGATAATATGGTATATATAGCAAGCTCATTAGATAACTTTGATAACAATCAGTAATTTAGTCGATTGTTTATGTACGATTATACTGAAGATAATGGAGGAAGATGGTATTATCATGATGTTAATTTTATTGTAGTTGATGTATGTTTTTATAATGTTGAAAATAATAAAAAGTTAATAGCATTAAGTGATGAAGGTGCAATTGAAGAGTTTGATGGTGAAGATACTAATTTTGAACATATAGATGGAGCTGGTTTAAATCAAGAGTGGAGTGAAGATCGTGGTTATCTCTCCACAATAAAATTTCAAAATAATAAGTTATTTGCTTGTGGCTATGATGGCCAAGTTTATATTAACGAATTTAACTGGTTTGACTTATCAAATGATTTAAAATCGAGTAATAATCAAATACTAGATTTTGAATATCTTGAAAATGAGGATGATATTTCTGTTATAGATATATGTGAAATAAGTGGTAATTAATTCTGTGTGGTTCGTATCGGAGATAATGGATTAATTGCTAATTATGATGGTAAGCAATGGAATGTATTGAAAAAAGTTACACCTGCTACATTATATTCAATTATTCCGAAAAAAGATGGAAAATTAATCGCATGTGGAACATATGGAAATTTAATAGAAATTAATCAAGATGCTACTCTTAATCGGAAAACAAACTTAAGTATAAAAGATGATTTTTATTCTTTAACTGAATTTAATGATATTCTTTATATAGGTTCGGCATGCGGTTTATATAAATTTTATGAAAATGAAATTGCTAAAGTGAATATTCATGAGGAAATAGATAACAATCTTGTTTTTAAAGTAGATTCTACTGAAAATATATTATGGATTTTTACTAATAAACTTATAGGTAGATATAATGGAAATTTTTGGAAAATTTTTGATCATCCAGATAATAAAGAATATAAAAAAATATCTTTAACTGTTAGTGCAAATGAAAAATGTCCTAAAACTGGATATTGGTATACAGTTGCGAAACCTAATTCGAGAGCTTATTTTAAACAAGGCGATGCTTTTCCTCAGTTAGAAACTGATTGGGGGGAAGTTTATTGGTCTTGGGATGGTGAGAATTAATTGAATGCCCACAAGGGCATTTTATAAAGCACAAGATTTTTCTTTATCCTATTTTGTAGTTTCCAAAGATATAAATGAAAACTTGGAAATAAGTGAAGTTATTGAAATATGAAAAAAATACCTATTACTTTTAGTTCAGGATGCGCTATTAGTAATAACAACTATTACCTTTCTGCTAGTATTGACGAATTAGACTCATGGGATACTTTTAGCAGAGTATTCATTTATCGTCATCAATCAGATACAAATTGGTCTAGTCATGATTTAGATGGCTGGAAAGTTATTTCAGTGGCTTACGCGAATTTATTAAATAATAGATCTCTAATCTCGCTTGATAAAGAGGGAAATGTAGAGATTTTTCAGCAGGCTGGTGAAGAGTACCAACAAATATGTCCTGTTACTAATGAGCAATTTATATATGGACAATTTAATCGTTTACGTGTAATTCAAGATAGGATTTATGCTTGTGGAGATGGTGCAAAAATCTATATTTATGAAGATGAAAACTGGACAAGTATCGCCAATAACTTAGAAGAGAAACCTTTAGAAATTCCTAAAAATGATGATTTTTTCTAAATAATGATCAAGATTTAACTTTCAAAAAAAATCTTTATGATATAAATGGTTTCGATAATAATAGTGTTTATGTATGTGGAACACAAAATGATGAAGGCTTTATTGCATTTTTTAATGGTTTAAAATGGCTTGAAGTTAATCGTATAACGCCATCTGCACTGTATGAAATAGTTCCTTGTCCTGATGGAAAAAACATTCTGGTTCTGGGTCAATATGGAACACTTTTAAGAGGTAATATTGATAATGGATTTAAGAATTTAAAAGATATAAGTATTAATTCTACATTTTATAATGCTGCTTTTTATAATAATAAAATTTATATAGCTTCTGAACAAGGGCTTTATCTGTATGAGGAGGGGAAATATTCCATAGTCTCAGAGTTAGAAGCAGTTCAAGGAGTAATATCAGTTGAAGTTAAAGAAAATATTCTTTGGGTGCTAACATATAAAAAACTTATACGCTATGACGGAAATGTTTGGGAGATAATTAGCCATCCCGATAACGATGAGTTAGATAGACAGTTATTAAAGTGTGAGGCTGGAGATGTTTGTCCATACTCTGGAGATTGGTATAGCCCAGCTAATAATATGCAGAAGAGATACTTTACCAAAGGTGAAATCATGCCTGAAATTAAAGATAATTCTTGGGGAGAGACTATTTGGTATTTATATATGGAAAATCAATAACATTGTTAATCCTTTATGTATGAGGCCTATCCAATTGATAGGCTTTTTTATGTGAGAGAGTATTTCTAAGATGAATTAAATAATCGAACTACAACCATCCGACCAGATGGACAGAAAGTAGATTGGCTGACTTATGGAAGTGGACATGTCTATGGCATGGCTTTAAATGGCGAAGATGTTGTTAGTTTTGAGCGTGATGATTTACATAGAGAGACATTACGCCACTATGCAAATGGTCTTAGCCAACAACAACGTTATGATGAAGTTGGACGTTTAACTCAGCAATTAATGTTGAATGGGCATGACAAAGGCTATCAGGCCCAAACTCAAAATAACGCTATCCAGCATACCAATCAATTGATTGAACGCTTATATCACTACGATAACACAGGTGAATTAACGCTCATTAAGGATACTCGTCGTGGGACCATTCACTATAAATATGATCCTGTTGGGCGCTTATTAGAGGCAACCAGTAAGCTTGGAAAAGAGACATTTAATTTTGACCCAGCAAGTAATATTCTAGATCGCTATAACAGTACCAAAGAGCAATCTTCACAGCACATTGCCACTGAAAAAGGTCTTGGGTATAACCGCTTAGTTAACAACATCGTACAAGAATATCTTGACCAGCAATATCAATATGATGCTTTTGGGCAACTGATTCGACAAAAGTCATCACAAGGTGATTTAAATCTTGAGTGGGATGTATTGGGACGTCTTGTTCGTAGCCGAAATAATCAATACACGGCGAATTATCGTTACGATGCTTTAGGCCGACGTATTCAAAAAAGAAGTAAGCATCACCATACTGGACAAGAGCAGAACATTATTTATGGTTGGGATGGTGATACTTTAGCGTATGAATCTAGCACTGATTTAACAAAACATTATTTCTACGAAAAAGATAGTTTCGTGCCTTTGTTGCAAGCGGCGTATCATCACTCAATTGAACTGCATCAAATCCAAGACTGGACAGAAAAAACATATAGTATTTATAAAGATCCATTGTGGAATACGGTAAAACAGAGCCAAGTTTTTGATGATGTATGGTTCTATCACTGCGACCATTTAGGCACACCGCAAGAAATGAGTAACCAGACAGGCGCCATTGTCTGGAAAGCTCAATATAAAGCTTGGGGTGAGTGTAAGGTAGAACAGGCTAAGTCAGATTTCTTTGAAAATTCAGAAATTATTAGTAATAATCTTCGTTTCCAAGGTCAGTATTTTGATGGGGAAACAGGGCTTCATTACAATCGTTATCGTTATTATTCGCCGTATGTAGGGCGGTTTATTAGTAAAGACCCGATTGGATTGTTGGGGGGATTAAATGTTTATGCGTATGCACCGAATCCTAATAACTGGGTTGATCAGTTAGGTTTAACTTGTAGTAAATATAGAAGAGCAAGTTTAAGAGATATTAGGAAAAAATTGGGTATCCCAATGAGCCAACAACCTATAAGGCAAAAAATGGTTCCTTTAACAGATAAAAATGGTAAAAGAATTCTTAATCAGAATAATATGCCAATAATGACTCGAGAGTTAACATATAATGTTAAAGGAAAAGAAATTGTAATTCAGGATCATTCAGCTGGACATGATTTTGGTGAAGCCGATGGAAAAGGTAATCAACCATCCCATCATAATGTTAGACCCGCTGAAAATACACGTACGGGTGCAGTTGACGGAATGGATGACCATTTTTATTTTGATTGCAGGAATAGTAAATGATAGAAAAAATTAATTTGTTAAATCCAATGGCTCTAAAGAGTCATAATTTAGATTGTCAAAATATAGAAATTACTAGAGTTGTAATTTCTAATAATGACCCAACTCTTGAAATTAGATTTGTATTTAAGAGGGATGATTTTTCATTACATGTGGATATTAGTTTTATTGGAGTGGAGGAGTTGTTAATTAAAAATATAAGCTTTTCAAATATTGTTGAAAATTATTTTATAGAGAAAAATATATTTTCAATAAAAACAAAATTAGATGGGCTTATTGAGTTTAAGTATGAGTGGGGCAATATTGAATCGATGAAAAACATTAAGGAAGGTGTGTTTTAGATTGTTATTTTTGATTTATATTGTATTGGTGGGTAGATTTGTGAAATGAATTTAAAAAAGCAGAGAATTTTTTGGACTCAGTAATAGATGTACAAAAGTGTAATTGTATGAAATTTAATTCTAAGTTTGTTCAACCTTTGGAGAATGAAATGGTTGCTGTAGCTTTGGATTCATTAGGAAAAATACCAATTACAGGCATACGTAATGTACTAGAGGAAGGGGGAAATATTTCATGGTTTTTTTATTGTGGAGAATTTTCTGAAGATGATGATTTCTTTAAACCAATACATATATGTCATTTAGAAAACTATCTTCCCGAAGTTATTCCTTATTTGGCGTTGGAAGAAGGGTTTAGATTTGTAATAGATAAACAGGGTTACGAAGATGTATGGAAGGAAGAGTAGAAACTCAATTTATATTTTTTAACTTATAAAGATATTTATTAGTTTTTTATGAAAACTCTATAGGATATAACTGTAAATAATTAAGTAATTTAAGTATGGGATATAGAAGTATAGAATTTGATAAAATTGCTAAAAGCGAACAGCAATTACAGTCGCTCTCATTTATTGGTATTAATTATGATAAAAAATTAAAAAAAGCATTAACAGAAGAATATAAAAATCCTTCTGTTGTTGATATTAATATGCTTAAAGATCTTGAGGATAAATATAATTTGGTTCTTACCGAAGAATATAAGAATTTTTTATTGGAAACGAATGGTGGGGTACCTTCAAAGAGTATTTTTGATCTTACAAAGAAAAAGGATATTGTTATAGGACATTTTTTTACATTGTACTCTAAGGTTGAAATGTACACCCTACAAAATAATAATAATTCTTTAATTTCCTTTCCTATGGGATATTTTTCAATAGGTGACACAGTGAATGGGGATTATATTTTAATAAATTTAATCCTTAATGATAGTGATTATGGTGCAATCTTTATATTCTTTCATGAAAAAGATGAGTTGAAGAAAGTATCTAACTCATTCAATGAGTTTTTAGATAAATTACATGATTGATTTTTAATTTGATATATTCTGATAAGAAAATTATATTAAGTGTAGAGTAATTTTAAAGTTTTATTAATAAATTATAAAATATTATTTAAATAGTAGTGCTTTTAATGTGACTGCTTAGAAGCACTACTTAAAAACTAGTTATTTTAAAGGTTAATTTGTGACTTTTTATATCATTTAACCCACTGAGTATACTCTTAAAGATTTTTCTTGTGATTTGAAAGGAAGGTAAAAATATCTGTTGATTTAACCAAAGCTGATAGAGAAATTAAATCGGCTGTAAAATGTGGGTAAAAACAGTGGCTAAGTCAAAAGTATTGATGCATGTAGAATTAAAAACTGTCGGGAAAAAGTTTTTGGAGGTTATAGATAATGGATTCATGGCATAAGTTATATTCAGAAAAGTTAGTAAATTTAATTGTGGATGAGTTTCTAGTTCTTTACGAAAATTATAATAAAGATGAAGATAAAATATATGCTTTAGTATTAATTACTGACGATGATGCTTTGACAAATTATATAATGATATCGACAGAACGTACTAGAAATAGTGTACATGCAGGAGTTGAGTGGGAACCACATTCATGGATGCAGGGCTTAAGTGATGATGATGATACTTTTGGAGTTAGAGCTTTTACTCCAATTATAATGGAACATTATGAGAATGATATTGTTCCAAAGTTTCAGAAAGGGTTTGATTATGATGTAGAATTTAAAGAAAACTTAGAGCTCTATGTATATGCTTTAAAAGAGGCAAAAAATAAATTAATAGAAAAAATGGGTAAAAGTATTGAAGAAATTGTTTTCTTTGTATCTATCTTAGGAAATCCTGATATAGTGGTATCCACTGCAAAAGAAATTAATACTTTAACCAAAAATCTAAAAGATTTTTTAGAAATAAAAAAATAATTTTAATATATTGAAAGACACCCTTAATTTTGAATAAATAGTTTTATTATGATTTTTCAATAATAGGGTGTTTTATATAGGTTAGTATGAGTAAATAAATGAAAAGTTGGGATCAAGTGACTAAAGATGCTAGTGATTTTATTTCATTCTTAGAACAAGGAAATTTCTTTAATAAACCATTTCTGATAAGTGGAGATTATAAAATCATTACTGATGCTAAGGTTGGTATTAATTATGCTACGAATGATGACTTTGATACTTTTGATGAGTGGGAAACTGTAACGGATACACCCAACGTATTTCCAGATGATTTTGAATGGAATGATAAAATTAAATATAAGTTAAAACAGAATAATTATTTTGATTTTGAACAAAAAGAATTTAATGGTGCTAAAGAAAAATGGGTTTATGGGGAAGTTTGTATACTTACTGAATTAATGTATAGAGATATAGGGATTATTTTTCAGTGTTATGCGAATGATTGTTTACCAGAAATCTGGAAAAAAATTCTTGAAGTCTATTTAAATGGTGGGTTTCCATGTGGTTGGGATGAGCATCTTCCTAATGGTAAATTAGTAGTTTACTCAAATAAATGACTTATTTTTTGTTTTATGAAAAGTGTAAGGTTTATAATACTTATACTTTTCATAGGTGTTAATTAAATTTGAGATGAATGAAATTAAAAAATCTATAAGCTTGTGGTATCTTGATGATAACTATTTGTCTTTTTTAGGTAAATTTAGAGAAATAGAGATTACACCCGATATTATAATTTTTGGATATGAGACAGCATTAAAAGAAAATCAACATCTTCATGAAAATTATTCTGAGATTAGTGAGAAAGCTTGGGTGATTGGTCGTACAGGTCAAGGTGATGAGTGGTTTTTACATAAGTCAAAAAATAATATTTTATTTTATGATCATAACCAAGGAGAGTATTTTAATATTAATCGGTTTTTAGATATGAAAATTAATTTTGAAAAGTTTCTTAAAATGGCATTTATTTATCAGAAACTTGAAGAAGAATTGGATATACACGAAGAGCTTAATGAAGTTGAACAAGATCAATTTAAGAAATTAGTCAATTCTATTAATGAAGGTTTATATGAAAGATATCCATTTAAATATTTTTAAGTTTTTTATTTTATAAGGTTAGATAATTTTTAGATAAAATGTTTGATAATATTTAATTGTCTTAAGTAGATATAATACATGGTCATCCAATATCAAAAGATCGATAAAATAAATATCTAAAGAGGTCATAATGAATATTTGGTGGAATATTGATATTAAAGATGGAGTTGTTAGTCATGACTCCATTTCTTGGATTGATGATAATTTTGAAATAAATGAAGATACAGTTTTTGACTTGTCTGAAGATTTATTACAAATTTCTTTTAATAACAATAAAATATTGGATGTCGGGTGGTATCCAGATCTAGAGGTAGATGGTTGTTTTAAAATTGTATTGATAAAAGATATGAATTGGGACTCACCTATAATTGAAAAAGAGTGTGGGGATATAAAAAGTTTAAAGGAAAATATATCAAATATTATATCTAATAATATTTAGGTGGTGAACACGTTACTAATTTGGGGTTTGTGAACCCCTCTTTCATATTCAAAGCATTAACAGGAAAGAAGTAAATGCAAGAATCCAATTTTGATTTAAATGCCAATATTGAAGAATATTTAATCAATTGCGGTTGGTATACAGGAAGAAAAATAGATATTGAACGCATCATAGAAACATGGAAAGCAGATAATTATAAAATTTTTAATTCTGCTATAGTTTTTGTCCAAAGTTTTAATGGATTAAATATAGCTCATGAGGCATATAGAGGAAAAGAAAAAGATTTTTCGTATTTCAATTCTATTAAAGCAACAGAAGGTATAGATCCTGCCTGGATATTTGAGGAGTATTCATTAAAGGCAGGAAGTGACCTTTTACCAATTGGATTGGGCTATAGTGAACATTTAACATATTTTATAGATCCATCATTTAAGTTTTATGGTGGTTATGATGACTATTTTTGCAAAATTGGGGATTCAGTTAATAGCTTTTTTAATAATATTTTTTATGAAAAAAACTTTATTCAATTGTAAGTAATTAAAAAGTTAACAGTCAAATACTCTAAAAGTTTTGACTGTTAATCAATGTATAGAGGCAGATATTTATGCTATGTATATTAAGAGAAAAAACAATTTATTAGATGAGGATGATTTCATAAAAAAAGATCTTGTAACAGATGACTTTTTTATTGCTAGAGATACGGATAAACCTTATATCTATGTAGTAAGTCAAAAATTTTTGGATATTATTAATAAATTTAAATTAAAAATGAATTTCTTAGAATACTAAAATATTAACAACTTTTAAAAGTGAATTAATAGCGTAAGTTGTTAATTCATTTTTTATATTTATCACGGATAGCATTCTCATTCATTCGTGTATTCATATGGTTAAGTTTTTCTTTACAAAATAGACAGATGTTTCTGTATTTTATAAAATAATGCCAATCCTGACAAAGTTTTCATAAAAAAGATGTTATCTCATATACATAGAATTCTAGAAGATTTGGGTATCAGCTCGCAAAAACGCGTGCTTCATGTTCAGTTTTCTAATCCATCGTTGAATACTCAAGTTTTTTTACAAAGTATTGAAGGACAGCATCAGTTAAATGAAGGACTGATCGCCGATTTATTTTGTCTTTCTACTACTGCCCATATTTCATTAAAACAATTTATTGGTTGTCAGGTTGCAGTTGATCAAGTAACTGATCAGGGGCAGCTATTACAGAAGCCAGTCAGGGGCAGAGTGATGGTTCATTAACATTGTATAAACTGAGATTACAAGACCCGACCGTGCTATGGCATAAACGCCGAAATAGCCGTGTGTTTATGAATAAAAGTGTACGGGATATCACTGAAATTCTATTTACAGAATGGCAGAACAAAAGCCCGTTATTTGCTTCTAGCTTAACTTTGGATTTAAAAGGACTAACCGAAGATTACGATGTTCGACCTTTTGTTATGCAAAGTAACGAAACGGATTATGAGTTTTTAACCCGACTTTGGCGTAGTGAAGGTATTAATTGGTTAATTGATGAAGCTCAGTTGTTTGCCACTGATAGCTCGGATGAGATTCAATCACAAAAGTTACGTTTAATTGATAATAATGAATCATATTTAGCATTAAATCGAAGAAATATCCGTTATCACCGCAGTAGTGCTGTTGAACAACAAGACAGTATGACGAGCCTTGTGCCAACTCGAAGCTTACAATCTACAGCCGTGCATGTGCAACGCTGGCAGGCGGATGCTTTAAGTCAAGAAGAAGGCATGGGCAGTGTTCAGTCAAAGCATAGTCATAGTGCTAATCAGGATAACGCGAGTTTAAGTCTAGAACATGCATGGCATGTCAGTCCTGCTTGGATACAAGATTTAAAAGGTGAAGATCAAGCCACTGCATCAGGTCATCAGCAGTTAGAAAAACTCAATCAAAATTTATCTGATTATTATGCGTCTCAATCAAAATATTTTCGTGCGCAAACTACAGTACGTGACGCGCAAGTCGGTTATTGGTTTGAATTGAATGAACATCCAGAAATAGATACGCATAGTGGGACAGACAAAGAGTTTCTGATTATTGGCAAAAGCTTCTATCTGCAAAACAATTTGCCTAAAGATTTGCAAAAACAAATCAATCAACTTGTTAGTCAAAGCCAATGGCAAAACAATCAATCAGGACCAAATGACCAGACTGAGCGTCAGGGTAATGAGCTCATCTTGTCACGCAGAAATATTAAAACTGTTCCTGAGTATGATCCATTAGGGCACCGACCAGCAGCTTACCCACAGCGCGCTAGAGTGGTGGGACTAGAGGGTGAAAGTATTCATGTCGACCAGTGGGGTCGTATTAAAGTCCGCTTCCTATTTACCCGAACTGACGACCATAGTCACGACGGTGGAGCAGGAAGTAACGACAATGATACCGACTCAGCTTGGGTGGATATACTCACCCCGTGGGCAGGTGCAGGTTATGGGGCACGCTTCTTACCACGTGTGGGTGAAATCGTTGTCATCGACTTCTTTGACGGCAACATTGACCGTCCATTTGTGGTGGGCCGTATTCACGAAGCTGAACGTCACCCAACCCAGTTCGACCAGAAAGGTCAGCTCCCTGACACTAAAAAGCTCAGCGGCATTCGCTCCGAAGAAGTCGACGGCAAAGGCTTTAACCAGCTACGTTTTGATGACACTACAGGTCAAATCAGTACCCAGCTACAAAGTAGCCATGTGGCAAGCCAGCTAAACTTGGGTAACTTAAGCCACCCAAAAGGTAAGGAAGAAAGTGAAGGCCGAGGTGAAGGATTTGAACTTAGAACTGACCAGTGGGGTGCAGTAAGAGCAGGCAGTGGTTTACTCCTTAGTACCCACAAGCAGGATCAAGCTCAAGGTGTACACCTTGATGCAAATGAGGCCAAGCAACAAATCGAAGGCGGACTTAGCAATGCCAAGGCACTTAGTGAAGTTGCCAAAAATCAGCAAACTGACCCGTTAGATATGCTTGAGAATATTCAGACTTTCTTAGAAGTTCTCAAACAAGAAGATCCTAAAAAGGCTGCTGAGTTTCAATCAGTAGTGATGCTATTGGCATCTTCAAAAAGTATTGCTGTAAGTAGTAATGAGGATATACACCTCAGTGCAAATGGTCAGCTCACTCAAAGTGCTGGAGATAGCATTAATATAAGTACGCAAAAGAATATAGTAAGTCATGCGAGTCAAAAAATAAGTCTATTTGCCGCCCAAGAAGGTGCTCGACTTTTTGCAGGTCAAGGTAAAGTTGAAATTCAGGCACAAGCTGATGGCTTAGATGTGATTGCTCGAAAGGGTATACAGATTACTTCAACCGAAGACACGGTTTTTATTACCAGTCCAACTGAAATTAATCTGACTGCCAACGGGTCTCAAGTTAAGCTGAATGGTTCAGGCATTTTCCCTGTTACGGGTGGTAAGCTTGAGGTGAAAGCTGGTCAACATTTGTTTATGGGGGGATCATCAATAAATCCACCTGCATTAGATTTACCAGACTGTTCTGCGAAGCAGGCTCAAGCCGCTCAGAATGGTTCGGCTAAGGTAGATTTATCATGAGTTTGTCGGTTTTTAATACAACGCAATATGAAGATTTAAAAGATATTACTTCTAAAATTGAAGAACAGTGTATCCAAATTCTGAGTGAATATGGTCAGATCATTTTTTTATTAGATACTACATTGAATGATTCTATTTTTAACGAGGTAATAGATAATTTATCAAACAAAAATATTGCATATATCCCTTTAGCGCATAAAAAAGAAATTGCGAAGTCAAACCTCTTTTTTATTTGTATTGATGATAAAAAAATATTTGAGCAGGTCAAAGAAGATTTGTTGCAAAATCTATCGAGAAATAAAAATATTACGAATGATTGCTATTTTGTTCATGGGTTTGGCGTGGCGAAGACACGCTCACTTGAAGAATTACGAGATCAGATAAAAACTAAATTAGTGATTTCTGATCAAGGTAAAAAAATTCTTTTCCGTTGGTATGATCCTAGAGTCATGATCTACTTAGATGAGATTTTTAAAACAGAATATGTAGGTGGCTTATTAGATGGCTTTAAAGAATGGCATTTTTTGCATCCAAAAGGTCTATTTAGCTTTAAGTCTTATGAGGAATCACGATCAATATTGAATCTAACAAAAGTGAACCTTGAGCAATCTATAGATTTAGATTTAATTGAAATTGCTAATAATGTATTTCAACAATTAAATGAGTTTGAACAAGTTGATTTAATAAAGGTACATCCAATTGAAATACATAAAAATCTTAAAGAAGCTTACTACGATTATGGTATTCAAAATCATTTAGATTTAGTCACATATGGTCTGTACAGCCAAATTATACATAAAAATTTTATACAGCATCCTGTAGTAACTAGTGTGCTTTACGACCATTGTGTTATGAATGAAATGTCTTTTACAGACGCTATGGATTATGTAACGAAAGACTTATATGAACAGATAGCTAAAGAATTGAATGGATAAAAAGATGACAGAAAATCAAAAAATGATATTGGGTAAGTCAAAATCAAATAATACATTTAATGAAATGATTGCTCAGCAAAAACAGAAGCAGGATAAAATTCCTGTTATGGGCAAAACCGCACCAGTGGGGGATATGCGTAACCCAACAGTTGCTAAAAATATTAATAAGAAGATTGAAGAAAGTGAAATTGCAAAGTCAGCAAAACAGTCAACTGCTGCAAATATGAAAAATAGTAGTGCGGGGCAGTCACAGAAAGAATGTTCAAATTTTTGCCGCAAAAAAGGCTTTAATATTTTACCCTTACGATACGCCGTTGTTAAAGATAATCCACCTGCTTTACCTGCAACCTTAGGTAAAAATGTCAAAGATATTCAGTTAAGCCATCTCAAATATGCGGTTGAGATGATTGATACTGGTTATATCTATCGCTTAGTGAAAAGAACATCTGGAGCGTTGGAATGGGCTGGGTATAAAGTTACCCCAAATGGACATCTATCTTATTTCCCAGTTGGTAAAGAAGCGCCTAAAAGTGTTCCAGAGTTCGCATGTAAAGGAGCAGGTCATAGTTTTAATTCATCTGTCATAGCTGTAGAAAGTAATCCTAAAGATGAGGCGAAGATTGCATATATTATTCATACACATGTGCCTATGAGTAAGGCTAAAATATCCGAGTATGAAAAAAATGCTGATAAGTTTGTAACAGAAGGAAAATGGCAGAAAATTTTAATCAGTGCTGGAAGTACACAGGAGCATTGTATTGCAGCAGGCCAGTTTAAAACCACGGTTTATAATCTAAATAGTTTTGGTAAAAACCGTATCGATGCGACATTAAACAAGTTTAAAGATGAGCCTAAATCACTTGCCTGTATGGCTTTATATGATCCGGTAGGAATTACAAGAAAATTAAATACATTGCGCAATTCAGAATTTAAAAAAGTAATGGATTTTTTAGCAAAAAAAGAAGGAGATTTTACAAACGAGCACCGTTTACATAGTTCTCAGTGTATTGATAGTATTAAAGTTTGTTTAGAAAATAGATTGTTGAATGAGCGTAGCCAATTAAGTACTCAGACGACTAAAAGTATAGTATTAATGGGTTTGTGGGATGAACTACCAAAGAACTTAACAGATGCTGATGATATTAATTATGAGTTAGAAAAAATATATAAAAGAAAATCAAAAGAAGAACAAGAAAGGCTATTAAAGAAAGCTCAAGAGAAGCAAACGGCAAATAAAGGTATTTATACTGAAGATATGGGTAAATTAAGTAGGAGGGACGGAGAACAGATTTGGATTCAAAAATATAAGCCAAATTTAGATATGGTGGCTAAATCGAATTTTGATAAAAAAATTAATGTATTAATTCAAGAGTGTTTAGCTGGAGCAAGAGCTATAGGAGATGATCATATTAAATGGTTATTGTCTAAAGCTGTAATCAATGCCCTTCATGCATATGATGATCAAGTGCAAGTTCCATATGGAAATATTTTTTATGTACATGCGATGGATATGATTAATGGGATGAGTGGGGTGCAGAGTGGACAAGCATTACTTGAAACTTGGTTAGGTGTGGAAAAAATTGCTAAAGAAAATATTTATATGAGGGCAATTTGTTATAACCAAGAAAGTTTAAAAAATAAATATAATGCAGCGGCACCGAGTATTTTCGATATTTCTTGGGATGATGGACAAAATGCGGCTAAAACTGCGATTGCAGCATTTGTTGCTGCGGATAAAGCTTGGCAAGAATGGGCGGCAGATAAAACCAATAACGGTTATATGCTACATGGGCAAAAATTTAGCCTATTAAAAACGTTTTACTGGATGTCTGAACTGACTCAAAGTGCAGTGAAGTGGAGTATGAAATATACGCCAGGTTCAGAATTTGCAAAAAAACTTGGACGCTTAACGTTTTATACATTTGCCCATAGTGGTATGTTGGCAGAAAACGTTAAAAAAAATGCGCTGTATTATATTATTCCGGAACAAACTTTGAAAGGACGTATTAAGCTGACACCTGAAATGGTTCAAAATAATTGGAAAAAATATTCTTCGGCTGCAACAAATCCGAGTAAAACCGCTAGTCAAATTGATCGAATTATTGCAAATAGTTCACCAAGCGCAAGCTTACGTGTAGCCGGTGTGGTTGCAATATTTGAGCTAATTAACTTAGGAACACAAATTTCTAAGTTTAATATCGATCCATCAGTAGATAATACTTTGTCATATATGTCAGGCATGATGGCCACAACAGCCGCTATTTTAGAAGTGGGTAGTAGCTCAATGGAGAAATTTTCATGTGCAGAACGTGCCGCGTATATTGCCAAGTGTGGAGCATTATTTGCGATTGCGGGCGCGACATTCTCTTTAATAATTGATATTAAGGGTTTCATAAAATCGAAAAAAGAAAGTAATCCATACGCAATAGTTTTAAGTGGTTTAAAAGTTTTTAGTTCAATAGCGACGCTAACGGTTGGCATAAGTGTATTCTTAAATTTACCCATCATGAAAAATACATCTTTACATTACACTGTTGAACGTTATGTTGTTGGAAGAGCTTTATTGGGAATACGAGCAGTTCAAGTAAGTGCAATGTTAAGCTTAGCTGGTATAGCTCTCGTTGCTTTAGAAATTTATTTGAAGAATTATGTCTTGGATAATGCGATGCAAGATTGGTGTCAAAAGTGTGCGTTCCGTTTGAACACGAGTGCTGAGGATGTATTTAAAGATATTAAAGAAGAAGAAAAAGAGTTTAATAATGCTGTGGTGAGTGTCTAAATGGAAAATTTAAAATTAAACCTTAAATTGGTTAAAGGTCCAATACATGCTTTAGAAAAAGCAAAGTCTAAAATTCCTGTAAATCAGAATATTGGTGGGATTGCAGCTGGGACTAGTTTTGCAGGAGTCCTCGCTGAGAGTAGTTCTCTACTTACCAGCGCACCTATATTAGTGATGGCGGCTAAGGCTAAAGATGGTATAACTTTTATAGGTGAAATAGATAAGTATCCATTAGTAGGGCAATTTACGACAGTACGTTTTGAAGAAAATGACGAGTTGATTGCTGTAATTAGTGATAGCCCTGTAAATGGTCGCTATCAAGTTTATGCAATCCTCGACCCGAAGTCTGGTTTGTTATATATGATTTATGAAATGGGGCGATCAGTAAAAAAAGGTTATAAAGCTATTATTATGCAAACCTATTATTTTGCTCTAATTTGTTGGGGTGGGCTTTCTATAATTCTTTTAGTCCTTTATATATTTGATGCTAATTACTCATGGGGTTCCTTTTTTGATTTGATATCTTGGGTTCTCCTATTTTTAGTTCTAGCTTTTTTATTTATGGGTTTTATTAATTATTTTGCTTATCGGAAATCATACGAGAATTTTGGTAATTTGTCTGAACAAATATTTGAAAAAATAGGTTTTGAAAATCCTAAAGAACAAGATTTTTATAATGACTATTTAATTAATGATGGAATCAATATCAGTGTAATGGAATATAGAAAAAATTTAAAAGGCCCAGATCCATACCCAGAAGATTATTTTAGTAAGAATACAACAAGCGAATAAGTAGTGGAACATAAATTAAACCTTAAGCTAGTTAAAGGTCCAATACGTTCTTTAGAAAAAGCAAAGTCTAAAATTCCAATAAATCAGAATATTGGTGGAATTGCGGCTGGGACTGCTTTTGCAGGTGTACTCGCGGAAAGTAGTTCGTTACTTACCAGTGCTCCTATACTAGTAATGGCAGGTAAAGCTAAAGATGGCATCACCTTTACGGGGGGAATAGAAGAACATTCTTTACTAGGGCAATTTACGACGGTTCGTTTTAAAGAAAATGATGAACTGATAGCTGTAATTAGTGATAGCCCTATGGATGGGCGCTACCAAGTTTATGCAATAGTCGACCCTAAGTCTGGTTTATTATATATGATTTATGAAATGGGGCGATCGGTAAAAAAGGGCTATAAAGCTATTATTATGCAAACCTATTACTTTACTATTATTTGTGGAGGTGGGGTGTCAATAATGTTCTTGCTTTTCTATATTTTTGATTTCAATTACTCTTGGGATTCTTTTTTCTCTTTATTATCTTGGATCTTTATAAGCTTCCTTATGTGCATAGGAATGATGGCTTTTGTGAATTATTTTGCTTATCGAAAATCATACGAGAATTTTGGTAATTTATCTGAACAAATATTTGAAAAATTGGGTTTTGAAAATCCTAAAGAGCAAGACTTTTATAATGATTTTTTAACTGATGATGGTGTTCAGATAAGTGTAATGAAATATAGAAAAAATTTAAAAGGTAATGATCCTTACCCTCAAGATTATTTTAGTAAGAATACAACAAGCGAATAGTAGTGGAACTTAAATTAAATCTTAAATTGGTTCAGGGTTCAATCCACTCTCTAGAAAAAGCCAAATCTAAAATACCAGTAAATCAGGATGTGGGAGGCATCGCAGCAGGTACCGCTTTTGCAGGTGTACTTGCTGGAAGCAGCTCCTTACTTACAAGCTCACCTATTTTATTAATGGCTGGAAAAGCAAAAGATGGTATAACTTTTATAGGTGAAATAGATAAGTATCCATTAGTAGGGCAATTTACGACAGCACGTTTTGAAGAAAATGACGAATTGATTGCTGTAATTAGCGAAAAAACTATTGATGGACGTCATCAAGTTTATGCAATTGTTGATCCTAAATCAGGTCTATTGTATATGATCTATGAAATGGGTCGTTCAGTAAAAATGGGATATAGAGCTATTATGATGCAGACTTGTTTTTTTAGTGCTCTGTCATTTGGCTTGTTCATGGTGATACTTATATTTAGTTTTATCTCTTCTTCTGATTATTCTGGTGAGAGTATAATATTCTTCTTTGAGGCAGTGCTTATAACATTTTTTATTTCAGTTTCATTTTCTGCATTCATAAATTATTTTAGTTTTCGAAAATCATACGAGAATTTTGGCAATTTATCTGAACAAATATTTGAAAAATTAGGTTTTGAAAATCCTAAAGAGCAGGATTTTTATAATGATTTTTTAACTGATGATGGTGTTCAGATTAGTGTAATGAAGTATAGAAAAAATTTAAAAGGCCAAGATCCTTATCCAGAAGATTATTTTGATAAGAAAAATTTTTGAAGTAAAAGGTTAATTAATGAAGCTTAGATTGTTTGTCATTGCCTTAATATTATTCACATCTGCATGCACTCAAGACAAAGAAGAACACACTCACGGAACTTTGACTAAAGATTATAAAGATGTGTCTGAATATAAGTCTAAACATGATCTGGAAAAGGCTGTGAAGGCAAATGATGCAGAGGCTATTTTTGTATTAGCATCTATGTATGCCACAGGCGAAGGTGAAAAATTTGATCAAAAGAAAGCATTGGAACTATTTGAGAAATCTGCACAACTAGGCTCCTCAAATGCCATGCTTCAATTAGGGCTAATTTATCGAAATGGCAATGAAGCTGTAAAAAAAGATGATCAAAAAGCTTTAATGTGGTTTGAAGAAGGGGCTAACAAGGGAAATCCTTCCGCAATTCATAATGTTGGGCTGGCATATTACAAAGGTTTAAATGTAAAACAGGATAGAGCAAAAGCTTTTACATATTTTATTCGATCTGCTGAATTAGGACTTATACAATCCCAGACAGTAGTTGCTGCTCAATTATATGGTGGGGATGGCGTTAAAAAGGATATCAAAGCATCTTTTAAATGGATATTAAAAGCTGCTGAACAGGGAGATGTCGAGTCACAAAACAATGTGGGCTTGGCTTATGAACGGGGTGAGGGTGTAGAGCAAGATCCACTTCAAGCACTTGTCTGGTTTAAGCGCGCTGCTGATCATGGACATGCGTTAGCGCAATATAATACTGCTCTTAAATATTATAATGGTGCAGGTATGAAACAGAATTTAGATGAATCAATCCGATATGCAGAAATGGCTGTACGCAATGGAAATAAACCTGGAGTAGAGTTGTTATTTAATATTTATTCGGATGATAGTAGTTCAAAATATAATCCTGAAAAAGCTAATTATTGGAAGTCTAAAATATAAATTTATACTTAAATAAAAGTTTTTTTGAGTGGAAAGGCCTTTTCCCTTTATCTAGCTTAAAAACTCGTAATATTCTTTAAAACTATAAAGCTGAATAGTTTAATTTTCTTGATATTGAGTGTGGTTTTGAACTATCTAAGAACTTGACCTCAAGAGAAAGATGGTTACTCATGAATCTATGAGTTTTATTGATTCTACTTGCTCTCCCAGAGTGAAATAAAAAATATACCAAATAGACAGATTAGTCTTGACAAGTTAAATTTTATTTACATTGAATTTTACTTTCATAAATTTGAAATGTATCTTTTGCAATCATTTAATCTGTTCAATCGTTTAAATCAAATAAAATATTTTTAAGAAAATGTTTCATAAAACTTAACTAAATGATATTTATGATAATTTTTGATTTAGTTTTAATTTTTATTTAACATATAAAAATCAATAACTTATTTTTAATTACAAAAAATAACAATATTATATTTTTATAAGAATAACTTTATTAAGCTATATTTTATAACCATCTTAACTATTTACTTTTAGTTTAAGTTGATATGATTTTTATAT